>Ga0099364_10013015_pt1 | contig 11187 bp, 11 predicted proteins | sample TergutTh196P3_FD_73070 | JGI IMG/M metagenome (GOLD analysis project Ga0099364, IMG submission 73070) | Microcerotermes parvus P3 segment gut microbial communities from Pointe-Noire, Republic of the Congo - Th196 P3 | ecosystem: Host-associated > Arthropoda: Insects > Digestive system > Gut ... | reverse complement strand
AACTTGGTGAACTGTGTGATGTGTTTTCGCCCAATGAATGCAAAAACTACTACAAAAACTCAGGATACGGAAAAAATAGCGATGTCCAAACCAATTCCTGATACGCTCTAAAACCTATACAAAACCTATAATCATATAGGTTTTAGACAGTTATGACCGCCATTTTTCGCTTTTTTCGTTCGTTGTAAACCCCTATGGTATAAGGGGTTAAACATTGGAGCGAAAGGGAGTCGAACCCTCGACCTCTGCATTGCGAACGCAGCGCTCTCCCAACTGAGCTATCGCCCCAACGCTCCGCAAACGGAGCGGCTAACAACTATTTAATCAACGGTCCGCCATCACCAACGCCGCCCTTCAACTGCGCCGCCGGAATAGCCGACGATACTGTCGAACCCGCCGCCGCACCCGACGATACATCATCCGACTCTCCCCAGTCCGCACGCTTCAACGATAATCCTATCTTACGATCATCAATGTCCACCCGCAAAACCTTCACCTCAATCTCATCACCAACCTTCACCACCTCTTCAGGATTCTCCACCTTGCGATCCGCCAACTCCGATACGTGAAGCAAACCCTCCAAGTCGTCCTCCAACGTCACAAACACACCAAAGTTCGTAACCTTCGTAACCTTCCCCTTCACCAACTGCCCCTGCTGATACTTGTCCGGTATCTGCTTCTCCCACGGATCCTCCTCCAACTGCTTCAAACCAAGAGCAATCCGATGATTCTTCTTGTCCACCGACAACACCTTGCACGTAACCTCCTGACCCTTCGTCAGCACCTCATTCGGATGCGTAATCTTCTTCACCCAAGACAAATCGCTAACATGCAACAATCCGTCGATGCCGTCCTCGATCTCAACAAACGCACCATAGTTCGTCAAGTTTCGGATAACCCCCTTGATCTCCTTGTCAATAGGATACTTGTCATCAACAAGTTCCCACGGATTATCCTGCGTCTGCTTAATACCAAGCGAGATTTCCTGACGATCCTTGTTGATTTGCAAAACGATGGCTTCGACCTCATCGCCGACATTCAAAACCTCGTTAGGATGATTGACCCGCTTCGTCCACGACATCTCACTAATGTGAACGAGCCCCTCTATTCCCTCTTCCAGTTTGATAAACGCTCCGTAGGTCATCACATTGACGACCGTTCCCGACAAACGCGAACCCACCGGATAACGCTCCTCGACCGCATCCCAGGGACTCGGCTCTTTCTGTTTGAGTCCGAGCGATATTTTTTCCTTTTCCCGATTGATGCTCAAAATGACGACTTCAAGTTCATCGTCCAGTTGCACCATTTCGCTAGGATGATTGATTCGTCCCCAACTCATGTCGGTAATGTGCAGCAGTCCGTCGATTCCGCCTAGATCGACGAAGGCTCCGAAGTCGGCGATGTTTTTGACGGTGCCTCTTCGGATTTCTCCTTCGCTGAGTTGTGTGAATAAGGCGGTCTTCTTTTCGGTGCGTTCACTTTCGATCATTGCCCGCCGGCTGACGACGATATTTCGCCGTTCTTCGTCGATTTTCAGCACCATGCATTGGATTTCTTTTCCGACGAATTCGCCGATGTCATTGGGGCGACGGACATCGACCTGCGATGCCGGCAAGAATACGGGAACGCCGATGTCCACGAGGAGTCCTCCCTTGATCTTTTTGAGTACCGTTCCGTTGACGATGTCGTCTTCTTTGACCGACTTCATCATATTGTCCCATGCTTCGATCTTGGCGGCTTTTTTCTTGCTCAGATGAATCATGCCGCGGAGTTCTTGTACCGGCATGTCGTCATCTTCTTGCACTATCAGGACTTTGATGACATCGCCGACGACGGGTTTTTCTTCGTCTTCGTCCCAGTCGTCTACGGGAACGATGCCTTCGCTCTTGTAACCGATGTCCACGACGACGTAGTCATCGTCGATGCGAACGATCTTTCCTTCGGCAATTTGATTTCCGACGACTTCTCGACCTCCCCAGTTTCTCTCGACCATTGGTACGCCTGCTTGGGCGGTACCGATTTGTAAGTCCCAATTATTTTCGTCTAAGTCGAGTTCTCGAAGTAAATTTTGCCGAACCATAGTAAATCCTACACAATAAAGTTAAGGGTGAGCGAAGGTCCCCCGCCCGGACAGTCCGAGCGGACACAAGGATAACCTCGTGATTGTAGCGGATAATCCGTTTACGGCAAGGGGGGCAACGGGGGTGTTAAAATTTGAAAATTTGGTTTTTTACTGTTTTTTTCACTGGGGGGGTGCTTTTCTGAAAATTTGTGGTAGAATGGGGCGACGTTCCCTAGGGGACTAGGGTTCGTTTGGAAAGGAAAGCAATTACGGGAGAAGTAGATGAGCGTAGATCAGCCGGGTCAACCGAATTATCCGTTTGTACAGCGTCGCGGCATGGGTGGGGGGGCTCAGGGACCTCCGCCTGGTGTGGAGCGGCGTAACCAGTTTGGGAATTGTTATGATGGTTTATCGCCAGACGCTCAGCAGTTAGCGGAAGCGATTGACCTGTACAAGTCTCAGAATCGGCGTCGATTTATCACATATGAGGAGATGCTGTCGGTGATCAAATCGTTGGGCTACCATCGTTAGTGATGGCTGTTTGGTTTTTGAAAAAATTCTGAATTTGCTGATAACTGGTCGTTAGTAGCGTATGGGGTCATAGCTCAGTTGGGAGAGCGCGGCGTTTGCAACGCTGAGGTCGTCGGTTCGAGTCCGTCTGGCTCCAATGACGTAAAGTCTATAAAAACAATCACTTGCAACAAATAAGGTATTGCGTTTCCTAACCAGAAACGCCGAAAAAAGTTAACACTGTTAACATTTATTGTTAAACTGGGTAACTTTCGGCGGAAAAGGAACGCAAAAATGCCGAAAAGGAAGGTAAAAAAGGCAGGGAAAGCAAGCCCTAAACAACCTGCCATCCACCGACAGAAACGTCGCAAAGGGCAAGACACCGCTTTTACCGTCATCGACGGACGGCGGATTCATCTTGGAGTTTATGGCACTCCAGAAGCCGAAAAGGAATACCGACGAAACGTTGCCGAATGGAACACCGGCATCATCGCTCCAAAGCAAACAAATTCTACTGACATCACCATCGCCGAGTTGGTGCTGCGTTTTCTGAAAGAGCGTAAGGAAAAAGCATCGGCGATCCAGTGGGACAAGGAACACCGAATCTGTACTGTCCTTGTTTTCCTCTACGGCGACATTGACGTTGCTACGTTCGACATCAACTGCCTCCGATCTGTTCGGAATGAATTCATCCAAAAGCAGCATGTCCGGCGTGAAATCAACGGGCGGGTGCAAGTCATACAGCGTGTTTTCCGGTGGGGGGTATCCTACAAAATCGTCCCAGCGACAGTCTATCACGAACTGAAAGCCCTGATTCCCATCAAAAAAGGGGAATACGATTTGCCAGAAAGCAAGGAACGTCCCATTGTCTCCCTCGATGACATCGAAAAGACGCTAGCCGAATTGTCCCCGATAATCCGGGCGATGGTCATCATTCATCTTGCAACAGCGGCGAGACCGACGGAAGTCTGCGAACTGCGAATTGAGAATATCAACCGGCAAAGCGAGGATTTATGGGCGGTCAAGTTGGATCATCACAAAACAGACCACTTGGAGAATGCCCAGTCGAAAATCCTATACCTTGCCAAGCCTGAAATCGACGTTCTCTTGCCCCTCATCGGCGACCGTACCGAAGGCTATATTTTCCGTCCCTCCGACGCAATCCGCCACGAAAAAGAGCGTCGAGCAACCGGGGCGGTTTTTACAAAGAAGCAACCGAGCAGAGCGGCACGGGATGCAGAGAGAGCGAGCAATCCGAAGCAGGAATTCGGCGAGTGTTATGATTTTCACGCCTACCGCAAGGCGGTCTATCGGGCTTGCGATAGGGCGGGTGTGCCAAAGTGGTTCCCGTATCAGTTGCGGCACACGGGAATCACGCTGATAGGCTTGGAGCATGGCGTGGAGGCGGCGCAGCACACCGCTGGGCACCGGGACATCAAGATGACGCAGCGGTACTTTCACGGCGAAAACGAAATTGCCAAGCGGGTTGCTCTCGCCCGAAACAAACCGGCAACCGCTCCCGCCGCTCCGAAAGAGGAGCCGAAATCGCAGGATGCAGTCATCGCCGAGTTACTGCAACAGAATCAAAAGTTGCTGGAAATGTTGATACAGAAAGGGCAATAATGCCGATATAAACGGCATGCAAGCCGATGAATTCGACAAAAACAGGCTGAATGACAAAATAGCCAGTGCAATACTGAAAGGCGAAGAGGCGGCAGCCCGATGCCGCAAACTGTTGAATCAGATAGAAAAAGAACTGACTCCGCCAGTTCCCAAAAATAGAATTCAGGGTGGTTCTTCCCAACCGGTGGCGATACCGGAAAATCCTCTACCGCCAATATATCCAAAAGTTCAAGGAAATGCCCAAACATACAAGACAGAAGAACGGCAGACTTTGTCAGATGTCCAAACATCGGAAAAGCCCCGATTGTTTGATGCCGAACAATTGCAGGAAAGCGAATTGACTTCGGAAGATGCTCAACAGCCGGAAAACGTGCAAAAACCAGAGGACAATCCAGAACCAGATATTCCAGAACCTCCAGAGCCGAAAAAAGTTACTCCGCCAGAGAGTAGGCAAATAGACTGGCAAGAAACCGAAGAGGAGCGGCAGGAAATGGCACTGTTGGAACGGTATCTTGGATTGCGGAACAACGCAGAAAAACTGGAGCGAAAAATCGCGGCAATAGACCAAAAGTCGCCACAATTAAAAAAGCCGTTGGAAAAAAGCAAAAGGGAATTTGAGAATGTTATGCATGCGATGTTTGAGTGCAGGCTACACTTGCAGAACAAAAGAGTCGGCAAAATTTATTACACAATGTCAGATGCTACCAATCTTTTCGGCGCGCGTGTTTTGCAAATTCCCGATGGCGATTCGTTGCCTGTACATATAACCAACATGGAAGAGTTTGAAGCGTTGGTCGAGAAGGTCTTTAGAAAAACACAGCCGAAGGCAAGCGAGCGTTTATCAAGTGAAGAAGTTGATAGCAAAGTCGTTTTAGCCTGCAAATACGCAATAGACAACCCGGCATTTTCGATTGAAGAGTTAGCCGCATTGGTAAAAATGCCAAGCAGAACCCTTGAAAAATACTCTGAAAGAATCACAAAAGCCCGACAAATGGGGATTGTCGACCGGGAAACACCAGAAGAATACCGAAAACCAACCCGAAAAATGAAAAAGTAGGGTCATTAAGGGTATCGATAAGGGTATCTAAAAAAATTTTTTGATTTTTCTTAAACCCTGTAAATATCAATGTTTACAGATTTTCCCTTTGCGAGTTAAGGGTAGTGTTAAGGGTATTTTTGCACGTTAGGTATAGGGACAAAACTGTACAGTCCCGGTTACAGTCCGAATCTACCGTGATTCACTAACAAAAATGAGCAGAAACGCCGAAATAGTGGAATATGAGTCCCGCACGAAAAGAGCCAGACACCAACAGATATGCCGGAAGGTTTGCGGTCAGGTTGCGAACACTTCGGGAAAAGGCAGGACTCACGCCAGAAGAGGTCGGAGAAAAATTAGGCGTATCTTTTGTAACAATCTATCACTGGGAACAGGGAAAACATTTTCCGAAACCGGATCAATTGCCGCAATTAGCAGAAATTGTGGGACTGAAAACCGTTGGTGGACTTTTTCCTCCAAAATAGATTTCCTGACAAACACTACCAAGACTATACTGTATTGTACCAAGACATTACCATTTAAGACTATCTTTAACCCCCTATTGAAAGATTTTGACTGTGGGTTATACTATCGCTCGTTCTGTTTGCTGTACGATACCGAATACGCAAAAATCCGTTCCTGCACGTATGGCAAACTGAACAATTACCAAACACAGGAGCGGATTTTTTGCGTACAGAGAAGAAACAAAAAAAGGTCGGGTGTGTGACGCGTCTAACAAACAGTTCACACCCGACCGCAAACCTACCAGTTTCCCGATAAGAATACTGTTTTCGATTGTTGACGCAATCAACACAGCGTTCTTATTATCGGCTCTTTTGGCGATTGAGTCAAGGGGGAATCTGGGCATTTTACCTCAATCGCCGGAAAAGAGCGTCTTTATGACAAGTTTACAGGTTTTTCAGAGTCCCGAATTCGGGGAGGTGCGAACCACCACTTACAACGGCGAGATCGCCTTTGTTGCAAAAGATATAGCCGAGCGGCTCGGTTACACTTGGAAGGGAATAACTGGCACAATGCCGCATATTCCTGAAGAATGGCGAGGGGTCTGTTCCGTTCAGACCCCCTCCGGGATGCAGGAAATGACGGTTCTCACGGAACAGGGCTTGTACTTTTTCCTTGCCCGGTCGGACAAGCCGCTTGCCCTGCCTTTCCAGAAATGGATTGCCGGTGAGGTTTTGCCTACCATCCGCAGGACAGGGCAATATGCTACGCCTTCGCAGCAGATCGAGGGGCTCGCTCTTCGCCTTCAACTTGCGGAGCAGAAACTTCAAATGTTCGAGGAGTACAACGAGGACATTCTGTACGACTTCGATCAAGTGGCATCGGCAATGCGGATTTACCGCAAGCCGCCTTTTGGTGCAGGGCATCTGAAGCAGTGGCTTGCCGAAAAGAAAATCATCTGTTCCGCCCACTACAAAAACGACAAGCCGAATCAGCGATACATCGAAAAGGACTGGTTCCGGCTTGTGATGCACGAGTGGAAGCGGCGGGGGCAACGGCGTTATGAACCTCGCTACTTGATTACACAGCGTGGTTTCAATGCCATGATCGACATGGCTATTCGGGAGAAGTTCATTTGCCTTCCGGTACCGAAAAACTACTGCCTGCCGTATGTGGACGAGTCTCTTCCGCCGGAGGCTGGCGGCGATCCTGCCCTGTCGTTCCGATACGGCAATGAACTGGAATAGTCCGTCAGCCCGTTAACCATATTTTACCACCAACACCAACCCCGGAACGCAATATCCCAATTGTTGCAAGTGATTGTTTTTGCCTCCGCCAACCCCGCCCGAACAATGGAACACGAAATCCTTTTTGCCGACGAAGTGTGCGAGTATTTCCGCATTCACCGTCAGACGCTCAAACTTTGGCTTATGCAAGCGAGGGCGGGACAATCGGACTTTCCGTTGCCGGTGTCGCCGTTTGGCAAAAAACTGCGATGGCGGCGGGAGGACATCGTGAACTACCAGAGCAGTATCGGCAATGAAAGGGCGATGCCGAAAGCGTTGTCCCCTGCCAAGCGTGCGGCTCGGCAAGAGGCAGTGATGCGTGAATTGGAGGCATTGAACCGAAAGAAATGATTTTTTACCTAACCGGAAACCTTTCAATTTCCCTAACCCCCATTTACCAAAATGACGATTGAGAGATTCATGAGCCCAGCAAGAATTGAACCCGACGATAAGATTTATTCCGGCAGATTCGCAGCACGGTTGCGGACGTTGCGGGAAAAGGCGGGACTGACTATCGAGGATTTAGTAACGGCGACCGGAATTCCCAGAGGCACACTCTACAACTGGGAGGCTGGAATCCGTATGCCGCCGATTGACACATTCCCCACATTGGCGAAAGCCCTTGGCGTTAAGGTTCGGACGCTCTTGCCGGACGAGTGAAGGGGGCGGGGAGAAGTGCCGATAAAATCGGTATAAACGACACAAAGCGTTCTTGTTGTGTAAAATTTCGCTTGAAAATTCTCCTAAAACCTTTTTTGTGCTTGCGTAAAACTTTTCAAATTGTAGGATTGTCAGTGTTCGTTTCGAGTGGCATACGAGGAATAAAAAACATGGCAAAAAGACATATGGAAATCGGAAATTTTGTTTGTCGGTTTGGAGACGAACGAGTGATGCTTGATTTTTTTCATGAAATTATATTCCCGGCTTTTTGTCGTCCTCGCAAAGTTGCCTCACGCAAGAAAGCAAACAATTTCATTCTCGATCCTCGCATTACAGAAATCCGGTCAGGCGACATCAGCTCCCTTGCATTGACCGGTTTTTTCGTGAAAGATTCTATACTTGAAAGAGAAGAAATTGTTGATCCAAACACCGGTGATCTTGTCGAAAATCCGCAAACAATGTCTTCCGCTTCTAGTGCAATTTTTGTTTTGTTGCTCGACAGTCATAGGTTACTTTATGTAAAGCGGCAATCGTATGCTCCAAAAATGCAAGAATTTGCGAGTTTTCTTCGCAGGCAGTTCAAATTGTCGCACATTGACTATATTTCCAAACTTTATATGGAGAACAACAAAGGTATGAAACAAATACCTGAATCCAAACTGCTCACACTGTACGCAAAAGAGGTTCCTGCACCAAAACTTGACCTTGTTCCGCTTGCCTCCAAAGACAGTCTTGTCGATTTATTAAATCGATACAGCATCATAAAATCTCTAACAATCGAACTGACACCAACCAATAACGAGATTGACAACGAAGGGCTATTTTCTGGACTTCGACGTGGCAAACAAGAAACTGGCAGTAAAAAGAGTTCGGCAAAATTTGAGTGGGACAAAGAAACAGGATTAAATAAAGATGGATGCGCACGCCAAGTTGAGCCCGCTACCAAGCAAGGAAATGCAACTATAAAATTTGAAGGGACAAGTGCAACCGGTGCAAAGTTGACAATAACAAACGAGGAGTGTAAAATGCAAGTACCTGTTGATGAGTCGATTGTAAAGCAACCGCAAAAAGAAGCCACAAAACAACTTTATGATATTTTTCAAGAGTTGGTTAAAGATAAACAAATTATGATTAAAATCTCACCGACAGGTAACATAGATACTCTAAAACAGATTAAAAAAAAGTTAGCCCTATAATATATTATGGACAATTCTACCAACAAATATTGGGGATTGCTTGATGAAAAGAATCTTTATACTATCTGGTGGATAGCGAGAATTCATTCCACCAGTCGATTCAATTTTTTGATACCGTTGGTAGCGTTGCCGTTCTTGGTTTTTTGTGCTTATGGATGTAGTGTCGATATTGCTGTTTCACAAATTCGCGTTATTATTGCTATTGGCTTAAATGTGGGAATTGTATTGCTTGCTTTGTTAGTGTCAGGTTTTACATTTATTGCTTCATTTTGCAATCCCGGTGTATATGTTTACATGGCATCACAAATTCATGTAGGGAATTGCAAACACGAACTGAATTATCTTAAATACAATTTTTTTATGTTTATTGCCCTAATATTCGAGTTGGCTGTGTTTTGCTTTGTGTGCCTACTGATTTTTCTTTTTGCTTTTTCTGGAAGTCCAATCACAACCTTTATTCACAGTATCGGACATTGTGAAAAAAGTGTTATTGTAAAGTGTGTTTTGGTTGCACTATCAAGTTTTTTAATTTACTTTGCGATGCAATTTAAAGCATTTCTTTTCAACATTTATCATGTTTGCATCACGGCAATCGTATGGTACAAACATCAACAAGATTCTCAAAATATGCAACATTATGAGAATCAGGAAAACCAAAATATCTGAACACACTGGGCAATTCCAGAAAATTAAGACCAAATCGCTACAAGCCCGTTCAAAACCTCAATTTTGCATATTTGCCGATGAAAAAATACCGAAAACTCAGCATTCATAAAGTTTTCCCGTACTACCAAAACAGGTTTTGAACGGTCTTCTAGGCAAAGTGTCCTATTTAGAGATTCCACATTTGCCATAGATAATTTGCATGGAGTAAATGTTCTCTCGTCGCCCCCCTCACGCCCCTGTATTTCAAGCGTCTGGCAAATTCGCAGACGCTCTCGTCCCTATATTTCTAGCGTGGCGAGATTCTGCGAGATTTTTTACTCTTGAAATTCTAGAGTCAAACGGAGATTCCGAAAGAATTTTTTTCTAAATTTTCCAGCATTTGTCAAAATGACGAACCTCCCCGTTGACTATTCGTCAAAATGACGAATAATATCTCCCGTCGTCGTTACAAGCGAATTCCGCATACCAGAAAATCCGCTTTTGCCCGCTTGTGATGACGACAACCAAAACATAAGGCAAGGCGGATTTTTTGCGTGCCCCCCTAACTGAAAGGAAAGAAACATGTTTTTAAGATTTGCAACCAATTCAGACGGCTACGTGCTTGTGAAAGCAGACCGTATCGAGGCAATTAGTGCCAACGATGATTCCGAAGAGACAAAGCAATCCACGCTGACACTAAAAAGCGGTGCCAGTATGCAAGTGGCAATGGCACCGACTGAAATTATGTACTCTCTGGAGAGGACACTCGGACTCTACTACATCGTAGGATTCGACCTGTCAGGGCGTACCGAAGTACATCCATCACTTCGTAAAAGCACACCGCAGAAAAGAACACCGGAGAAACCGCCCTAAATTTTTGGCAGATTGCCGAGCAAACCTTTACGAAAACAGGATTTTACCCAACCCGAAGGAGAACAGAATGATACCAACAATAATTTACACATGCATCGGCTCATTTTTAGGCGTTATGCTCGGATGGTTGATTTTGTACATATTGGGTCATCGCAGAAATTAACTTACTGATTTCCGCAGTTGATTCAACAGAAACCATCATCCATTGAAACTTTGCCGCTTCTTCTTGGCTATGTCTTTTAACAAAAGCATAGACTATGCAGTAGTCCTCAAAGTAACGAATTGCCATTGAATGTTGTGAGTGTTTGTATGCAAGAACTACGTGCGGAATAAATAGTAGAGGGAATGTACAGAAAAAAAACAACGTAAAGCCGAATATTCCGTAAAGCCACAAGACTGCTGCACAAACGAGCATGTTTAACAAAATTGTTGAGTCAGGAGCAGAATAAATTGTTTTTTGAGGACAAACCACAAAGATACGATATGTCAAAGCGACTTTACGAGAATACGAAGTAACCCATAAAGACAAAAGTTCCGCAGGACTGACAAATGCAGGCAAAATCCAAAAGAACAAGCCACCACCCAAAGTGATGAAAATTGCAATGATTGTACTTTGATCCATATTTTTTTATCGTCAATTTACCCTTTAAACCTTTAATTTCCTTAACCATGAGACCGCATTATGCCGACAACCAGACGTATGGCACGTCCCCGCAAGGCAGTGGATACGAGTACGTACACCGGTCGGTTTGCCGTCCGGCTGAAGAGCCTGCGCGAAAAGGCGGGACTCTCCGTCGACGAACTGGCGGAAAAAAGCGGGATTGCGAGATTAAC
>Ga0099364_10013014_pt1 | contig 11187 bp, 12 predicted proteins | sample TergutTh196P3_FD_73070 | JGI IMG/M metagenome (GOLD analysis project Ga0099364, IMG submission 73070) | Microcerotermes parvus P3 segment gut microbial communities from Pointe-Noire, Republic of the Congo - Th196 P3 | ecosystem: Host-associated > Arthropoda: Insects > Digestive system > Gut ... | reverse complement strand
GAGGCAAGGACCCCCACAGAATTTGTAGGGGACCCTCTTGGCTCCCCCTTGGGGAGGGCTGTCGGCGGCAACGCCGACGGAGGGGGCGGGCAGGGGCGATCGTCCGTAACTGTCCGTTGTCAATTGTCAACTGTCAATTGTCCGTCAGTTCTATTTATACGCAGTTTTTAATATATTATTGTTAAGGGATGTCCTTATAATAATAAAAAGGCTGTGCTGACAATGGAATTTGATAATATCACAAGCGGTACCCCGAGCGACACCCAGCCGGGTGCGGTTGCAGGAATATTTACCACACAATGTATCGCAGTTGTAACTGCGGCAATAGTAATAATGGTATCATCGTTGTTTATAGAGGGCGGGTTCGGTAGTTTTAGGGCGGCGTGGAAAGAGATATATGCCCAAAGTCCCGGCATTACCGAAATTGCAAATCTGCTATGGAGCAGGATAGAGGGGTTAGCAGGCGGCAACGAGAATGAGAACGGCAATGAGAACGAAAATGAGAATGAGAACGGGAACGGGAATGAGAATGAAAACGAGAACGAGAACCAAGACCCTGAACAGTCTTTGCCTGAGAATCAGTCGCTTATTCTTCCTCTTGTCGGTTTGGTCAGTTCGGATTTCGGCCAAAGAATAAATCCCTTGAGCGGCAGTGACGACTTAGAGTTTCACAACGGCATTGATATAGCGGCCGAATACGGCGCCGAGATTATAGCGGCGGGATCGGGTACCGTGATCAAGACCGATCACGACGACAGCCTCGGCAACTATGTTATGATAGACCACGGCGGCGGATTGGTAACGCTGTACGGTCATTGCAGCGAGATATTAGCGGCGGAGGGCGGGGCCGTAACCCAAGGGCAGGTTATTGCGGCGGTCGGAAGCACGGGACACTCAACCGGGCCGCATCTCCACTTTGAGGCAAGGCAGGACGGAGTTCAGATAAATCCACGTCAAATTTTCGGAATTGATACAGATCAGCGGATATGATAGTTATTGAGATCCATAATATAAGAATACGGCTGACATTTTTGTTCTTTGCACTAATCGCCGTGTTTTTGCTGTTTGATAGTCACGGTATCGCCCTTACCGTTGTGGCGGCGGCATTTGCACACGAGACCGCCCACGGTCTTGCGTTTGCGTTAGTCGGAAGCAGACCTGAAGAGATTTCGCTGGAGTTTTCCGGGATCCGCATGATAGGCGGCAGGAGGATACTCTCTCTTGGCAGAGAGTATTTTGTGCTTGCCGCAGGAAGCGGAGTAAATATCATAACAGCGGTATTTATGTACCTGTGCGGCTACGAGAGAGCGGCCATGCTTAACATGATGACGGGGCTGTTCAATCTCCTGCCCATGTCTTCGCTGGACGGCGGCAAGATGCTGACTTTGGCGCTCGAGAGCCGCTTTTCGCAATACACGGCAAGAATCGCCGTCAAGATCATATCCTACGCACTGCTCATTCCGGTCTTGGCAGGCGGGATATATCTTGCTTTTGGGAGAAATCTTACATTGCTTGCAACGGGAATATATATGACCATTAATAATGCAGAGTGAAGAATGCAGAATGGAGAGATAACATGAAAAACATACAAGATTTTTTAGACAGCAACCTGCTGTCGGTTCAAAAGCCCTCACGATATATAGGAGGAGAGCGGGGCAGTATTGTCAAGGACAAGCGGTCTGTATCGCTGCGGTTTGCCTTCTGTTTTCCCGATATATACGAGGTGGGTATGTCTCATCTTGGCATCAAGATACTGTATGATCTGCTCAATGCTCAGGATTACATATGGTGCGAACGGGTCTTCGCTCCGTGGGAGGATTTTGAGCAGCGGCTGACTGCCGAGAACATACCGCTCTATGCGCTTGAGAGCCTTGACCCTCTCTGCGAGTTTGATATAATCGGATTCACTCTGCAATACGAAATGAGTTACACAACCCTGCTGAGTATGTTGTCGCTGGGTGGAATTCCGCTGTTATCGGAGCAGCGGGAGGGTCTTGCCAACCTTGTTATCTGCGGAGGTCCCTGTGTATGCAACCCTGAACCTATGGCGGATTTTGTTGACATATTCGTTGTGGGAGAGGGTGAAGAGGTAACACTTGAGCTAACCGAACTCTATAGAGAGGCAAAGGAGAAAAACCTCTCTAAATCAGAGTTTTTGCGGGGTGCCGCCAAAATACAGGGCGTATATGTACCGAGCCTGTATAACGTACAGTATAATCAGGACGGGACGATTGCCGGCATCACGGTGCAGGATGGTCTCCCCGCAAAGATCACCAAGCGCTATATCAAGGATCTGGATAAGGCATGGTTCCCCAAGACATTTATTGTTCCGAATCTTCAGGTAATACATGACAGGGCTATTATCGAGATGACCCGCGGCTGTATTCGGGGATGCCGATTCTGTCAAGCGGGATATATCTACAGACCATATCGGGAGAAGACCCCGCAAACCCTCTGTGATCAGGCAAAAAGCCTATGCGATACCACAGGCTATGAAGAAATATCGCTAAGCTCGTTGAGTGCGAGTGATTATTCAGGGATAAATCAGCTACTGAGCGATCTGCTCGACTATACCGAGAAGAACAAGATCAATCTATCGCTGCCGTCGCTGCGTATCGACAACTTCCCGCCGGAGCTGCTCGAAAAGATCAGCAGAGTTCGGAAAAGCGGACTCACCTTTGCTCCCGAAGCGGGAACGGCAAGAATGAGGGATATTATAAAAAAGAAGATAACCGAAGAAGAGATAATAACATCATGCAGAACGGCCTTTGACGGCGGACAGTCGGGGGTAAAGCTATACTTCATGCTCTCCCTGCCGGGTGAGACGATGGAGGACATAGAAGCGATTCCAAAGCTGGCTAAAGAAATAGCGGGACTGTCGCAAAAGCGGGTCAACATAACGGTAAGCGTGTCTGTGTTCGTTCCAAAGCCGCACACCCCCTTTGAACGTGAGGCACAGGATTCGCTCGAAACCCTGATAGAAAAACAGACCCTGCTTACCAACTCATACAAATCAGGCAAGGTCAAGATAAACTATCACGATCCGAGGCAGAGCATTATAGAAGCAGTTCTTGCACGAGGCGATCGGAGATTAGGGCAGGTTATAGCAGATGTCTTCCACGCAGGCGGCAGGCTCGAGAGCTGGAGCGAATATTTCAGTTACGACAAATGGCAGAACTCCCTTGCAAAGCACAATCTCGATGCCTCTTTCTACGCATCGAGAAAACGCCCGCAAGAAGAAATCCTGCCATGGGAACATATAGATATGAGGGGTTGACGGACAATTAACAGTTGACAATGTACAATTGACAATTATTCGCAACCACGAAATACACAAAAATCACGAAATGTTTGACAACTCTATTGACAATCCATAAAAATTATGGCATAATATTATATGTATCCTATTTATCATTTTGGGAGGTTTTTGCTATGGTAAAAACAATGCGTATCAACAAGTGGGGGGATGCCCTCGGAATAAGGTTTCCAAGCGAAATTGTTAAAGAAATTTCACTAAAAGAAAAATCATATGTAGAAATACGCACTAACGGCGATGAAATCATTATCAAACGCACACCGGAACTTCTTTCACTTGAAGAACTAATTACAAAATGTGCAGATTGGGACGGAAACCCTCCCGAAAGTTACGATTGGGGCGAACCGCAAGGGAGGGAAATTTTTTGAGTAATAGAAATCTAAAGCAGGGAGACATCATTAAAACCAATTTTTCACCGCACGCAGGACACGAACAGGGCGGGTACCGTCCTGCCGTTGTTGTGAGTTGTAAGGTGTTTAATAAAACCACACAAATGCCGGTGGTGTGTCCCGTAACAAACACACTGCGTCCATTCCCATTTCATGTTACGCTCGATAACAGAACCGCCACAACAGGAACAGTAATGTGCGAGCAAGTGAAAACACTTGATATTGACGATAGGGGATATACTGTTATTGAAGAAATTCCAACCGACCTGCTTCGTAAAATATTGAATATTCTCCAACGAACATTCGTTTATGACGAGCAGAACTAAGAATCGTTCCTCACTCCGTTCTCAACGCGACAACGGGGTCTTTTTTGGCGGCGATTTTGGATGGGATCAGTCCTGCTATGAGGGTTAGACCCATGCTGAGAACCACAAGCAGCAATGCGCCCAGCGGCGGCAATGCCGCAACACCTGTAACACCCGACACGGCATTGATTATAATATTAGCGGGGATTATCAGCAGTCCGGTAATGAGTATGCCCAGCGAACCCGATACAAATCCGATTATCAGCGTCTCTGCGTTGAACACCCTTGAGATGTCCTTCTTGCTGGCTCCTATGCTCTTGAGTATGCCTATCTCCCTTGTTCTTTCGAGAACCGATACATAGGTGATAATACCTATCATAATAGAGGATACCACCAATGATATACCCACAAACGCCATCAGAATAGCACTGATCATGTTTATAACGGTGCTGACGGCCGACATCATCATGCCTACATAATCTGTGTAGGTGATGGAGCCGTTTCCGTCTTGATCGGTGTTTTCGCTGTTATAGGTGTTTATAAACTCTACGATTTTTTCCTTAGACTCAAAATCACGGGGATATATGCTTATTGTGTTAGGCACATCCTTGTTGACGACCCCGAGTTTTTCTAAGTTACCCTCATAGGTGGCGGAATCAGCAAACGGCCCGCCGGAAAACACATCGGTATCCATGTCGGCTTTTTGTGCTACCACAAGCTCGGAAGAGTTGACCTGATCTATGATATAATCGGTCAATGCCGCCGTGTATCCGACCGCCCCGTTTATAGAGGGAGAGCTTGCGTTTTCGGACGGACGGACAATGCCGACAACCTTTATCTCAAGACCGTCGTCCAGCAACGTCTTCATATACTCCTCATCCTTGCTCATGTCAACCCACCAACCGTCTGTCTTTTGATACATATCGGGGCTGATAACCATCTTGAAGCTGAGATCCAGCAACTCATCATAGGTGAACGAAACGGGGGTAGAGTTATCGTCCTGCTCAATCGGCGTACCCTCATGCAGGGAACGCAGCATATTCTCTATCTCGGCTCTGTCCTTTAGTCCCAAAGAATAGAGGGCGTAGTCGGTGATTCCGTTGTTTTCGTTGGCGGCCAAGATGATCTCATGCTTATCCTGCGGCCATCGTCCCGCTATAACATCATACTGAGAATCGAGCAGCTTTTGGTTGTCTATCAACTGCTCCCAAACGCTTACATTACTGCCGCCGCCCATGATACCCATACTCGGGAATCCGCCGCCCATGTAATCCTGCACCAATTCAAAGGGGTTTATTTGATTGATACCCTCAGAATAATCGGATGCAAATATATTGAGATTCACATTGTAGCCATAGGCGACTGCATTGATCAGCGGATCTAATTCCTGGCTATTCTGTTCGAGATAGGTCTTGAATGTCTTTAGATCGTTCTCTTCACGTCCTGCAAGCATGGCACTCAGCATATCCTTCATCACATCGACCGAATAGATATTGTCGTCACCCTCATACTCAAAATCGTGATGCTCCATATCGTTCATGGCATTCATCAGTGCGGCTAAATCGGTGGTTTGATCCTCAATCAAGAGAGGGTATGCCGCTAAGGTATCCTGCTGTACCCTGTTGATATGCGCCTGTGACCCGCTCGAAAGCGCCATGATAAGCGCAATACCGATGATACCGATACTACCCGCAAAGGCGGTCATAAAGGTACGGGTTTTCTTGGTGAGCAGATTGTTAGCGCTAAGCGACAAGGCCGTTGCGAATGACATGGAAGATTTTTTCACACGTCCTTTTTTCTTGGAGGGCGGTTTTCTCTCCTGCTCTTCTTCATACGGATTGCTGTCTCCGACTAATTTGCCGTCAAACAGCTTTATAATACGGGTTGAGTATTTCTCCGCCAGTTCGCTGTTATGTGTAACCATGATAACTAGACGTTCTTTTGCTATGTCCTTTATCAGAGCCATTATCTGTTCGCTGGTTCCGGAGTCGAGAGCGCCTGTCGGTTCATCTGCAAGCAGTATATCGGGGTTGTTTATCAACGCGCGGGCTATAGATACCCTCTGCATCTGTCCGCCCGACATCTGACCCGGCTTCTTGTCAACCTGATCGGCCAACCCAACCTTATCCAAGACCTCAAGAGCTCTTCTGCGTCTTTCAGTCTTAGACACACCCGAAAGGGTCAAGGCAAGCTCCACATTGCGGAGTACCGTCTGATGGGGTATGAGATTATAGTTCTGAAAGACAAACCCGATACGGCGGTTGCGGTATATGTCCCACTCTCGGTCTGTAAAATCTTTAGTAGACTTTCCATTTATGATAAGATCGCCGCTGGTGTATATATCCAACCCGCCAAGCAGATTCAGCATGGTGGTCTTCCCGCAGCCGGACGGCCCTAATATCGACACAAATTCGTTCTGACGAAACTTCAGCTCAATCCCCCGCAGAGCATTAACAACATTTGTTCCTATCACATAGTCCTTAGTAATCTTTTTTAATTGCAGCATTTAACTTTTCTCCTTATTTAATATTATCGGATGTTACACAGCTTGATAAATAATCTCTCCCGTTTGTCTGATATGGTCTAAAAACCCACTTCGATTGCAGGTTTCATCAAGCATATGCGTTTCAATATCATAACTGATTCCTTCTCGCAAACCAATCAGATCTCCCCAAGTTTCCAGCCAATCACCCTCTACACTGTCAAAAATAATTGCAATGTCTATATCGCTTTCTGTATGAGGATTTCCGTTGATATAGGAACCAAAAACAATAACCTGCTTAGGATTATAAACCATCCGTATCCTATCTGTATATTTTGCGGCTATGTCCCTAACCTCTCTTTTATCCAACATACAAGCTCCTCCGTTTCCTCTAAAATTTTACTGCAATAATCTTTAGTTAGCAGAGCGGATATTTTCTCCTTATATTCGGGATACCTTGCTTCAATTTGCAATGGTGTCAGCCTGTTTAATAGATTTTTATAGGTTTGAGGCATATCTTCGTAAACATCAGTCTTTCTCGCTAATTTAGGCAGATCATGTGTTTTCGGCGGCACCTCGTTAGTAATACTCGCAATCGCTGCTTTTAACGCTTTTTCCGCAACAAGATGACATATAAATCCTGTCCATAAAAAATTCTTAGATTCAAACATGGCTTTTGCCGCCCTTAAATCATCATCGCAAAGCTCAAGCCAATATTCTAATTTATTAAGCATTTTTAAACACATCCCCCCAAACATAACAATAGTATCATAACACTGTTACTACCCGCTGTCAATGGGGCATCACCCAACATTTACAAATAGTTCACGGTTGCCGCACTCCGTGATAACCACGGATGACCGGGGGCGGTCATCCCTACACGCCACAATAACCACGGGCGGCAGATTGCCGCCCCTACAGACCCTCTCAGTCGGCGTTGCCGCCGACAGCTCTCCCAAAGGGAGAGCCAAGGAGACACACAGAATTTGTGCATACCGTCCTTAAAAAATATTCTTTTCGTGTCTTTTCGTGCCTTTCGTGGTTGCGTTTCCTCATTCTGCATTCTGCATTCTCCATTCTGCATTAATAATACGATTGACAAAACAAGATAAATGTATTATAATTCTTATCATTATAACAAAGGGGCATGATAATATGTCAGAACAAATGAAACAATTGGCGGGCAGGATAAAAGAGATTCGAGAGATTTGCGGGTATACTGCCCAAGACGCCGCCGAGCGGCTGGGAATAGGCGTGCAGAAATATTTAGAGTATGAGAATAGCGGAGAGAACATTCCTATCAGCGTTTTATACGAACTCACAAGCTATTACGGTGTGGACATGACCGAGATTCTTACCGGAAAATCTCCCCGTCTGAGCAACTATTGCGTTGCGAAAAAAGGACAGGGTACCGGAATCGATCGATACTCGGGGTATCATTTTGAGAGCCTTGCTTATAATTTCAAGCACAGGGTCATGGAACCCCTCATGGTTACGGTAGAGCCGAGCGTCACCGAGCTTGTCCCCGTCTCTCACCCGGGGCAGGAGCTGAACTATGTCGTTGAGGGTACGGTCATGGTTGTGCTGGACGATGAAGAGGTCATCCTCGAAACAGGCGACTGTATCTATTTCAACCCCGAAATACCCCACGGACAAAAGGCCATGAACGGCAGAACAGCAAAGTTTCTGACTGTAATAACTGTATAAAAGGATGGGTTAAAAAGGAGAGATTGAATGAAATATCAAGAAATGCCCTTTAAAATCCCGATAGAAAAATCTACATACAGCTCCGATTCTGCCTATGTCGTTCGAGCTATAGAAGATTGGCATAGGGAGGCAATAAAAAACAAATGGATAAAAGCATAGAGATTATACAAGGCGACTGCCTTGATATAATGAAAAATATAGACACCGAAACGGTTGATTTGATAGTAACCGATCCTCCTTACAATCTTTCTAAAGATTATGGCAACGACAGCGATAAACGAACCCGTTGTGAATATATAGAGTTTTCAAAACAATGGCTGACCCAAGCTAAACGAGTATTAAAACCTACAGGCACATTATATTTATTTATGGGAGTTAGATACATTTCTTATATTTACGAAATCCTTGAGCAGCATTTGGGAATGTTTTTTAATTCTTGGATTTCGTGGTGTTACACGCAGGGGATAGGTAAAACAAAAGGATTTAGTCCCCGCCATGACGACATTTTGATGTTTACAAAATCAAAGAATTTCACATTTAATTTGGATGACATTCGTGTCCCGCAAAAATACTATCGCAGTATAAATAATATGCGGGGAGCAAATCCGGGGAACGTGTGGGAATTTTCTCATATACACTATTGTCAGGCTAACAGGCAAAACCATCCCACGCAAAAACCGGAAGCCCTTTTTGAGAGAATGATACTTGCTTCTACAAACAAAGGCGATTTAGTCTTAGACCCGTTTTGCGGGTCAGGAACCGCCTTGCGTGTATGCCAGCAAACCGACAGAAACGCTATCGGAATTGAAATAAGCAGTGAGTATGTACAAATGATAAAACGGCGATTAGCCAACCCGTTTTGCGGATTTGACAGCATTGATGAACGTATGACACGAATACCGAATGATTTAAACGATGAGTATATAAGAAGAAAATACATCTCAAATCATATAAATTGGTTTTTACGGAATCACCCTGATGAAATAGATGTTTTCTTTAAAAAGGTATATGAAAAATATAATACACATAAAGGATGGGTTAAAAATGCTTCTGAACAGATTTCTTGATAGGATCGAGTTTGATTCGTATGAGGACTTTAAGAAAAACTTTAATATAAAGATTCCCGAAAACTTTAATTTCGGGTTTGATGTGGTTGACGCATGGGCGGACGTGCGGCCGGACAAGGTTGCGCTTGTCTGGTGTAACGACCATGATGAGGAACGCACATTTACCTTTAGCGATATGAAAAGGCTCAGCAATAAGGTGGCCAACTATTTTGTATCACTCGGCATTAAAAAAGGCGATCTCGTCATGCTGTTTTTAGGTCAGCGGAGTCAATACTGGATATGCGCTGTTGCTCTGCACAAAATAGGAGCCATTCTCATACCCGCATCCTCGCAGCTAACGTCCGATGATATTATGTACCGCAACAACGCCGCCGGAATCAAGATGATAATAGCGATGGATGATGAATATATCCTAACCCAGATAGATAATGCCATTCCGGGGTCACAGTCGGTGAAACACAGGGCGGCTCTTACCGACAGGGAGGGATGGGACAATCTCAACACCGAGATAGACAAACAGTCTGATATTTTCTTGCGGCCATCGGGTGATGACGCTACACAGAACCATGAGATATTTCTTACCTATTTCACGAGCGGCACAACGGGAATGCCAAAGATGGTAGCACATAACCATACCCATCCGCTGGGACATATAGTCACGGCAAAATACTGGCACAGAGTTATCGAGGATCAGCTGCATTTTACTATATCCGATTCGGGCTGGGCAAAGTTCGGCTGGGGGAAAATATACGGGCAGTGGATATGCGGAGCCTCTGTCTTTGCATATGATATGGACAGATTTGTTCCGGCCAATCTTCTTGCTAAAATGATAAAACACAAACCCGCAACATTCTGCGCTCCTCCTACCATGCTGCGGTTTATGATACAGGAGAATCTTGAGCAGTACGACCTCTCCTTTATAAAACACTGCTCCACGGCAGGAGAACCCCTGAATCCTGAGGTCTATAACAAATGGAAGGAACTCACCGGTCTCAGTCTCTGTGAGGGATTCGGTCAGAGCGAATCGACCGTTATGCTGGCAAACTTTGACGGGTTTACCCCCCGTCCCGGCTCGATGGGTAAACCCGCTCCTTTGTATGATATTGATCTCATTGACGAAGAGGGCAGATCCTGCAACATCGGCGATGAGGGTGAACTTGTCATACGAGATATAGACAGGTATATGCCTACAGGTCTTTTTGTCGAGCTATATGCAGACAAGCAGGCAACCGAAAAGGCTCTGGGCGGCAGATTCTACCGAACGGGCGACATAGCCTGGAAAGACAGCAAGGGTTACTATTGGTATGTAGGACGGACCGATGATGTTATAAAATGCTCAGGATACAGGATAGGTCCCTTTGAGGTAGAAAGCGCATTGATAGAGCATCCCGCAGTTGTAGAGTGCGCCATCACCGCCGCTCCCGATCCTATACGGGGACAGGTTGTTAAAGCAACGGTGGTCTTGGCAAAGAACTACAGTCCGAGCGAAAGTTTGGTTAAAGAACTCCAGAACTATGTAAAAAAATCCACCGCTCCCTATAAATATCCGAGAATAGTAGAATTTGTATCAGAACTGCCCAAAACCACAAGCGGAAAGATAAGACGGGTTGAAATACGGGAAAAGGGATGACGTCAATTGACAGTTGACAATGGACAGTTGACAGTTATATCAATGCAGAATTAAGAATGCAGAATGCAGAGTGTTACGGGGAGCAACCACGAAAAGCACGAAAGACACGAAAAGGGAAAAACACCCGCCCTTGCGAGGGCACCCTCTTTACGAAAGAGGGCAAGGGGCTTGAAATTGCGAATCTGTGATAATCACGGACGAACGAAGTTCGCCCCTACAGACCACCCCGCCGCTGCGGCGGCACCCCTCCCCAGAGGGGAATGGGGGCTTGCATACTATAATTTCCAATTC
>Ga0099364_10013013_pt1 | contig 11188 bp, 6 predicted proteins | sample TergutTh196P3_FD_73070 | JGI IMG/M metagenome (GOLD analysis project Ga0099364, IMG submission 73070) | Microcerotermes parvus P3 segment gut microbial communities from Pointe-Noire, Republic of the Congo - Th196 P3 | ecosystem: Host-associated > Arthropoda: Insects > Digestive system > Gut ... | reverse complement strand
TCATTCCCTTCGCGATTGACCACGGTATGGTCGAAACCGAAAACCACGTAACCGCCAAACCCGCCCAGACTAATCATGGAGCCGCCCGTCAAAGCGTCTTCCGCCTTTTGCCGCATGGTTTCGGGCGTATCTTCGGCTGTGGCTTCAGGCATCTTGTTGATATATTGTCCCGGCGCAGGTAAATACGCAAACACACGGGTAACGCCGTTCGTATAGGTTTTGTTGTTTACCGTAACGACAATCGTTTTCGCGGCTTCGCCCATGCCGTTTTTTGCCTTGAATTGAAGACTGTAATTGCCCTCTTCGGCGAAAATGCAGAGCAGGTCTTTTGTATCGGCAATTTCCTCGCCGTCCAAGAGCCATGTATAGACGCCGCCTTCACTGTTCACTTCGGGTTGAATACGCAGCCACTTCATTTTGTCGATAACAAATCCGCCCGAAGGCTCTGTGATGATAATTTCCGGGACGGCAGCGTCGATACTGATGCTGCGCCCATCGGGAAACACGAAAGTCATCACTCCATCTGCCAATGTGACGGTGCAATTGCTTACCGTCAACATTGAGCCGTCGCTCATGGTGATGATGTAATAACCGTCTTTCATCTCGTAATCCGTTACGTAAAGGCGTTTGCTCAACGCGTCGAGCAGGCTCTCGTATTCAGCCATGCGCTCTTTCAACGCATTTACCTCCTTTTTCAATTCGTCGATGTCATCCTTGTAACATCCTGTCAGCAAAACGACGGCTGACCATAAAAACAGAAACTTTTTCATATATTATATGTATTAAATTATTTCGACTTCTATATTGTTTTCCACGGCTACGCTTTGCAGCGTTTTTTTGACATGTCCGGAGGTATTATAAAGCAATACAATGCCGGTTTGATGTTCTTTTTCCACACGTCTGAAGGAAATATCGTCCATCACGCCATCGACAAAATAAACCCCGTCGGAAAGCGCGACATAACCTTTGCTTCTGTACACTACGGACTTTATTCCGTCTGTCAGTTTTTGAAAGGCGCTCATATCGGGTTTGTTCAGGACGTTAAAACTAAGCGATGCCGAGAATAAATCCTGCCTGCCGCCTGATATTCTGTCGGGGTTTGGCGCTAAATTCGCCAACATGTCGCGGGGAATATCCGCAAAAGTGGTTCGACAAATGTTGCATGACGGATTGAGGCTTCTGATGATGCGCTCAATTTTGTCCACTTTCTCTTCGTCAGCCATGTCGATTTTATTGATGACTGCCAATGAGGATTGTTTGATTTGGTCGGGCACCACAACCGCTGTTCTCAATACCTTTTCAAAATGAACGGCGTCGACCATGCAGATACAGCCTCTGTAATCAAAACTTTCGCCCGAAACGGCTTTTGTCTGTGCAAGAATGTCGTCTATGTTTGTGGGGTTGGAAAGACCGGAGGTTTCAACGAGCAAAACATCAACAGGCGTTTTCAGCGCCTGTAGCAATGCGTCGATGAACATATCCATCCGGCAAACGCAAAAAATCGACCCGTTGGATATTTCGGTAACGTGATAACCTTTATCGGAAAGTAAACCGCCGTCAACGCCCTGTTTCCCAAATTCATTGACAATAACGGCGATTCGCTTGTCCGCAAAAGTTTTTACCGCCACGTTCACAAAGGTGGTTTTCCCCGACCCCAAAAAACCGGTGATTAAGTATAACGCTTTCATAAAACCGTTCCTGCGTTTATTATCGGTTATTGATTTCTTCCATCGCAGCCGACACCTTTGCGATAAATTCGGCTTTGTTTGGAATTAAAGAAGAATATGCCAATTTTCCGTTAATGTATATGGACGGCAATTGCGCAACGCCCATCTTGACAAAACGGGCAATATCCTTCTTGAACATATATTTGTACTCGACCACATCAATGGCTTTCCCAAAGTGCTTTTTAACCTCGTTGGCAGCCCCCATGATATAGGTACAGGCGGCGCAGGTTTCGGAATCGAGCGTACAGACTTCTATCAGAGGCTTTGACAGGCGGGCGTAATCGGGCAACTCAACCACAATGTCTTCCCGGGGCGCCTCATAGTTCTTTATCATTTCCTTGACTTTTGCCGTTTCACGTACAGCCTGCGCCGCCGCAATGGTGTTTTCCAAGGGAATGTCATAAGGCATGTCACATCCGGGAGAAACGATATAATTACCGATTCCAAGACTGTCAATCAACTCCACAACGCATTTCATATTATCCTGCTGTGTTCCATGCAGCATCACAGTGGTTAGCGGGATATTTCCTCCAATGGCAATGCCGTATCGGTCGGTAATTTCCTTTGCCTTTACCATATTCACGTTTTCGTCAACGGCAATCCCGTCCGGTTGTGTTTGACACATGACTTCAATGCTGTGGGAAGCGTTTCCGCATACAAAGAATGAGCCGAATGTTTTGTTTTCCCTGATATACGCGAACAAATCCGTAAACGGTTGGCTCAAAAACATTTCAAAATGCTCCGGCGAAATTTGAGACACCAACGGGTCGACCACGGCAATGACGTCCATACCCGCGTCGATGTACATTTTCGCCATGGCTTTATTCACTGCCACGCAGTAAGCGAGCAACTCGTTCACGTAACCCTCATTTTCAAACATATCCATGAAAATATTGTTGCCCCGAAGGTGAGAAGCCAATGTAAACGGTCCGCAAATTAATCCGTACAGAGCGGTTGTTTCCCCAATCTCATCCTTCACCCTTTTCATCACGTCAAGAATCATAGGCAGTCTGCCGTCGGTAGGGAATGGCACTTTACACACGCAGGGAACTTCGTCAACATCCTCTAATGGATGAGTTTTCACCGAAGGCGGTCCCTTTGGCGCCCAAAGCAACTCGCAACCCAAAATTTCAGCCTCAACCTGCAAATCAAACATGATGGGGATACCGTCTGCATGGTACAGTTTTGCCGCCTCAATGACGCCTTTAAAAAGGCTGTCGCCGTTTGTGAGCATCTCGGTAGCGTCTTTGCCCAATATTTTTCCGGCGTGAACGCCAACAAATGGAACCCACGGGGCGCGCTCGGTGGGCTCATGTCTAAAAACTTTGAAAATTAAATCTTTACCTTTCATTTATACTATTTTATTAAATTAAATTAAATTATTTGTTGTTGTCTGATTATTCATTATTTATATGGAATTTCATTTCAAATTATTCAGGTTTATATACAAATGCAATATGAGCGGGAATATCGCCCGTTGTAACGGCGTCTGTAAACACCGCATTACCGTCCTTATCTATACAGTAAATTTTCCCCGGCGAAACGTAATTGATGGCATCGGTGATGTAGATGTATCTTGAAACGGGGTCAACCGCTATTCCGTAGGGCGTTATGATGTCGTCGCTGACTGCTTTGGGAAGAAAACTTCCTTCGAGCAGGGTTTCGTTTTTCGTATCAATCATGGAATAGTTGTTTGTCCACTCAAAAGTGGCATAACTGAAATCGGAAGCGATAATATAAGCGGTATCGCCCACAATGGTCAGGTTGGCGCAGGGAATATCGAATGTTTTTTTAACTGCGTCTGTTTTTGTATCAATCAGAAACAGATTTGAAGGGATGCCGAAATTGTCGCCGCGCGAACTGACGTACAGATTGCCGTTAGCGTCGGCTTTCAGTCTGTGCAGATTGGGGGCGACGTCAATATCGCCGATTTTGGTAAACGTATGGATGTCAATCACCGAAATAATCCTTTCGTAGTTGGGCGGACTGTAACCGCCGGAGTTGGCAACATACAGTTTGTTGCCCACCACCGCCATTTCTTCGGGCTGCCTGCCCACCATCACCGTTCGGGTGATGGCAAGGGTTGCGGTGTCAATTTCGGCAACAAATCCGTTGGGCGACACCTCGCCGAGTTGCACCTCGCCGTCGTAGGCGCTCACGTAGGCTTTCCCGTTTGCAAAGGTGATGTAACGGCAATTTTTTACGTCGATCACTTTCAGGCGTTTGGTCGTTCGTACATCCATTACCTCTACCTTATCGGAGCCATTGATGACGGCGTAGAGTTTCGAGCCGTAAATGCCGAGGTCGTTGCCCACGTCGCCCAAGCCCAATGTCGCTTCGGGATTTGCCTGACCGTACACATTGAGGCGGTACGCGCCCGTTGCGTAATCATAATAATCCAACGAGGCTTTGTTCATGTTCATGTTGCCCTCGTTGAGCAGGTAGAAACCTTCGACGGTTGTTACGGTTTGTGACGGCAACTGTTCTGTCTCTTCGGGGATTATCGGGTCTTCCTTGCGGCATCCCGACAGGGCAAAGGCAAGAAGCATCGCCGATATGATTTTAGCACGCAGATAACGCAGATGAAAAGGATTTGCGCAGATTTTTTCCCTTAATAGAATGGCGAACACACCCTTACTCGCTACCCTTATTCCCTTATTTATTTTTAAAATCATTATTTTTAAAATCATTATTTCTTAAATATTTATGGATAAACTAAAACGATAATTTCTTCCGGGCATCGGAAAATTGAGTACCACATCATAGAATTGGTTCAACAGGTTGTTGATTTCCGCCGCTATCCGCACGGGCAACGACAAGGGGATTAATCCCCTTGTTAATCTCCCTGTCGCTATTTTTCCTTCCCATGCTACAGCCATATCGTGCGTGTACCATGGCTGTACATAATTTACGGGGATATTGGCGCTTTGGCTGTAACGCTCGCCGGTGTAGATAAAACTGTAATTGAGTTGCAGTTCGCGCCACCGCGCCAAAGCGGTCAACGTTCCGCTGTGAAGGGGTATGTAGGGTATCTGATGTCCGTATGTCGTGCTTTCGGGCGTCACCTCAACGGCTTTTTGAAAAGTATATCCCAACCCCACGTCCACAAACATCTTTGCAGGAAGCCGGAAACCGAAATTCGTATTTGCTTCCAAACCCTTTATCTCTACTTCGCCGAGATTCATCATCGTCCATCGGAAAAGGTTGTGCGAAGGCATGGCTATAATTTGGTCTTTCACGCGGTTGTAATAAACGTCAGCCTGCACGGACAGCACGCGCAAAAAACCTGCTTGTTGGTCGTGCAGCCACGTCGCGCCCAAATCGTATTGGGTGGTATATTCGGGGCGCAACGCACTGTTGCCGATGAATGTGTAATACAAATCGTTAAACGTAGGCATTCGGAACGCCTCCTTGTAAAACGCCCTCACGCGGAACGTTTTTACATTAAAGGGCTGCACCGACGCCGACACCACCGGGCAAAGCAGTTTGCGACTTTCGCCCCTGCGGTAGTTTTCCACTTTTTCATCGATATATCCGCCGAGCAGGTTTGCCTGAATATCCAATCGCTCCCATTTCAGGCGGTTCGACAACGCAACCAAATAGGAATAACGGGTCGGATACGGAAATCGGTAAAGATTGGCGTCGAGCGTATTGAGGGCAAAGTCCGTCGCCAACGAAACATCCCACCGTTCAATTTTCGATTTTTGATTTTCGATTTTTGACTGATGCTCTATGATTGAAAATTGATTGACCACTGAAATATACCATTCGTTTTGGTAGTATTTGTTATCCAAAGCGCCTTCGAGCGTTTTATAGTCGGAGTCGATATAACGGTTGTAGTCGCGGCTGAATTTGATGTTTGCCAACAGGTTGTGCCTTTTGAAAAACGAGCGGTTCAGCGAGCCGTGCACGAAGAAATTTCTGTCCCACTGCCGCTGTACATGGCTGAACCGGTTGGCGACAATTGCTCCGGGCAGTCCGCGCTCCGAATTATACATGTATGCTTTGAGCGATGCTTGTCCGTTGTTGGCGAGCCTTGCGTGAAGCGTCATTTCCGCACGGAAAGCGGTAATATCGCCGTTTTGACGGACGGCGACAGTATCGTATCCGCCGTCCTTACGGTAACGGTATTTGTAGCGTCCGTGCGCGTGAACCCACTCGGCGCTTGTTGTAAGGGCAAGGGGACATGTCCCCTTGTCAGTCAGTTTTTGCTGATACAGTATGGCGGGATTGACCAAGCCGAAGGAGCCTGTTTTGAACGTGGTTTTTATATTGACATTTTTATCATCGTCGAACTGCGGGATTTTGGTGCGCAGGAACAGCGTATTGGAAGCGAAAAAACCGCGCGCAGGTTGGAAGATGGACGATTTTTGTCCGTTATACAGTTCGATGGCTTCGATGTTGTCCAACGAATATTTTCCCAAATCGACCTGTCCGTTTTGTGCGTTGCCGATGCTCATGCCGTCGTAGAAGACGGCTGTATGCGCGCTGCCGAGGCTTCGCACATTAATCGTCTTGATGCCGCCCACGCCGCCGTAATCCTTCAATTGTACGCCCGAAAAATAGCGGATGGCGTCGGCAACCGAAAGGCTGTTCAACCTCTCAAGCTCCCGCCCTGTCAGCATTTGCGCAGGCATGGAACTCTCCACGCTGAACCTGTGCCGACTTGCCGTAACAACCACCTCCCCGATGGAGTACGCCTTGAGCGTATCAAGCGGTTCTTCCGCAACATTTTCGCCTGCGGTATGCTGTGCATCAACCGGCGCCGCCAACAGTAGCGCCGCCAACAGTACGAACATACCTTCCCTTACCCGTAAACCTGTCTGTTTACAGAAACACATAAAAAACTATTTGCTTGAAACAAAGAATGTTACGCAAAGGAAAACATCTATTGCTCCGGTTCAACAAATAGCCCCTTGGAAAAAGTGAAATCAAATGAAATTATGCCGATTTGCATTTGGCTTCAAAGCCCCATTCCTCGAAGGCTCTAAAATACATCTGCATTGGCAGGTCTCCTGACTTGTCCTCGTTTTGAGCCGCCTTCCCATCCCTTTCGGAACAGTGGCAAAGGGGTTTGTCAAAACGTTGCATAGGACTTACAGTAGCGGGTCTGTTTAGGATTTGCACCTAATTCCCTCTTCGTCGGAAATATCGAACGAGATTTCCAAAACCAATGCGGGGGCAAAGATATGAAAAGTATTTATGAAAAGAAAATATTTGGGAAATATTTTTACCTTTGCGGTTTCTAAAAAAGCAAAAACTGAATGGATTCAAAATATTCTCCACACATTAAGGGAATACTGAATTATAGCAAGGAGGAGGCTTTACGGCTGGGGACGCCTGTTATTGGTACAGAACATCTCTTGCTGGGTATCCTGCGCGATGGCGAAGGCGAGGCAGTGGAAATACTGCAAGCCTTAGGCGCTGATTTATCTGCCATCCGTAAAATCATTGAAAACCATATCAAACCTCCGGTTCACCGCACTATCCCCGACACGGAAGATTTGCCGCTTGCCAAGGCTACCGAACGGGTTTTGAAATTGGTATTCCTTGAAGCCAGATCGTTTAAAAGTTCTGAAATCAAAACAGAACACTTGTTGTTAGCCATTCTTAAAGAAGAAAATACTTTCGTAACGAAAATGTTGAACGGTATGAATATTAATTATTTAGCAGTCCGCAGAAAATTGGAAGACGTAGAAATAGCCGGCGACGATTTCCGCGCCGACTTTAACAGCGACGATGACGATGACGACGACGATCGTTTAGTGCCGTTTGGGGGACCTCCTCCGGAACCGAAGCATGGCAGCAGGGCGCAGCAGCAAACCTCCAAAACCAATTCCGAGACGCCCGTTATTGATAATTTCGGCACAGATTTGACTAAAGCCGCCGAAGATAATCGCCTCGACCCGATTGTAGGGCGCGATAAGGAGATAGAGCGATTGGTGCAAATCCTAAGCCGTCGCAAAAAAAACAATCCGGTATTGATTGGCGAACCCGGCGTCGGCAAATCGGCTATCGTGGAAGGTCTAGCCATGCGGATCATGCAGCGCAGCGTGTCGCGCGTGCTTTTCGGCAAGCGCGTGTTGACGCTCGATCTGGGTTCCATAGTTGCCGGCACGAAATATCGCGGGCAATTTGAAGAACGCATCAAGGCTATCCTCCACGAGTTGCAACACAACCACAACATCATCCTCTTTGTTGACGAAATCCACACGCTTGTGGGCGCCGGAGGGGCAAGCGGTTCTTTGGATGCCGCCAACATGCTGAAACCCGCTTTGGCGCGCGGCGAAATACAATGTATCGGCGCTACCACGCTCGACGAATACCGTCAATACATCGAAAAGGATGGCGCATTGGAACGCCGTTTCCAAAAAGTAATGGTGGAACCCACAAACGAAGAAGAGACTATCCAAATCCTCGAAAATATAAAGGATCGCTACGAAGACCATCATAACGTGACCTATACTGCGGAAGCGATTGAGGCTTGCGTCCGACTGACCAACCGCTATGTGAGCGACCGCCGTTTACCCGACAAAGCCATCGACGCGCTCGACGAAGCCGGAGCAAGGGGAAATATTTCCAATATCATGGTGCCGGAGAAAGTGGTTGAACTGGAGAAATCCATTGAGGAAACCAAGCGCGAGAAGGTTGTAGCCGTGAAGAGTCAGAATTTTGAACTCGCAGCAGGCTTTCGCGATACCGAAAAACTGTTGTTGGAGAAGTTGGAACGCGCCAAAGCGAGATGGGAACATGATCTGACGAAAAACCGCGTGGTGGTAGACGACGAAAAAGTGGCGGAAGTAGTAGCCATGATGACCGGCGTACCGGTGCAACGCATCGCTCAAGCCGAAGGTTCGCGCTTGTTGCGCATGGGCGATGAATTGCGCGAAAGCGTTATCGGTCAAAGCGAAGCCGTAGACAAGGTAGTGAAAGCGATTCAACGCAACCGCGCCGGATTGAAAGACCCCAACAAACCTATTGGAAGTTTTATCTTCCTCGGACCAACAGGCGTAGGTAAAACACAATTGGCAAAAGTGCTGGCGCAATATCTGTTCGACAGTTTCGAAAACCTCGTCCGCATAGACATGAGCGAATATATGGAAAAATTTTCCGTATCGCGATTGGTGGGCGCCCCTCCGGGTTATGTCGGCTACGAAGAAGGGGGACAATTGACCGAAAAAGTGCGGCGCAAACCCTATTGCGTAGTGCTGCTCGACGAAATAGAAAAAGCGCATCCCGACGTATTTCACATCCTGCTGCAATTACTTGACGAAGGACAGTTGACCGATAGTCTGGGACGCCGCATAGATTTTCGCAACACCATTATCATTATGACGTCCAATATCGGCACCCGACAGATCAAAGACTTTGGACTTGGCGTTGGATTTCAAACAGAATCGCGTAAGTCGCAAGTCAATCAATACAATAAAAGCGTCATTGAAAATGCGCTCAAAAAAGCGTTTGCGCCCGAATTTCTCAACCGCATAGACGATGTGGTGCTTTTCAACTCTTTAAGCAAGGAAGATATTAGCATCATCATTGACATCGAGTTGAAAGGGTTGTTCAACCGCTTGAAAGCGATGGGATACACGATCAATATTAGTTCTGAAGCGAAGAATTTCCTTTGCGAAAAAGGATTCGATCTGAACTTCGGCGCCCGCCCACTGAAACGCGCCATCCAAAAATACCTCGAAAACCCGATGGCAGAAGAACTGATCAAATTAACGCCCAAAGGACAGGAAACCATCAGCATAGATTTCAATAAAGAAAAAGAAGATTTGACGTTTGACATTATTCCCGCAACGAATTAGTTTTCAGTTTTCAGTTTTCAGTTTTCAGGAATGTGTTAAAAATAATCTATAACATTCACCCTGCATTCAAAGAATAATTCCATAGGGGTAGGTGTTCACTGAATTTTACGGGATATTTATCCAAAAATTCTTCGGATGCTTTTTTCCTGTTTTATATGTTCAATAGGATTCCATTTAGAACAACAGGCAGGATAATGAGCCACCACAATTTCAATTTTCAGTTCTTTTGCCAAATGATGAAGCGCTTCTTTTAAACATGATACCTGCTAGCATTGCTGCCTCTTCCATCGCAGAGTAAAAAGATTTTATCCACTCTCTGTAAACAGGGTGGAATTTACTAAAAACTGTCTTCCGGGTTCATTAAGCATCTCCGTAACTGTCATTCCTGTTTTAATCCTTGCGCTGATAATGCCCGTATATCCCAAAAAGACGATGAGACACCAGAATAAACCCAGCAATACAGCCATTTTCATGGCGTTTTTCCAATTCATTGATATTTTAGAGGTCAACATGTTTTACTTTTTTCTTACTACTTTTTTTTTTCTTACTACTCATTTATCTGTTTGTATTTCACTGTTTTCTAAACTGACATTTGGCAATTTCTATATTTTTCTTACTACTTAACAAATTTCTTACTATTTTTCATCTTTTTGATTGACTATCACCCAAATAGATGATTTGGTAGAGTTTGAAATATTAATAATTTGTTTGTCTTCATACGCTAATTCTGCTGTAATGTTGGATATTTTTCTTTGCCTTTTTTCCATTGGAATATCGGGAGATAAAGTAGGCATTATTAAATTTACAATATCTTCTCTGGTTACAGAACCTTTTTGATTTATCAGATTTAATATCATCTGTTTGTATTCTTGATAAGATACTTTTGGATAATAACCAACAACATGTAATCCGGAGTTCAATTCCGCTATCAACTTCAAATCCCGCAACCGGTTTACTTCTTCTTCCGTAACTTCCTGATTTTTTTGAATTTTGTCCAACGCAATGGCGTCTAACAAACTCAATTCCGGTCGGGTTTTCAGTTGGTGCGCATAATTGTCGTTGATTATTTCGCCAAGAATGACAACCCGTGTCCGGTTTTCGTCCGAAATATCATAATCGGGCATTGGAAAAAAACGCTCTTTTTGTTTGGCGAACATTTTCTTGATACCGCTGCCAATAGTGTCAATCATATTGAGATTTACCATTGCCTCGACCAGAAACGTATTTCTGTAATAGTGTTGCGGACTGTCAAACCGAATGACCTCCTCAACCGAACCCGGTATAAAACTTCCCAAATTCTCAAAAACGAGTTTGGTTTTGTATTCCAAAAGATGAATACGCCCGCATTTTCCATAATCCTGATGCGCCACGCAATTATGCAAGGCTTCTCTAATTACCCAATTATCATATTGGTAGACTTCATCGGGAAACAACGTGGTAAATCCCAAGTGCCTGTATTTCAGGTTACGGACACGCGAAAGAGCCTTATCGACCGTCAAAATGAAAGGCGTATGAAAATGCTCGTAATCGCCGGGGTCGTCTTTCAAAATCCACGTTATCTGCGCAATAGCCGGCGACACAAAATGGTTTGCCTCGTCCTTGCCAAGCAGCAGAATAGCGGTGTTGGTGATTTTGCCGTTGAGCGTCACT
>Ga0099364_10013012_pt1 | contig 11188 bp, 7 predicted proteins | sample TergutTh196P3_FD_73070 | JGI IMG/M metagenome (GOLD analysis project Ga0099364, IMG submission 73070) | Microcerotermes parvus P3 segment gut microbial communities from Pointe-Noire, Republic of the Congo - Th196 P3 | ecosystem: Host-associated > Arthropoda: Insects > Digestive system > Gut ... | reverse complement strand
CGCTGCGCGTGGCTTTTCTTTTTATGCAAGCAGATTTAAATCGCTGTTTCAACGACCATAGGTCGCAGGATGGACCATCCCCTGCCCTGCTGCCTGCCGGTGTGCCCCAGCAGATCCTGTTACTGTCTTTAGGCATCCACTGTTTTCGTTTCGCCCCATGGGCTCCACCTTCGGAGGCCGCCAGCAAGTGCTGCCTGCGGAGTACACACCGCCAAATTGATTAAGCGCTGCCCGCGCTTAGGACAGTGGGCCTGTGTCCAAGGCCCACCAATTATAGCTTGTCTCGTGAGAGGGGGTTGTGAGTGATAATAAGAATGGATAATAAGGCTTTTTGTGGTTAATTGGCTATATTTGTAGATTTGGGGGTGGAGTGTTACTTAAATAAAGACGACATAAACACTAAAAGTACCCAACAACAACCCCCCTTTTAAGACAAATTATAATTGACTGTCCCTGGATATAGACCTGCCATCTCAAGCGCGGGCATTTACTTACAGTGCGGTGCGCATCCCGCAGGCGGTACCTGTTAGAGGCGGCTCCTGAAGGTGGCGCCCGTGGGGCGACGCCCATGGGGCGAAGTGGAGAGAAATGGATGCCTAGAGATGGTAGGGAGGGGTCCATGCCGCGATAGCGGCTTAGAGGCCGGTGCGCCACACGGAGTGTGGACACCGGGCCTCCGACAGGACCCCAGTTAACTTCTTTAGGGCATCCCTTACTTTGGCATTGCCCCATGGGCTACGCCTTCGGGGGCCATCAGTAGGCACGCCCTACGGGCGATGCCTGCGGGGTACGCACCGCCCAGCACCTAAGTTCTTAGGTGCTGGGGCGAGTGCTGCCCGCACCTGATACTGCTGGCCTTGGATCCAAGGAAGAACGACAAATTATAGCTCGTGTGGTACATTATGATTATGGAAACATTATACCTCGATCTGCGTGCCCCTCTTGCCTATGCCAAGGCGCCGGGGCTTACATTTTCAAATTGTGTGTTCCCGGAAAATGATGATTCGCCGGAACTGCTGTTCTGCTTTGAACTTGACAAGGAACAGGCACAGCGTATTGACCCCCAGGCGGATCTCCTGCTGGGAGACCTTGTTTTTGCAGGCAGGGGAGCGGACAGGCAGGGAAAAATTGTGCTGCCTGCGGGGTCTTATGTTTTTTCCCAGCAGCGCAGATCGCTTAGTATAGAAGAATGTATTGACTGTGCAGTTGAACAGCAAAAAGACGGGATGTGGGAACGGTATAAGCTGGATAACATTTTATACATCCGTTTTTTATTTGAAGACCACTGCACGGTTACTCAGCTTTTTCGTGCTTGTGTTTAATTCATATATCATACTCTCAATGATGCTGGTAATTTTTGTTATATCTTTGCCCATATAAAAAAATAATGCCTTAATATTTTCTTCAAATTTTGCAGGGAGTAACGAACATTTTTCTATGCAGATTTCCATAAGATGTTTTTCTCCGGGATGCTGCATTTCATTTAATGCAAATATTACATCAAAATAACTGGCTAAAAAAGCAGATATTCTGTTGTTTATATTCACCATATCCTGCCGGTGTATTGATTTTTTAATCTGTTTGTCATATGAGACGACAGAATATGTCAGTAAGTTCATATTTCTTTTTATAATATTATTTTTCAAATATTCCGGATAAGGTACAGAAAAACGGTTTTGTGCGTTTGTTAGATAATCATTTTCTTCATATATAATTTTACTTGTTGCTGCATTTTGCCACATACACGTTGTGTAACCGTTAAAACTTGTACCGTCTTCAACAACATCAATAAGACCTTGAATAAAATTATCTGAATTGCGGTAAATGATATCAATACATACACCATTGAGAAGGATACAATTGTCTTCTGTTTCCCAGTACGTATTTCCAATTTCCATATATTGACAAAATGGTGACAGAATCTGTTTGCGGATATTATCATCCAATGCAGTATAAAGATACACATATATATCGTAATCAGATGTATCGTCTGCTTTTCCTGATGCACGGGAGCCTCCCAAAGCTATTGCCTGCACTTCATTTTGCAGAGAAAGCAGCCTGGTTATTTCTTCAACATCACTATCCAATGCTGCCAAGTTGCCCGATGTCCGATTACAAATAGTTTTCCTTCGGCTCGTTAATTTTTTTTGCCGCTTTTCTTTAACAAATTCTCTGACAAAAGATTCTTTCCCTTGTGCTGCCAGTAAATCCCAGAATGGAAACATAGTAAAACCTCCAAATCATGTATTTAAAAACAGATTTTAATATTTTTTTACAGGCTGTAATCTTTTTTTAAAACTATCAGGAATATGATAAAAATAACCTATCCTGCCTGCAGAAGTATCAAGTTTGTATTCGGTTGTGGAATAATCAAATGTTAATTCTGCATCACGTAATTTCTTTTCTACTGTTTCATTTTCTTCCTCATAATTAAATGGGCCATGTTCAAAAACAATATATTCCTTTTCCGGAATATCAATTATAAGCATTTTATCAGGCAGCGGGCCGTTGTAATCTATTGGAAGCCTTATGCCATATCCTTCTGCAACTCTGTTTTTTTCGTAAATTTTTGCCATTACCTGGCCGGAGTACCGGCAAAGAACATCATCATTACCATCAAGATTGCCTTTTAAGCTGTCGAGCAATCCGCAAATGGTATCCCAATCTTCACCGGGGATATTTTTTTGTTTTTTCCAAAAGTCCCAGTACCCATTACTGTTATAATTTTTGATATGTAAATATTTGTGAGCCGGCATGGTAATAAAATAAACCTTTACCTCATCGGTTGATTTTACCATGCCAATTTCACCCAAACCAAAAAAATAACGGTCAAAAACAGAAAGCTTTGTACGAAGCACAACAGGTAAGGGATTTTGCCTGTATTTTTTGGGCGTAATTCCATATACCATTTTGAAAGATCGGGTAAATGCCTCATGACTGCCAAACCCATATTTAACGGCAATGTCCAGGAAATTATCATTGGTATCCCGTACATCAATAAGGGCAAATGCAAGTTTTCTCAGCCGTATATAATCGCCCAAAAACATGCCGGAAACATCCCTGAATTTTCTCGTAGTATGAAATTCAGAATATCCAAGCCTTTTTGAAAGAGATTTTAACGTCAGAGCCTCGTCATCGTGGCACCGTATCCTTTCATCAATTTCATTTACCATAATGTGAATTAACCTATGCCATTCATACATAATTGCATCCCTCACATTCCTGTGTTAAAAAATAATATTATTATTTCGATCAAATTTGATAATAATTGCTTTTTTGCTTATATGTAATTATATCAGCTAATCTTCCCTGTCCAAAACCGTAAACCGCCTGGTGAGGGTAGTGCCATGGGAATCAACCAGTGTGAGAATGCGCTGCCCCGATGCGGGACGGGATTCCATTTCATGAAATGTATTGGTAGAACCCAGATAATTACCGTCCAGGTGCCAATGGATTACCTCCCCTTCGTTGCGATGGGCGGCGGCAAAGACTATCCTACCTTCCCTGCCGTCCAGTTCACGGGGTATGAAGACCTGGCTGTCCGGTTCTGGGTTAAAGAGGGCAAGTACAACTTCTCCCTGCGGGCTCTGTAATAGGGCATGTTCCCAGGGAGGCAGGGGCCGGTAGTCCAGGTTCCATCGGCGGAAATACCATTCTTCCGCCGGCGGCAGGACGAACCATTTTTGCTCGATGGCAATGCCGGTGCTTCCCGGTTCAAGGATGATTCTGCGATCAAGGTTTTCGTTAAGGGCAACGGTAAGGCAGAACGGACATGCTCTGTGGGCAGGGGCATTTACGGGCAGTCCGATAAATCTCGTACGTGCGCAGTGTACTCCGGCAGGAAAACCCGAAGCGGCACAAACTTCCGCATGCCGTAGTTGCGCTGCCGGTTGGGCAAACCAGCTTGGTCGGCCGCCGCCCGGATTATTCCAACCTGGGCTGTTCCAGCCCGATGAATCCAATGCGGAAAACAATTCAAATAGCACCGGGGCTGCAGTAACGGCACTGCGCAGTTCCGCTCTCCCTTCACCCGAGGCATTGCCAATCCAGACCCCCACTGTCCATTCAGGCGTTACACCAATGGCCCAGGCATCGCGAAAACCGAAACTGGTACCGGTTTTCCAGGCTATATTTCGTGCGCTGGCAAATTCCTGCCAGATTGCTTCTTCTCCGGGGCGGACCGTTGCTACCAGGGCCTCCAGGGTAAGCCAGGCTGCTCCGGGGGTTAGTGGGGAATGGGGAACAGGGAGCGGGGAGGGGGGAACTCCTGGCTCGGGAGTGGTTGAGGGGAAAACAGTTGGGGGGAAGAAGGCTGGGCCGCTGCCAGGCCTGGCTTCAACGGCCCTGCCCAGACCGGCATAAAGGGCGGTTATTTCCCAGAGAGTTGTTTCCGCACCGCCTAAAATCAAGGGGAGGCCGTATTCGTTTCCGTGGCGGAACAGCGTGGTCATGCCCAGGGAGCGCAAGAGCCGGGCAAAACGGTCTACCCCGTAGAGCCGCAGGGAACGGGCTGCCGGGACATTGAGGGAACGGGCCAGGGCTTCATCAGCCGGAACCACCCCCAGGTAGGTGCGGGTGATATTTTCGGGGCTAAAACTCCCCACTCTGGTGGGAATATCACTGACCAGGGATGCAGGCATGGTATCGCCGGAATCCAGCATGGCAGCATACAGAAATGGCTTAAGGAGACTGCCGGAACTCCGCCAGGACATGATGATGTCAACATCCCCGGCATGGGTTGTTTGCGTATTGCCCACATAGGCAGCGGTCTCTCCGGTCTGGGTATTGATGATAAGAGCAGCGCCGTTCATGATATGGTTTTCGGCAAAACGCTGCGAGGCCCGGTTGAGGATCGCCGCGGCTCTCTCCTGAATGTCACGGTCGAGGGTGGTCGTAAAGGCGGCTCTATCTCCTGTTTCAGCAAGACGGTCAAGCAGATGCGGAGCCAGCCGCGGCAAGGGGAGAGGTTCTCTGGGGAGATTTTCAGCCAGGGAAAGGGTGAGGGTTTCCTCGTCAAAGAAGCCCCTGGAATGCAGCCGTACCAGGAGGGCATTACGTCTGTTTCTCAAGGCATCCCGGTTACGGCCTGGATGGATCAGGCCGGGGCTGTTGGGAAGCACAGCCAGAGTAGCTGCTTCAGCCCAGGAAAGATCCTGCGAACTTCTGCCGAACCAACGCCAGGCAGCAGCTTCCAGGCCCACCACATTGGCTCCAAATGGGGCATTAGCCGCGTACAGGGCAAGAATATCGTTTTTGGATCTTCCCGCTTCCAGCCGCAGGGCCAGAATAGCCTCGATAATCTTTTCCCCCACAGTACGGCCTCTGTTTTTTCCGGAAGCGGTACGAGAAAGGCGTATGGTCTGCATGGTGATGGTGGAAGTCCCTGAAATCACCCTCCTTTCCCTGATATTCTGTACCAGCGCTCTGGCAACCGCCAGCGGGTCAATCCCCCAATGCCGCCTGAAACGCCGGTCTTCCGCTTCAATGAGTGCTGTAACAAATTTATCGTTCAGGCTTTCCATTTCAGGAAAACGCCACTGGCCGTCAAGAGCCACCCTCGCGCCCAGAAGTCTTCCTTCCCGGTCATACAAAACCGGTGAATAGGAAACATTAAAAAGGGGTCTTGGCAGAGAAAAAATAAACATAAGGATCAGCGCACCAAAGGCGGATCCGATGATCAGCAGCCGGACTCTTTTCATGCTATCTATATTGTATATCAGCAATCGTCGAGTACGAAAGAGTGACCATGAAGGAGCTGCCCAATCGTTATCATTTATATAAGGAGATTGTGAATTACTGAGATATTGGTTCGAAATAGTGTAAGCACCCTACACTTATTGGTTGCAATAAATGTAGGTTTCCAGTATACTTGTCCCTGGAATGAGACAAAAAATGAAAAACATGAGACGATATGATTTGAATTCGCTGAAAAACTGGAAAAATTCGCCAAATCGCCGGCCTTTACTGCTTTTTGGAGCACGACAGGTTGGAAAGACCTGGCTTGTCCGGAAGTTTGCCGCATCTGAATACGACGATATGGTTGAGCTTAATTTCTTTACAGATCATTCAATAAACGAGATTTTTGCAAAAGATATTTCCCCGGCATACATTATCCAGCAGCTTGAACTCCGGTTTGAAAAAAAAATAGACCCGACACGAACCCTTCTGTTCTTTGATGAGATTCAAGAGTCCCAGAGGGCTATGGATGCGCTGAAATCTTTCAATGATGCAGGGCGCGAATATAATATTGTCGCAGCAGGCAGTTTCTTGGGCGTTATGCTCGGGCAGAGACCGGTAGGGCAAACTGACCAGATGACCTTATATCCAATGTCATTTTGTGAATTTTTGGAAGCAATGGGGCATAAGATTCTGGCAGACACTATCAAGCTGCGTGATACCAGAGCTTTGTCCGGTGCAAGTGATTTACTGGAATCATTACTCAAGCAATATTTTTATGTTGGCGGAATGCCGCCGGTTTTATCCGAATATGCTGAATCTGGCGACTTGTCAAAAGTACGCGAAATTCAGAATGGATTGCTTTCAGCATATAAAGGTGATTTTTCCAAACACATACAAGACCCCCGCACAGAGCCGAAAATCAGAATGTTGTGGGATTCAATCTCTTTACATTTGGTACGGGAAAATAAAAAGTTTGTTTATAAAAATATAAAATCCGGCGGACGTGCCGCTGAGTTTGAAACAGCAATGCAATGGCTGGTTGATACAGGATTAATTTATAAAATAAACAAAGTTGAAACTCCAAAAATTCCTCTAAAGATGCACTACAAAGAAGATTTTTTTAAATTGTATATGCTGGACATAGGCTTATTGGGCGCTCAGGCAGAAATAAAAACCGCTGACATACTGAAAGCCGGCTCAGATATAGTAGATGACATGTACGGCGCACTTGCGGAGCAGTTTGTCTGCCAGGAGTTAAAAGCCGCAAAAGTCAGCCCCCTGCTTTACTGGGGGCGGCAGAACAGCACAGCAGAAGTAGATTTCATAACACAGGATAACGGCGAAATTATTCCGATAGAAGTAAAATCTGCAAAGCATACTAAATCGCAATCATTAAAAGTATACATGCAGGAATACAAACCAAAATATGCAATACGTACCTCATTAAAAAATTATGGTGTTATGGATAATTTATATTCTGTGCCATTGTACATGATTTCTGAACTGCCGGGGATTATTTTCGATTGATACCTTCCATATTCCAAGAAAGTCAATACTTTTTTGGAATATAATCCAAGAAAGTCATGAAATATTTGGATTTTAAGCATAAACAAGACTGATCGACAGATTATAATTTGTACCAAAACCCCTCTTGACATGTTGCCACACTGTATGGTATACCATACTTAATGAACATAGGTATCACCTTGCCAATAGCTTATCGCCTCAAAGCAAACTATAATATTATTACCCCACCCCCCCCAGGTGTTCACTTCATAACTTACCTAACTATGTAAACCCGCTTAATCACCCATTTATCCTAGTAATTTGTAGCTTTGTAATCCTCATAATCCACAGACTCCTCATGAAATATTCTATTAATGCCTGTTTTTCAACACGGCATATCAATGAATCTATGCAAATGGAGGCAGTATGAAAGGAGTACAAAAGTTGGGTCTGCTCATCCTGGCGGCGCTGATGCTGGCCGGGGTTGCCGCCTGCGACAGGGCCGGTGGGTCTGCAAGGCAAGGGCGGGGTGCGCAGGCGCGCTGGCCGGGGCCTGAGCCGCAGGATTTGGGGGGTTTAGTCTTCAGGATTGCGGATTGGAGTAATGATCGGTTTTTTCCCTCTACAGGTGAAATAGGCACTCCCATAGGCGATGCAAAACTGGCAGCCATGGAAAGCATCCAGGAAGATTTTAATATTACCTTTGAGATAGTCGTGGTTTCGGCTCCTGATATGATCGACCGCGTGTCTCCTGCGGTTTTGGCGGGTGACATGTTTGCGCATTTGATTGTCACCACGCAGGGGCGTTTCGGGTCGCTCCTTGGCGCGGGGCTTATGGGGGACCTGTCCGCTATCCCCACTCTGGATTTGAACAACGGCCTGTGGGCACAGTCTGTCCACGAGATTACCGGCATAGGCGGCAAAATACGGGCGACGGCGGGTATTTTTGATCACTGGGATTTTATCTGGGGGCTGTTTTTCCAAAAGAGCCTGTGGAATGATCTGAACCTTCCTGATCCCTACGAGATGGTCCGCAGGGGCGAGTGGACCTGGGATCGTTTTCAGGAGTTTTCCGTCATTGCCCGGCAGGATTTGGACGGCGACGGCGTTATAAGCAATCCCAATGACCGCTGGGGGCTTGCAGCGAACGCGGACGATTTGCTGCGATCCTGGTACACCAGCATGGGAGGCCTGTATTGGGACTTTGACCCCTTAACCGGACGGTTGTTTACGCCGGCGGCTACAACAGACGGTATAGCCATTGCACGCTGGATGCGCAATTTTACCGAAATGCCCGGTGGGTTTTACCGGGAGGGCGGCCAGGGAGCCAATACCCGCAACGAAATGTTCATGGGCAGGCGCGCCCTGTTCTTTGTAGAAACGTCGAGGGTGCTCCACCCAATTCGCGCGATGAGCGATGACTGGGGCATGCTGCCTTGGCCCAAGCGGAATGAGCAGCAGCAGTCATACCTCAACAATGTGAACCACAACGCCCCGCTTATCGGCATAACCATCACCAATGATCAGCTGGAAGCAACGGGCATCATCATGGAAGCGATGGCCGCGCGTTTCGCCCGTGTCCGGGAATTGCAGTGGGAAGAACTGGAAGACATACTACTGCGCTCGGAAGAAGATATCGAAATGATGAGGGAATATATAAATCCCAACCGGGTCTATGACATAGGGCATATTATGTTCCGGGCCGGAAACGGGTTCAACATACCCCATGCCAGGGTTACCGAGTATGTGACTTTTCATTCCATAAGCGACTTTGCTTCGGCTATGGAAGCCAGCCGCCATGCGATAGAACTTGCGGCCAATGAATTTTTCTTTGGCGATTAATGAACCGTTTGTTCATTGGTGTTGTTCGGAAACTTCAGTTTCAGAACAACTTCCACTTAAAAAATGCAATTTTCCGGGCTTTTGCCCGGAAAATTGCCGGACTTGTGAGACAACCGACCTGGTTGTTGAATAAATCAAAGGAGTTCAGGATGAAAAAAATTTTAGCAATTTTTTTAGGCTGCATTGTTGCAACAGGGGCATTTGCAGAATTTAGATTCAGGTTTTATCAGGATTTTAACGGTTATTTGTTCAGCGCTATTATGCCGACCGGTTTATACGCTCAGGAAATCGTACCTGACCAGTATGGCGATCCGGAGTTCAATACCGGTGTCTCTTCCACTGTTTTGGACAGGGGGTTTTTATTTCCTGTGTCCGCCGCCGGCAGGACAGGTTATTTTGTTCCGGGCAGCTATAGTTTTTTTACGACTGCGGTAGCTCCGGACGCTTCAGTTCTGCCGGACGGGGTTTCCTGGGTGGACTTTAATACTAACCGGCTTTACGTAAATTTCACCAGAAACAGGTTTGAGGCCTATCTTAGTTTTAATGGAAGCGCTCTTATGGCCAGTTTGTTAAACAGAAGTAGTCCAAGTGCGAATGATCTACTGAGCTTTTTCAGAATTGATGAATACTGGTTCAGGGCAAATCATGATATGTTTTTGCTCTGGTTTGGAGACCGGACATTTCCTACCAAGGTCGCCTATTATCCTGATTTAACCGATTTTAGCCCCCGAATGAAGCTTGACAATTTCGGTGTGCTTGTGCCCGGCGGCAATTGGGTTTACAGGCCTATAACCAATATGCTGTTTAGCGAGATAGCTAGTCCCCCAAATGTGACGGATTTAAGATATAGCGGGTATTTTGTCGGAAGCATCAAGCTGCTCAATTATTTTCTCCAAATCCCCATAACGGTTGATCTGGGCATGGATATTGGCCAAGCAATACAAAGTCAAATTAATGCCGGAGCCACCAATCCTGGTCAAACACGAATGAGCGGCGGCGTGGCGGTCAGGGGCGAAAGGATTGCCGACCTGTTCAATTTTGACCTTACCTACAAAATACGAGGCGGAGATCCAACCAGGGATAACACATGGGATGAGGATCTTAATCCAGGCGGCAGTGTTCAGCCTGACGGGGCAGGGGTAGTATCCCATGTCTTGGGCCTTGCCGTAGGCCTTCCCAGCCTGATACCAAGTATGAACATTAGTCTTTCCTATACTGGCCTGTTTGCCACTTATGAAGACAAAGCCCCAAGGCCCGATACTCTAGACCCCTATGTTACGCAAACCGGCCCCTTCTTTAGCGGCATAGACCTATCCCTCCGCTACACTGGTATTTCGGATTTACGCCTTACTTTGAATAATAATATCTCCTTTGCCAGCGCCAAAGAACCCGTCTACAATGACGACAACATTCTGGTTGGTATAAGTGTTCCTGTTACCGGCGCCGGAACCCTTCCTCAGTATCAGTCGCAAAAATGGCTCGCAATATACAATGCCCTTGCCGCCCGGTATACCGTCAGCAGCCTTATGAACGCCCACCTGGATATTGCCCACAGGATGAGCGTACTTACCGTGAATAACAGCGACGATGGCAGAGGATCTTCGCAACTGACCGGCTGGGGCGAAAGTGTCAAAATAAAATCGATGCTGCAAGTATCGGCTTTTACTTCTTTAAGCTTATTCAGCGGCGTTACTTTGCAAGTCGGCGTAAGTATGTTTTTAGAAAACAACAAAACACAATTCAGCGATTACCCCGACGGCGCCCCCAGCGATCATGTGACCGCATCCTGGTCAGGCGGCGGCATAGGTTTTGGTCTGCCGATACGGGTGATTTTTAACTGGTAATGCAAAAGTGATTTTTTCATTGAGATACACAAAGCCCCGTAGGGGTGTTTACATGAACTTGAGGAGGATTTTATGAAAACTGTAAAACAGTTCCTTGGGATTATCGCCTTTGCAGCGTTAATCGGATTCACCATGACGGCTTGTCCAAACGGGGACGAACCCGAACTAAAAACTACCGGCGCAGTGGTTAATGCCCCGACACTCGATACCAAGACTCACAACAGCATTACCATTCATGCGGTAACCGAGCCGGCTAACGGGCAGACTGTCGAATACGCCATCAATACGGCGGACAATACCACCAGCGCGGGGCTGTC
>Ga0099364_10013011_pt1 | contig 11189 bp, 9 predicted proteins | sample TergutTh196P3_FD_73070 | JGI IMG/M metagenome (GOLD analysis project Ga0099364, IMG submission 73070) | Microcerotermes parvus P3 segment gut microbial communities from Pointe-Noire, Republic of the Congo - Th196 P3 | ecosystem: Host-associated > Arthropoda: Insects > Digestive system > Gut ... | reverse complement strand
TAAATTTTCCATCTCGTGGAGCCCTGCTGTCTGCGACAACGACATGGTAAAAGGCATATCCTTTACGACCGTGTCTTTGTAATCTGATTCTTGTTGCCATTTGTTTTTGAATAAATTAATGAATAATATTTTGCATTAGCGGCGACAAAGGTAGTATTTTTTTTAGAATCGCAATATTTCTTTTTAATAAAATTTGCGGTTTGAAACTTGTCCGTCGATTTTTGAACCTAAAACTTTGAACCTTGCACTTTTTTTATCTACTTTTGCCGTAAATAAAACATAAAATGAATGAAAACATTGATCATTGCTGTTTTTTCGTTTCTTTTTGCCGGGAATATATGTGCGCAAACCTACGAAGAACTGATACAGAAAAGTTATGATTATTTGGATAAGGATGATATGCCTGCGGCCGAAGAGTGTCTGAAGGCAGCCATGCGTTTAGAGCCGACCAACAGATATAATTATGCGCTTCTCACAAATTTGGGTACCATTCAGCGCCGACAAGGTCATTTGGATGACGCCCTCTTTTCCTATACGGCGGCATTGAGCCAACAACCTAAAAATGAATTGATTTTGGCGAACAGGGCTGCATTGTATACCGAATTGGGTGAAATGGAACTTGCGTTGAGTGATTATCAAACCTTGCTTGTGATTAATTCACTCAATGAAGAGGCATTGTATCAACGCGGATTGCTGCACATTCAAGCGGGAAATTCGATCCTTGCCGAAGCAGATTTTGAGCGCATGATGGAAATTAATCAGGAAACGGTGAAGGGACGGTTGGGCTTTGCCATATTAGAAAAGGTACGGGAAAACTATGAAGAAAGCGAAGTCATTCTGAACTACCTGATCAGTAAACATCCCAACTATTTATTATTGTACGAAGAACGGGCTGAACTGTATTTTTTAATGAACCGAAGAGGCCGCGCCATGACTGATGTGAATAAGGTTTTTGCCGAAACGCCCAATCCTTCGGCAGAACTGTATGTGTTACGGGGAAGGATTAAATTAGCCCAATATGAAAAGGAATCGGCGGCCATCGATTTCCGTAAGGCACAAGCGCTTGGATATGATTCTGCAACAATTGAGACGTTATTGAAACAAACGTATTAACGGAATCATGGGGACGGAGGAACGGAATCATGGAGACGGATAAAATAACCGGTCAATGCGGTCAGTATACAGATTCCTACCCAGAGGTTTAACGTTGGCGATTCACGAAAACCAAAGTAAAGCATGACAATGGATATCACGAGAAAAATACCGGCGGCGATCAAGGTCAACGGAGCGGGACGCGGATACTTCTTGCTGAAACATATCCGGAATAGCGAAAAAACCGTCAGAGCTGAAAAAAGCGTTAGGATGGCACCTACGTTATTGAGCACTTCTTGTAGTTGGTACACGAGAACTAAAAACAGGGCGATTGCTCCTTGCAGTAGTATGGCGCCAACGGGTGGTTTCCCTTCTTTTCCTCTCAGTACTGTCGGCAGAAAACCGTCCCGCGCCATTGCAGCGTAAACCCTTGGGCCAAGAAACGTCATGGCGCTGGCCGAAGATATAAAAGCGATGATTGCAAAAACGGACATGCAAGCGGCGCCCGTGTCGCCCAATATGTTTTTCATAATGAGATGTCCGAGCGTAACGCGGTCTGTATCATACGTAAAAACGACGGTAGATTGTTCAGGCGTCAGATTAGCAACAAAAATCCAGTTAATAAAAAAATAGAGTACGCCGACGACAAGACAACCCAGCACCATCGCACGGGGAACATCGCGTTTTGGATTTTTAAATTCGGAAGCCGCGTAGATCGCTGCGTTCCAGCCGCTGAAAGCAAAGGCGATGTAAAACAGGTTTCTCATGAAAGAACCGACCGGAAATCCTTTCGACTCATTCGGCGGAGTCCACTCGGGCCATGTGTTGTTTCCGTAGATCAATCCGGCGATGATGAATCCAGCAACAAGAATTATTTTCACTGCTACCAGCGTGTTTTGCGCTGTTATAGATGTTCGCATACCAATAGCGTGAGTCGCTGTCAGCACCACAATCACCGTCACGGCAACCCATGTCGCATTGACTTCGGGGTGCAAAGTGGTAGCGAAAGCTCCCGCCGACATGGCGCTGACCGCTATGGGCGCGGAAAAACCGACCAACAGTGACGCCCAACCGGCAAGGTATCCAAGGGCGGGATGAATCAGCGTAGAAAGGAAACGATACTCGCCGCCCGACTGAGGAACAAGCCGTATGATACCGGAATAAGCCTTCGCTCCGGTCATTGCGATCAACATTCCAACGACCCAGGCAAACAGAATCTGTTGTGGATTCATATCCTGGGCCATAAAGCCGGTACTCAGGAAAACCCCGGCGCCAATCATGTTGGCAATCACCATCCCCATTCCCGAAAACAAGCCCAATCGCTTATCTTTCATACGAAAACCAATTGTGAATTATGATTAATTGATTAATTCTTGATTTTTAATTATCTAGTGGCATTCCAGGAGCCACCTCCGGAAATCGCCCCGGAAATCGTATTGCCGCTTACCGTGCCGGTATATTCCATATTTCCGGCGTTAAAGCTGATCTTGTCTCCGTTCAGTTTACCTGAAAGCTCCATATCTTTACCTCCCATAGTCAGGGTTCCGGTAATATGCTGAAATTGCTGCGTGAACTTGATTTGTCCGCCATCAAATTTCCAGGCTCCGTCTACTTTTGCAGGAACTATCCAGAGATGGGCAGTACTCCAACTGGTGTCGCTTATACCCTGCAAGGTCTGATCAGGATTCCAGTCATTCATGCCAAAGGTGTTGGAAACAATACGCGTACCCGGTTTCATGTCTAATATTGTTGGCCGCAATTTCAGATTGAGATCCGACAAAAGAAACAGTGTGATCACAGTCGCTTTTGAAAAATCGGTTTCGAAAATGTCAGCCTCTTCAAACTTGGCTCTTGCACTCACCCCTTCTTCCATGGCATTGCGTCTGGCTAATTCTACCATATCTGGGTTATATTCAATTCCCAGCGCTGTAGCGCCACGTTTTGCAGCTGTAATCACAAGGCGTCCGTCGCCGGATCCCAAATCAATGACGTAATCAGCAGAAGTGACTTTCGCCATACTAAGCATTGAATCGACAAGCGCTTGAGGGGTTGGCACCCATACCACATCTTTTCCCGCCTGTCCGCTACGTGGCGTGAAATTCTTGTCGGTTTCCTGGGAAGTTACGCCCGTAGCTACAAGTAACCAACTTAATGCAATCGCAAAGCAGCGAATAAAATGGATTCGTTCTTTCATATCTGTTTTCTTTTTTTAGTTAATATTGTATCATTATTGTTTAATTTGCATAAGAATTTTTTGACAAAGATACTGCAAGTAGAGTGCAATACCAAATAATATCCAAACATTTCACAATATATAGAAGTTAAAAATATTCAATAATTTCAAAAAAAATGCCATTTTTGCAGTATGAAAACAGTATTGTCGACTATCAACGCCAAATATATCCACACTTCGCTTGCCTTGCGACTCCTTTATGTGGCTAATAAAGAGCGTTTCGATATTTCTTTCAGGGAATATTCCCTGAAGGAAGATATTGAAAAAATGGCAAATGAACTGTTACATACAGGTTGTGATGTGATCGGTCTGGGCGTCTATATATGGAATGTGCGCCCAATGCATCGTCTCGTCAATATGCTAAAGGAGAGAAAACAGGCATTGATAATCATATTGGGTGGGCCGGAAGTGACGTATGAACCGGCTTTTTTCTTAGAAAACTGGCCGGTTGATTATATTGTAAGCGGAGAAGGCGAACTTGCGCTGGGTGAATTGCTTGATGCAATCCGGGAGCGTCGTGTTATTGACATTGAAGGTGTTTCTTTTCACGGAACTATCAGCCGGACTGTTATACAAGCCGACCTTCAAAAAGTAGCAGCTTTACCATCGCCTTATCAATTGGCCGAAGACAGAGGGCATTTGCCAAACAGGGTAGCATATGTTGAAACATCACGCGGATGTCCGTTTCAATGCAGTTATTGTCTGGCATCACTCGAAAAAGGAGTGCGTTATTTTCCCCAGGATTATGTATTGGACAATCTCACTTACCTGATTGATAACGGTTTGCGGCAGCTTAAATTCCTTGATCGCACGTTCAACCTGAACCTACAACATACGCAGGCGATTTTCGATTTTTTGATCAAACGGAATCGTCCGAATCTGAGTTGTCAGTTTGAAATCTATGCCGACTTACTTGACGACAAGATGATAGAATACCTTAATAAGCATTTGCCCGTCCATTATTTCCGTTTTGAAACAGGCATCCAGTCAACGTATGGGCCTACGAACAAAGCCATCCGGCGGAAACAGGATTTCCCGTTGCTTGTTTCCAATATCCGCAAATTGATGGAGGGAGGTAAAGTAGACTTGCACCTCGACCTGATTGCCGGTTTACCGTATGAGTCGTTCGAACAGTTTGTCAAATCGTTCAACGACGTTTTTGAGTTACGGGCAAAAGAGGTGCAGTTAGGTTTTCTGAAAATGCTTAGGGGCACAAACTTGCGCAGCAACGCAACGTTGTATGATTACAAATATGATGATGAAGCCCCTTATGAGGTGAAGTCGCATGCGCATCTTTCAGAGAAGGAACTCAATCGAATACGCCGCGCCGAACATGCGTTGGAAAAATACTGGAACAGCGGACGATTTTCACGTACCATGCAGGCTCTTTTTGACGCTCATTATAAAGGGAAATTCTTTGAATTATTTGACGGGATAGGAACCTATTATCATATCCATCAGTTGCCGGAGCATGGCTATCAATTGGAAGATTTGTTCCGGCATCTTCACGATTTCCTGATGTTGCAGGGGATTGACCTGTTTACAACCTTGCGAACCGATTATTATCATTGTTTTTCGACACGTCCGCCGGGTTTTTGGAAAAGCACATTAGATAAAAAAACAAGAAAACGCCTTTTGTATGAGATTGGTAACGACAAGGATTTTCTGAACACCCATAACCTCAACCGCCGGATAATAGAAAAAAGGGCAGTTATCGACCCTGTTTCAACGAACGAATACCTGCTGACCGTCTTTCCGGAAAATAAACAAGGGATATTGACATTTGTATATAAAATTGGAATCTGGAATAAAAGACCTAACAAAACAAATCATCAAGTACAACTTCTTTTTGCGCTATACTAAAGTACTTGTTTTTCTGTAGACCAAAAGTTGTAATCATCAATAAATGGACGGCTTTTCTTGTTTTTGTTTCGGCTTTGAATGCAGCGATTTTATAACGCAGATTTTCTTCGTAATCTTTATCAATAGCAAATTGCGTTTGGGAAAATTTTATTTCACACAAATTTATAATGCCATCTTTGCGGTCGACAACCAAATCGACCTGTGCAGCCGGTTGGCAGTGTTCGCTACGCCACGCATAAATTGCGGATTGGATGCCCGATATACCCAATGCCCGTTTTATCTCGTTTGAATGTATCAACATTAAAATCTCAAAAGCATAACCCGACCAGGCATTATGTAACGGACTGTTTGCCATGTTTGACCAAAAATGGTCGTCGTGTCCGCTAAATTTTTCTAAAAATTTGAAATGAAACAATGTATAAGCATCTAAAAGTTGGTATAGCGCTTCGCGCTTTCGTTTTGTAGGCAATGAATACCGGCGAATGAAACCGCAACTTTCCAAATTTTTCATTATTTCAGAAAATGTACCACCGCTTTGCAGTTTGGTAGTTTCAAGAATTTCACCACGAGTCAGTCCCTTTGTTTTTTTGCTTAACGCTTTTACGATTTTGACATAATCGGCAGCATTTCTGAATAAAGAAACATACAGGTTTTTAAACTCGTTTTTCAATTCCGCATCACGGTCAAAGAACATACTGTCAATATTTTGCGACAAACTCAATCCACGTTTCATTTTGCTTAAATAATACGGAATGCCACCTGTCGTCATATAACATTCGGCAATTTGATACCGGCTATATTCAATGCCCTGTGATTTGAGAAAAAGTTCGGTTTCCGAAATCGTAAATGGCTGTAAATGAATGGTAGCCGTGAGACGATTGTGCAAACCGCCGTGGTTGTTAATCAGTTTGTTGAAAACCCACGATGTTGCCGAACCGCAGACAATCAGCATTAGATCGTTGCGCGAACAAGCCCAACCGTTCCAAAAATGCTCCAACGCACTGACAAACTCCGATCGAGGCGTATCCAGCCATGGTATTTCGTCAATAAAAACGACTTTTCGCAGCTTTTGTGATTTTTCGATGAGCGTCCGAAGTTGTTCAAATGCAAGCAACCAATTTTTTGTTAACTCAAATCCTTGATTTCCTGAACGATTGATTGCGATATTGAAATTGAGCAATTGTTGTTCGGTCTTGGCGTTAGCCAATCCGACTAAATTGAAAAAAAACTCATTTTCAAACATTTGGCGAACAATAAAAGTTTTACCCACCCTGCGTCTGCCATAAATCACCACAAATTCCGGTTTGCCCGACTTATATAGTTCTAACAAACGTTTCTGTTCTTTTATTCGACCAATAATGCTGTTTTTCATACTTTTCCGATATAAAACCAGCCACAAAGGTAGAAAAAGTGTTTGATATGGCAAAATATAAATATTAAAATTAGCCATAAATATCTTTTTTTACATGATATAGCTAAATTAAATTCTTATTATTAGCCATATCTCTATATTTTTGATGTCTTTTGGCTGATAAAACGAAAAATTAGGATGTTTTGCAAATATTTGGCAGTTCCGATGATGTTTTTAAATCTCGAAATCGCTCCATTCCATATCCGATAAACGTAGAAGAAATGAGTTGTTGTCCATATTATTGATTTTTTCACAAAGTTAAGCTATATCGAAACGCTTAAATTAGTCTTAACGTCAGTTCGATGTAAGAAACAATCGTAGATATTTGGAAAATAACGGGATTATGTTTATCTTTATAGTCTATTTGTCAAAAAGTTAAACTGTAAAACCCCGTTAATTATGGACACAAATTTTAGGGAATTTTCATGCAATATTACAATAGCAATAGTAAGAATTATTGTAATTTTTTTTCAATTTTTAGCAATTTTGCCAAATCCCTAAAAAAATCATGGAGAAATCAAACATGATTTTGTGTATATTGCTTGTTATGAGGCTATAAATAATACGCATATTTGCTATGTCCGCATTGTAAGGAGAATGAAATGTTTTCAAGTATGGGCATTTTCCGTTCATGAAATATTCTTATTGAAAAAATATTTATACTGTTTGAAAAAATTGAACTATATTTAATCCGTATTTTCTTTTCGCACATATGAGATATTAACAAAAAGGGTCATTTGACCTGCACGAAAAAGGCACAACCTCTGGATCATCCAAAGGAAAGAAGTTAAAAAAAAATTTCAATTATCAATTCTGAATTGATTTCTGTACCTTTGCCGTGTAATTGGAACAGGATGATTGATACGAATGTCTTTGAGAATAAAACGGCGGCTTACTATACGTTAGGCTGCAAGTTGAATTTTGCAGAGACCTCAACCATTGGAAAAGAACTGGCTTCGCATGGTATTCGCAAGGCTTTTAAAGGGGAGGCGGCGGATATTTGTGTAATCAATACATGTTCGGTCACAGAATTGGCCGACAAAAAATGCAGGCAGCTGATCCGGCGTGTTCATAAATTACATCCGAATGCCTTTGTTATTGTTACCGGTTGTTACGCGCAACTGAAACCTGAAGAAGTGATGCAAATTGAAGGCGTCGATTTAGTGCTGGGACATGCGCAGAAATCCGAACTTATCAACTTTTTAAACAAACAGAATGATTTCCAAATCATTATATCGCCAACAAACGAAATGGACGAATTTGTGCCTTCTTGTTCGGCAAGCGACCGGACACGCCATTTTTTGAAAGTACAGGATGGGTGTGATTATTTTTGTTCATACTGCACGGTTCCTTTTGCGCGAGGACACAGCCGGAACGGGAAAATTGCCGATTTAGTGGCTCAGGCAGAAAAAGTTGCCGAAGAAGGAGGAAAAGAAATCGTATTAACCGGCGTGAATACGGGCGACTTCGGCAAAACAACGCAGGAAACATTTTTGGATTTATTACGCGCTTTGGACCAAGTGGAGGGTATCGCACGGTATCGCATTTCTTCCATCGAACCGAATTTGATTACGGACGAAATCATTGATTTTGTCGCTTTAAGTCAGCGTTTTGCGCCACATTTTCATATCCCCCTGCAAAGCGGAAACGACGACATGCTGCGATTGATGCGCCGCAAATACGATACAGCCCTGTTCCGTCATAAAATAGAAAAGATAAAAACGCTTCTGCCCGATGCATTTATCGGAGTGGATGTGATTGTCGGGACAAGAGGTGAAACAGAAGAATATTTTGAGACCTGTCTTGCTTTCATACAAAGTCTGCCTGTTTCGCAACTACATGTATTCAGTTATTCCGAACGTCCCGGTACACAAGCCCTTCAAATCAATCCGGCGGTATCGCCAACAATAAAACATCAACGCAGCAAGTTGTTGTTAGACCTCTCAAACCAAAAATGGACCACATTTTACGAATCCCAAACCGGCAAAACAGAGAAGGTTTTATTTGAACATTCGCGCAAGGGAAAAAACATGGTTGGATTCACGGGGAACTACATTAAAACGGTGACTCCTTACAATTCGACCATGATTAACCGTATGACAGCCGTAAGGCTAATCGGGTGGAATGAAGAAAAAAGTGCATTGACCGTATCATTTATCGACTGAGCAATGATGAATAATATACTCTATGTAATACTGTTAGGCATCGTAAAGTTACATGCTTTACTGCCGATGGCTGTACTCTATTTCTTTTCCGATATACTCTATTTATTAGTATATAAAGTAGTTGGATATCGCCTGAAAGTGGTTCGTAAAAACTTAAAAAAATCATTTCCGGAGAAAACAGCCAACGAACTGCTTGCATTGGAGAAAAAGTTTTATCATCATTTTTGCGATTACATTGTAGAAACCATTAAGTTAGCGCATATTTCGCAGGAAGAGCTGAATCGCAGGGCGCGTCTCAACAATCCGGAAATCATTAATCCGCTTGTAAAGCACGGACATACGTGTTTCATCCTGCTGATGGGACATTACGGCAACTGGGAATGGTTTACAGGATCGACTGTTTGGTTCGACCACGTAAAAATTTACCAAATATACCGTCCGTTGACCAATAAAGCATTTGATAGGCTGTTTATTTATTTGCGAACCCGTTTTCAGGGAATTGGGATCAAAAAGCAGGAAACCGTACGCGATATCATCCGGATCAAACAATCGAAAGAGCGAAGCCTTATGATTTTCATTGCAGACCAAACGCCGAACAAACTGAATCTGCACTACTGGACTTCGTTTCTGAATCAGGAATCGGCCATGCTGACAGGGCCGGAAAAAATTGCGGCCAAGTTGGATATACCTGTTATCTTTGTGGATGTCAGAAAGTTGAAAAGAGGATATTACACGGTCGATTTCGAACTGATCACCGACAGTCCCCGAACAAAGCCCGAATGTTGGATAACCGAACAGTATGCACGACTGATGGAACGCTCTATCTTACGCGACCCCGCTTACTGGCTTTGGACACATAAGCGGTGGAAACACAAAAAACAATGATGAATAATACATGTTTTTTAATACCTTTGTATCGTTATTTTATATCCAAATATGCAAGATTAATGAAAAAACGCCTTATGATCCTCGTTTTCCTGACTGTTGCGTTTTCGGCGCCGGCGCAGCAACACGAGATTGATTCCATCACCGCGCTATTGCCGCAGTTGAGCGACAGCGCCAGGTTGGTCGCCATGGGAAAACTTACGGAACTGAGTATTCGTTTGCCTTCGGAGAACTATTATTTAAGGATGTATCTTGAAGAAGCGCGCCGTCAGAAAAATGTCGTGTATGAAGGTTTGGCTTTGTTGAATTTGACGTCGCACTACTTCGCGCAAACCGACAACGACAGCGTTTTTATCTTTGGAGAGGAAGCCATACGCTTTAACCGCCAACACAAACAGTACGATTACATGTCGGCTGCACAGCGTATCCTCATCAATCGTTATCAATTGAAAGAACAGATAATCACAGCATTGCGGAAATCCGAAGAGGCCTACGCAGAAGCAAAAGAATTACAGGATGATGCTGCTATGGCGAATATGCTGGATGTGATGGCAAATATTTACCAGACATTGGAACAATATGAGGAGGCGATACGTTATGCAACAGAAAGCGTCGAACTGACATTAAAAATCCAACAGAAAGACCCGAATTATATTGCCGCTTTTGGAAGATATGACTTGTTAGTCGAATTAAGCAAACACCTGAACCGTCCACAGGAGATGTTGCGTTATGCCGACAGTATGCTTGTAGAGATAGACCGCATCAACCGGATAAACCCTGCATTTTACACGCAAGATCGTCGTTTTCATACGGAGTGCCATCGTGCAATCGCTTACGCCGGGATGAAGCAGTCTGAACAGTCGCTTCAGGCAATACGGTACGCCGAAGCGCTTTTCGACCCTGAATGGACCGCTAAATATTTCACCATGCGAATAGACGAAATGTACGGCGCTTATTACCTTGCCACAGGCGCCTACGACAAAGCACTGGAGCATTTAACGCGTGTTTTAAATTATTATGACGAAAACAACAACCCAGGTTCGCTAAACATACCGTACGCTAACACACTTCTGGCGCAGGCTTATTTTGAAAAGGGCGACCATCGGAACGCTGCCGAAACATATCGCCATGTCATACAGATAAACCAAGACCGCAACCGGAAACAGTTTTACGAGCAAATTAACGAATTGCGGACAATTTACGAGTTGGACAAGGCCGAAATGGAAACCGAACGCCGTCAGGCGGCTATTCAAAGGCAACGCACGCTCATTACGGCATTGAGCGTCGTTTGCCTTGCGCTGACGTTAGTCGTGGCGCTTGTCATACTGAACCGCCGAAGGATTGCCGAAAAGAACCGCGCACTGTACCGTCAAATCAAGGAGCATGACCGCATAGCCGAAGCGTTGGCACAAGTTAAGACGCAGCAAGATCCAATGCCAAAAGATGAAAAAGAGACTGAACAACAGGATTTTATCACGCGCTTGCGGGAGCATGTGCTTAGCGACCGCTATTCGGCAAATCCCGAAGCCGATATTGACAA
>Ga0099364_10013010_pt1 | contig 11190 bp, 10 predicted proteins | sample TergutTh196P3_FD_73070 | JGI IMG/M metagenome (GOLD analysis project Ga0099364, IMG submission 73070) | Microcerotermes parvus P3 segment gut microbial communities from Pointe-Noire, Republic of the Congo - Th196 P3 | ecosystem: Host-associated > Arthropoda: Insects > Digestive system > Gut ... | reverse complement strand
GGGGCGACAATAATTCCCATACAGCATCTGATATGTCGTGCCTTCGATACGCTTCCATTGAGAAAAATACCTTTCACTGTTTTCTCAAAGTATATCACACTTTACTAATCATGTCCACAGCGCCTAGAAAGACATGGAAAAATAACTAACACAAAAATGGAACGGCTCGCACTCGAAGAATATTCCAAATTCCATACGCGCAGATTAAAATCGTCGGAGCAGGCAGATGACAACGATTCTATTGTTGATGATTTAAGCGATGCGGCGAAACATTCAAAATGATGCAGAATGTAACGTGCACCACCTTAAAACCACCCGATACACTAATTAGCAAGCAGTGCATACGTCAATGCCTTTCGGTATCGACGTATGCGGCTTGTTGGGATTTTCCACCCCAAACCCCGGACCCCTTCGGAGTTAAAATATTTGCGTTAAATTTCCATGCCGTGACCGCATGACGCTGTGCGTTTTTTATCAACGCCGAGCATCTCCCAAGAACCTCTTCGTTGGCACATGCAAAATCTTCAACTACGGAGTGTTATGCAATATAATGTGGTCATATTTACTAAAAGGGGATATTGATTTCATTATGGCAAAATCGCAAGTGTACTTCACAGACATGAGATGTAATTTCGAGACGAACCTGCTCGACAAGATGCGGAAACTCATCGACGCCGCCGGAATCGCGAATATCGACTTCAACAGAAAATACGCCGCGATCAAACTCCATTTCGGAGAGCCGGGCAATCTCTCGTTTCTGCGGCCGAATTTTTCCAAAGTCGTCACAGACCGCGTGAAGGAATTGGGCGGCAAACCCTTCCTCACGGACTGCGGCACGCTCTATCCGGGCGGGCGCACAAACGCGCTCGATCACATCGAAGCGGCTTACGTCAACGGCTACTCGCCGTTCTCGACCGGGGTTCACATCATTATCGGCGACGGGCTAAAGGGAACCGACGACGTAGTTGTGCCGATAAACGGCGGGAAATATCTCACGACGGCAAACATCGGCCGCGCGATCATGGACGCGGATGTCTTCATATCGCTCACCCACTTCAAAGGGCACGAGGGAACGGGTTTCGGAGGGACGCTGAAGAACGTCGGAATGGGATGCGGAAGCCGCGCCGGAAAGATGAAGATGCACAACGAAGGGAAACCTTTCGTCGATGAAGAGTTATGCACGGGCTGCCGAAAATGCTCGGCGTTTTGCGCCCACGACGCTTTCGTCTACAGAGAAGGAACTGCCTCGATCGATCACGCCAAGTGCGTCGGATGCGGATTCTGTATCGGCTCCTGCAATTTCCTCGCGATATCGAACGAGTTCGACTCTAGCAACGATATGCTGAATTATAAAATAATCGAGTACGCGAAGGCCGTGCTCGACGGACGGCCTTCGTTCCATATCTCCGTGGTGAATCAGGTATCGCCCTACTGCGATTGCCACAGTGAGAACGACGCCGCCATAATCCCCGACATCGGCATGTTCGCAAGCTTCGATCCTGTGGCAATAGACCACGCGTGTATCGACGCCGTGAACGCCGCCCCGCCGATTATGACGAGCATAATGGGCGAACGCGATCTGTCGCGGCGCGACCACTTCACTGACGTACATCCCACGACGGACTGGCGGCAGCAAATAAGGCACGGAGAGGAGATAGGGCTTGGCAACGGCGATTACGAACTGATAACCCTAAAATAAATATCAATCGATGAAGCCGGCGGCTCTCGAAAAAAGGGGCGCCGGTTAATTTATTTTGCGAGGGAGAAAATGAAAAAAATACAGGCTGAGTATCACGGATACGGCGCTTATCAGCGCGTTACCGACATTGTCGAGGCGCTTAAACCGGAAAAAATAATGGTCGTGCGCGGTTTAAGTTATGATAATTTTCCCGTCAAGCGGACGATAGAAACGCTGCCGATTCCCGTTGTTTATTTTAAGGAATTTTCGCCGAACCCGGATATTGCCGATATTTCAAAAGGCGTCGCCCTGTTTGAACGCGAAAAATGTGATTTTATCGTTTCAGTAGGGGGCGGCAGCGTGATAGACGTCGCGAAATCCATCAATATATTTAGTTTTGATAAGAACAATACGCTGCGGCTTCTAGACGACGTATCATGCCCGCATCTTTCGGTTCCGACCACTGCCGGAAGCGGAAGCGAGGCCACACAGTACGCGATAATTTATAAAAATTCCGAAAAAATGTCACTTGAACACCCTGATCTGCTTCCCGAGTATGTCATTTTAGATCCTGTTTTTCTGGAAACTTTGCCGGCTTATCAGAAAAAAAGCACCCTCCTTGACGCGTTGTGTCAAGCGATCGAATCGATTTGGGCGAACGCCGCGACAAATGAAAGTAAAAAATTCGCGAAAGAAGCGATAAGCATAATATTTAAAAATGCCGAAACCTATTTTTCGGGCGAACCCGAAGCAAATACTTTAATGTTAGAAGCCGCTAACTTATCCGGCAAAGCGATTGCCATAAGCAGAACAACCGTGCCTCACGCGATGAGTTACAAACTTGCCGCAACTTTCGGCCTGGCTCACGGCCACGCGGTCGCGCTTTGTTTGCTTTATATTTTGGAGGATTTACTGGAAAGCTTTTCCGAAAACAGAGACACAGGTTTAGGCGGAATTATCGGCGATTTGGCGCAGGCGGCGCAAATACCCTCGCGCGAAGGGCTGTTTGACACGATTAAGGGCTTATTTCTCGAATTGCGGCTCTACCGTGATTTCGATTTCTCCGAGGATTTAATTAAAGAGCTGGTGGCCTCGGTAAATACTCAAAGGTTAAGCAACCATCCGATTGAGATTACCACAGCTAAACTCGCGGAAATCTACCGCAGAATACTGAGTAACGAGATTTACAAATAATGGCACGATACTCGGGCTGCATCTTGCGGGACCTTTCGCGCATCCCACAGTTTCGGAAATCATACACGAGAGTATTCTCGATATAGATAATAAAGCGATACACAAAACCTGATTATTGACAGCCCCCACAATATATACTACAATTCGCCATATGACGAATCGTGGTATATATTGTGGGAGTGAGATCAATGATACAGCGTTTCAGGATAAATAATCTTTGCTGTCCGAATTGCGCCGCTAAGATAGAAAGCATAATCCTTGACTTGCCGGGAGTGAGTTCCGCTTCGATTAATCTGCCTGGCGGGGCACTCGTCATCGATGGCGGCGAAAATTTGAACGAGAACAAGCTCACGCGGGTCGCCGAATCGGTCGAACCGGGCGTAACGGTGACCCGGTTCGATTCCGGCAGCGGACACGATGATTCAGGCGACAGCGCCAATATCAAAAGGGAAACAGCGTTGCTCGCGGCCGCCGCCCTGTCGTTCGCTGCCGCTCTGTGGCAGGGGAGCGCCGTTGCGTATACGATCGCTTACGCGCTCGCGGCCTATCCGGTCCTGATAAACGCGGCCCGGACACTGCCGTCGCGAAATTTCCTAAACGAATTTTTCCTGATGAGTTTCGCGTCGCTGGCGGCTATCGCTATAGGAAAATTTCCGGAGGCGATCAGCGTGATGCTGTTCTACAGGACCGGGGAATTCTTTCAGGAGCTTGCGGCGTCGAGAGCGCGTCGTTCCATCATGTCGCTTGCCTCGGCAAAGCCGTCCTCTGCCCGTGTCCGCCGCTCTGGACAGGATACGATGATCTCCCCGGAGCTTGTGCGCGAGGGCGATATTATATCCGTGCGGCCCGGTGAGAAAATCCCAGTCGACGGCGTGATAACGGAGGGCTTATCTTATGCCGACATGTCGCCGCTCACCGGAGAGTCCGTGCCGGTTCCGGTAACTGTCGGCGACAAGGTATACGGCGGAACCGTCAACACGGAGGGCGCGCTTCTGCTCGAAGCCTCCGGCGCCTTCGAAGATTCATCGGTTGCCCGCATCATGCACATGGTCGAGGACGCCGTCGCGCGAAAATCAAAGACGGAACGTTTCATCACCACTTTCGCGAGGTACTATACCCCGGCCGTCGTGGCGCTCGCGGCCCTCACGGCGGCGCTCCCTCCCCTGCTAGGATTCGGCTCCTTCTCGCTCTGGTTTTACAGGGCGTTGGTCATGCTCGTCATATCCTGCCCCTGCGCCCTTGTAATATCCATCCCGCTGGGATATTTCGGAGGCATCGGCGCGGCGTCGAAGCGCGGGATACTGGTGAAGGGCGGAGGGGTCTTCGACGCGATTCATAAAGTAAACCGCGTTTTTTTCGATAAGACCGGCACCCTCACCGAAGGAGTGTTCGCCGTCTCCGGCGTACATCCGGCGGAGGGCAGTTCCGGCGGCGAACTCGTCCGCGAAGCGGTGATCGCCGAAAGTTTATCAAATCACCCGGTGGCCCGATCCATAACAACCGAATTTTCCGAGTCGTCAAATCCGGGCGTTTCGGTAACAGGGCGCGAGGAACGCGGCATGGGCGTGATCGCGGAATATAAGGACGATAAAGGATGTCCGGTCACCCTTCTCGCGGGTAACGCCGGGCTGATGAAGTCGCGTGGAATCACGGCCGCGGGCTCGGCGTCTTGCGGGGCTGTCGTACACGTCGCGAGGGACGAAAAATATCTCGGTTACATTACCGTATCCGATAAAATCCGCTCCGAATCGCCTGAAGCAGTGCGGCTCATTCGAGCGAACGGGATTGAAGGCATTTACATGCTGACCGGCGACGCGGAGAGCGTCGCGTCTGCCGCAGCCGCCGAGCTCGCGCTTACGGGCCATCGGGCGACCCTGATGCCCGACGGCAAAGTGAAGGCTATGGAGGACATCGCGCGAGGCGACATGGCGGGCTGCATGTTCGTCGGCGACGGCATGAACGACGGGCCGGCGCTCGCAACGGCAGGCGTCGGCGTCGCTATGGGCGGCCTGGGTTCGGAAATTGCGATAGAGGTCGCGGACGCGGTCGTGCTGGACGACTCCCCCGCCCGGATAGCCGACTTGCTGCGGATAGCGCGTTCCACGAGGAAAATCGTATGGCAGAATATCGTCGCGTCGATGGGCGTGAAAATCCTGTTCATAGGTTTAGGAGCATTCGGTATAGCGGGGCTTTGGGAGGCAATATTCGCGGACGTCGGCGTGGCGCTGCTTGCCGTAATGAACGCCTCCCGCGCGGGTAACGCCTTGTAGCGGCGGCAGGTTCACTCGTCGATGATCAGAATCAATCGGTTATTCAAGCTGAACTCGAAAACGTCCCTGAAAGCCGCTTCGAAATCATTGTAAGTGAACCCGCTTTTACCGAAATGGCCGGCGATGGCATTTGAGAGTTTTTCCAGGCCGGCTTTTTTACTTTGTTCCTGAGCCACAAAATATATAGCCTCTTTGTCCCGGGAAAACTCGCGCAACAAAGTGGTTTTTCCCACTCTTCTTCTTCCTCTGACGGTAAAAAAATTAAATCTTTCCTGACCGTACCTTTCATTAAGGCAATCAAGCTCTTGCTTTCTGCCGATGAACATAGTTTCTCCCCACTTTTTTACGATTAAGTTATTTTAAAATAAGCTATCTTTTGACATATGATAGCGTCACAAATAAACGTTTGTCAATGCCTGGTATCACGATAATTATCAATACTTAATCGTAAATTAGTAATTCATGTTTAAGTTATCAGCCCGAGCCGTGACGTATTTTTTCCAATGCGGGCTTCCCAATACCCACCAGAAATTTTCACTCGGGGAGGGTCGGTTGGAGATTGGGGGCATCATTTTCCACTTGCCAAATTTTCACTTGTGTGTAAAACTTAGTTGTATATTTGGAAGTAAATCATGCCGAAGAAGTATAAAAGTGATTTAATGGCCGCCATGCACGAAGATGCGGAGGCTATGTATCGTGCCGGAGCAATAACGAAACAGACCATGCGGAAATTTGACAAAAAATGCGTTATTTCCTCTAAAACTTTCACACCTGAAGAGATAAAAGCATTAAGGGAACGCGAAAAAGTATCGCAACCTATCTTTGCATATTATCTGAACGTGTCGAAAACTGCTGTTTCCGAGTGGGAGCGAGGAACGAAAAAACCGAGTGGCCCAGCCTTGCGCCTACTGTCAGTTATAGAAAAAAACGGTATTCAGATTATAATCTAGGAAACCCATTGGAATATAAGGATGATAAAGGGTGAATGAAGATATGGATATATTTGATTTTGGTGATGACGATAGTGTAAAGGCTATAATCAAAAAGGCGGCTGAGTTGTTTGAGTTTCCTGCTTTTCAACTCTACCTTACTGTGCAGGGCAATAGCAAATTAAAAAACGCATTGCTAAAATATGACGTTTCTTTTTATGAAGATGCCATAAAGCGGATAAATGCGTTGTCCAGTGAAAGTACAAAAGTTTTTGAACGCGCAAAACTACAAAGATTAGTATTTGGCGAATCCGGTATATCTTCAGGGGACGTTAGGAAGATGTGTGAAAAAATGGATGATATGTATTATAGGTAGACTAAATTTCGTGCGGGTTTCAGGGGGCTTTATCTTGATTCCAGCTTCCTTTTTTACTTCCACATACTTCGCATAAACCCTGTTTAGCCCATTGTTTGAGTTGAGTTTGCTGTCTTTTTGCCTGCGATAAAAAACGTTCAAGTGTTTTTTCCGGATCAAACTGAATATCATCAACCGATAGATAAGATAGGACTCGCCGTTTATTATCCTTCCACAACTCAAATGTCTGCCAATCATATCTTTCATATGCTTTTTCCGGATCATGCTTAATATCATCAACGGCTTGAATTACTAAATCCTCAATAATTGAAAATGTCTGCCTGTCGGTCAATGTCAGTTTGCCAAATCGCTCTCTAAACAGTAATTCAGACAATGCCCCGATGTTATTTTGGATTGCGAGAGATTTAACTTCATCGCAATCCATATGTTGAAATTTCTCCCACATATCTAGCCATTCCGTAAGGCATAGGGATAGAAGAAATTTTTTCTGCTCCTCGAGCGTTGGAGGTATAATGGAGCGCGCCCATTCTTGTCCAATAAGACAACAACCTTCGGATTCGTAATCAATCGCGGTTAACGCCTCTTTATTAATCAATTCATACATTTCCATATCAAAATTCACTGTATAAGATTTATTGTCGTCGGTCATAAATTCTAATATATAAGATGAACCATTATTGAAAAGAAATATATCGAACAAATCGACATTCGGGTTTTCTTTGTTAAACTCCGCCCAATAAATACATTTTATAATCTCAACAATCCTGTCATCTAAAGCGCGGTCAAAAATCATTGCTTTTTCCCGTAACGCGTTTGGACTTGTAACCACACGAAATCTATGTCTATCTAAAGCGGTTTCAAACCAAGGAAAGCTGCCTAATATGCTTTTTGGTTTCCATTCAGCTTGCCTTTTATCCAAAACGAGTTTTATCATAACCTTTTGTTTCATATCATGGTATAGCAAGGGATAGTTAATATTATTTTCCTCGCCACAGTTTGGACATACTTCAATAAAAAATTTTCCCGAAAATAGTTTTTCTTTTAATCCACGGTCAAGTGTGGCATTCAAAGTCTCCCAAATTATAATATTATATTGTTTATTGCACGCAGGGCACTCTACTGCAACTCTTCTAATACTTGACATACGCCTGGCCTCCTATTTTTTATCCGACGAATCAACACTTGCCCGTCGGGATATTGTTGTAAACAACAGTTTTCCACTTACCTTGTCCAGGCGGCATATGTTTCCTGGAGGTTCAATTCAACTTTCTCAGAAGCGTAAGGGCATTCAGAAAGATTGGCAATTCCATTTGTCACTCTCAAACAAGTTGCGGAGCTGCTACCGCGATAAGGGCAAATAAATGTTGCGGTGGTATTTTTATTTATTGCCAAGCCAAAAGACATGCCGCGATTAAATTTTCCCGCACAGGCGATCGGCTCATACGATTGACTATATTGTGCAAGTCGCCAGACATTATAATTCTCGTCCGGAATCCATCTATCAGAAAAATCAGAAAATATATATTTGGCGTTGTTATAATCATCGGGGCTTTTAAGTAAATTTTCGATGCCGACGCCGATCGGCGCGTTTTCAAACAAGCAAACGACTTCAATATTAAAAGTATCAAATAAACGCTTAACCATTAAATCGTCCAGGCACAAGTAAATTATCGTTATATATGTTTTTGTGTAATATTTTAATTTTATAGCAAAACCATCATATTCTCTATTTTGATTTGCTGATTCGCCGTAATCACCATTTTTGAATCGCATACGTTCTTCTTTTGTAAAAAGGCTAAATGGCTCAATTGATGAATATGCTTCAGCGGTTGGTATACCATTAACATCTCCGATTGGAGTACAATGCGTCATTGACCAATGCGGTAAATCCGAGTCGTTCAAATCGATGCCTTGATTTTTTTTATTCCATATATTCAAGAAAGTACTATAAAAATCATAACCCATGCCATAACCAATATTGCTATACACGAGGTCTGTGTTATAAAGTTCTAACCCTATTTTGCTCATCACTGAGCTTGGCTGAGCTAAACTAAATATGATATGCAAAGGACGCAAATCAAACCCGGCGGCATGATACCATGTAACTTTCATACCGTGCCTGATTCTCTCCAAATAATCTTTCCAAAAGCCGTCTTTAACATCATTTAGAGAATAGATTATATTTACCAAATCATTGATTGTCATATTTACTCTCCTTCACTATCGAAGCAGCCCCTGGTTGTTTTAGAGTTTACTGGACAATCCGCGCGCTTTTTAAACGCCTAGTATTAAACCAAAGATTTTTCTGTCAAAATAACTCCAGATCATAGCGTCTAAGAACATAGACGCCCAACATCGCGCCACAAAGAACCCAATAAGCAGAATGGTTGACGGTGAAGTCTCTTCTCCATGATTCTGAAAGTTTCTGCCGGAGCGCTGTAACAAGCGCTCTTCCTTTCCAAAGGTCAAAACGAGTGTGCCGGCTTTGACGGAGAAAAACAATATGGCAATATAGCCTTCGTATTTTAGAAGATCGTCCGGATTGAGGCTCATGCCGAACGTACCGACAATAGATGCCAGAAAAAGTCCGCCGTAAAGCATTATAACCAACACGAAAAGCTTTTTCCGAAACTCTTTTATCATATTATTAACCGGCGCACAGAATAAATACATGAAGAAAATATAGAAAGGTATTTTTAACAAATATTTGATAACTGTATAGCATACTAATAAAATTCTCTGTAGTACGTTTAAGGTCACATCGGTCAGGTTTTTCGCAATCTCGACAGTATCTTTTAGCTCATCGTAAACGCCCACTACGCCTCTGGTAAATATATTGTAGTCCCCTGTCCGGGTTATTCCTGCCGCGACAACAATAAGCATCGCCAAAATAAAAAAATTCAGAAATACTTTTCCCGCTTTTGGATAGATAAAAAAACCCAACACCGCAAGGATTCCCGCGATAGTGCCAATATAAATCGCTATATTCAACACTAAATCCAACATTTCCGTTTCACCGCCTATATAAAAATACGCAAGTCCAACACCGGCAAACCCGGATAATCGGACTTGCATATTCCGATTTTAAAACGGGTTGACGCGATTTCTTATTTCACCATTTTTGTTGCTTTCGACTGCGGTGACGCTTTCTCATAGTTAGCGCATTTTTTCCACTTATCGCTGCTCATGCAATATGTATCCTTTTGATTACTGCTTTGGACGACGTCGCTGATGTTGCATCTTGAGCCGTTCAAAAGATACGGGCAGACTGCATACGCCATAACGTTTACCTCCTTTCTTGCGGCAATTTCTTATTTATTAACGATTTTTGCTGATTTCGTCTGCGCTGACGCGCCCTTATAGTTAGCGCATTGCAGCCACTTATCCTTGCTCATGCAATACGTATCTCTGTGATAGCCGTCTTGGTATGAACCGGAGATGTTGCAGCTGTAGCCGCTTGTAAGATAAGGACAGGTTGCATATGCCATAATATTCACCTCCTCTCGCCGTGCCAGGCTTATGCGGCAAGCCTTGCGAAGCCGAAGTTATTTCGTTATCTGCTTGAGTATGCCTCCTAAAATTTGCCGGCCGATTTGTTCGTCTCTTTCCTGATTTTTTCGTTTCGCGACGGCGTCGTTGTACTTTTGCCGGACTGAGGGATCATCCACTTGTCGCAGGCTTTCCTCGTATTTTTTCATCGCTTCCGCGTAATTTCTGTTTGCGGCTAACCGGTCGCCTTCGTCGGCGAGTGTTGCCGCTCTTTCGATTACGTCGACGGATTTTAACTTTTCCTGAACTGACGGACTGTTATAAATATTCAGGCTCGCTCTGTATTGTTCTCTGACTTCGCTGAATCTTCCCTGGCGCAGCAGATCGTCGCCTCTGTTTTCGTAAGCTGCGGCCTGCTCGCTATTTTTATTATTTTCCTCGATTTCTTTCTGCACAGCGAACGCCGTTGTTCTAAGTTCGCCTGTATCTCCTCCGGGCAGGCGCTGTATCTCCAGATATTTTTCGAAAGCTTCCTGCAAACGGCCTGCATTTCGGAGCTGATCCGCGTCTTTACGAAGGTTTTGAATTCTTGCGGCGTTGGGGTCAGGCGTGTTTGAAGCGGTCTGCCTGGTGTTGGCGGTTTGCGCGCCGCTGCGTCTGGTTGAATTATTCGATGTATTATTATTCTGCGTTCCGGAAGTCCCGGAAGCGCGGGAAGCGTTGCTTCCCGTCCGAGGTTGAGCCACAGATTGCGTTTGCTGCGCAAAAGCCGTGGAGGGTTGGCTGCGTACTCCAACAAATGGCGAGTGTATATAACCGACGGCGTTCCGGCCGGAATTGTTCCGAAATTCCACTTTGTACCAGGATGTGTTGCCGTTGACGGCTTGCCCGGTTGTTTCTTCGATTACGCGAACGGGAAAACCGTTATTTGCCCTTAGTTGGCTTTGGGACGTCGTAGTTGGCTGAGCTCTGATATTTACGGTGTCCCCGGTGATTTGTCCGTCAAAAGGAAAGTACGATATTGACGGTTCAGGTCTGCTTACGATTTCCGTTCTAAGATTCCCCGGATTCGTGATTGTTCTTTGATTTACTTCCGTTCTTTGATTCTGTTGCGCTCTTTGATTTTGTTCCGTTCTTTGATTTGGTTCTGTTCTTTGATTCTGTTCTGTTCTTTGGTTTTGTGCCGTTTCAAGTTCAGACAGATACGTGATCGCTTTTTGGTTTCCGACCGCCGCGTAAGCTTCGATGCTGCCT
>Ga0099364_10013009_pt1 | contig 11191 bp, 11 predicted proteins | sample TergutTh196P3_FD_73070 | JGI IMG/M metagenome (GOLD analysis project Ga0099364, IMG submission 73070) | Microcerotermes parvus P3 segment gut microbial communities from Pointe-Noire, Republic of the Congo - Th196 P3 | ecosystem: Host-associated > Arthropoda: Insects > Digestive system > Gut ... | reverse complement strand
TCGTTTCTTGCTCCTCGATCATTGGAGCTTCTGCGACACAGACGATCGAATGACCGAGACGTTTGCCGTTCTGATCGAAAACGGTCAACGTCTGATCGGCTGCCGACCAGACCGCTGTGATGTTCCTGCCGGTAAAACGATACCCATAAAAAGCGTCGCCCAACAGTAAAATCTGTTGTCCCAACGGTCCATCCGCCGAGAGTCCGAGTTGCCGCATCGCTCGTTTAACGGCAATCAGGACGGGATCAATTTCTTGAACTTCGAACATTGTAGCCTCCTGCCAATTTTAATCTTTGTTCGATGCGTGCTTGTGAGACGCACCGCTTTCTTTTCGGCAAAATCAACGAACTCGTCGCCCTTTACGGCACTTTCTGGGAAACCGTCGATTTTTCTTGAAAAGGCGCAAAAAAAACTTTTTATTCCCTTCTCCGTCAGATGGCGTATGATAGTATTTATAGGGGCTTCCTGTCAAGAGACAATTCCACTCGGGCGTGTAAATAGTTGGGGTTATGCAACAGGTTTCGTTTTACGTGCCGTTGCAATGCCATCGAGCAGTCGTCGGATTCGATGGGCGAGGTCGTCGTAGGAGCGAAGGTCAAGTCCACCGAATCGGGCGGCGTCGAGCGTTTCGAGGATGCCACGCACCTCGGCGACCTGCCGTTCCGAAACACCGAGGTCCATGAGTCGAACGCAAACGTCTTTCGGCGTCATGCCGTGTTCGACGCCGTCGGTCAAGTCGGCGGCGTAACCGATCAGCACACTCTGTAAAGCGTTCGTGTCGACGGTCGAGATTTTGGCTAAACGCTGTTTGGCCCGCCCCAATGCTCCACGGCGACGGCGACGCACCGGATCGGCGCTCCAGCGTTTCCAAGCGAACACCGAACCCGCGAGGACACCGTAACTGATCACCAGTGAAGCCATCGTCCAACCCCAGCGAACGATGTTGACGGATTGATCGACAAGGCCGTGAGTCATGTTGGCGTAAAGTCCGTCCGGCGAACGTTCCAACTCACCGCCGAAAAGTGGAGCAGGCGGCAAAGCGACGTGCAGCACTTCGGAAGCCGAAACCTCAATAACAATCGGTTCACTGGCAAGCGACACGAATTCTTCTTTTTCCGTATCGAAAAACGTGAGAGGAATCGACGGAAATACGACGCTTCCCGCCGTGGTCGGTCGAACCGTGTACGTAAAGGCACAGACTTCTCCGCGAACGGCGTCTCTTGGTGCATTGACTCTGAAATTTTTCATAATTTCCGGATTTTGCGTAAGATCCGGCGGTATAACATTGGCAGTGGAGCCGCGACCGGTCAACGAGAACGTCAGCGTCAACGGATCGCCGACGCTCGCCTTTCGTGGTTGCAACTCGACATTCCACTGGAAAGAACCGAAGGCACCGATGTAGTCGGGCGGTCGGCTGTTTGGGGGTACGTCGACGACTTGAACATCAACAGGTGACGCAATGGCGTAAATTCGTTGAAATTCGGCTTCTGCGGTCGCATCGACAACCGCGAATGTTCCCTTGACATTCGCCGGGCCGAAAGTCAGGGAACCGAATTCCTGCGGCACAAAGGTTCGGGAGAATTTGTACTCCCAATAGGTCTGCTCCTTCCCGTCGGCGTCGGGTAACTTGACCTGTGTCGGTGACGGCAAAAACTGGAGTAGCGAGTTCCGTCCGAAGAAGTCGTCGTCGAATCCCAATCCGAAGATGAAACTTCGGTCAGCCAATCCGTTGATGGAAAATCCCCGTTGACGACTGCGGACGAGCAGGTCCGTCAGCCAGGCGTTGTGATTTCGGGTCGGCTGTAATCCCTTCGGCAAACCGCCGTCTTCGACCCAGGGAATCGAGAGCTGCGGCGGAGCTTCGCACAGGGTAAGCGGATTGGTTTGTGCAAACCTTCCGGCTAATTCCTTGATATGAACCGTCAGGGTAACGGTAATCGGTTGGAACGGATAAACACGTTGCTTGTCCGTCGAGATTTCCAGTCGGACGTTATCGCCGCCGTTCGGCGATTGGACGGTAATCGGAATTGAACCATTACCCACCGGGCGGGATTGCCTGTTAATCTGAACGGCACTGGGCCGCAACGCAACGCCGTCGACGACAACCCTTGGAGCCGGCATCGTCAGCGTACCGGTCCGACGCGGCGTCAGAACGTAAGAAAAGGCAACATTATACGTTGTGGAACTATTTTGGACCATTCTGCCGTTGACAATTACTATGGAAGAGGACTGTACGGCACTTTGGGTCTGCTTCGGTTTCGCGTCGACATAAAAATCGACGAACGCCGAAAGATCGGGCGCAACGGCATCGTCGACCGGCTTGCCCGACTTGAGCAGAATTTGATATAGAAGCGTTTCGCCTTCGTAGAGTACGGAGCGGTCCAGAGCGACGACCATCTCGGTTGCGCCGTACAGCGGCACCGACAGAAGCCCACAAAACAGGATGTTGAAAAGGATCGAACGTGTCATGGCATTTCGGATGGTTTGTAGTATCGTAAACCGTATCCTGTTCGTCGTCAAGGATCAAAGTTTCGGAGATGTCGCTTTTTTCCGGCAAACGACGTATAATACGATCTGCACCTCACGCTTTGTCTTATGAAGTGTCCTTTTTGCCATTTGGACAATGATCGTGTCGTCGACACACGAACCAGCGACGACGGTTATATCATCCGTCGCCGTCGATTGTGTTGCGCCTGTGCCAAACGTTTTACGACCTTCGAGCGTATCGAGTCGACCAGCGTGCGCGTCGTGAAGCGGGACGGCAGCCGGGTGCCGTTCGACCGCGAAAAACTACGCCGAGGACTGGAACGGGCCTGTTGGAAACGCTCGATCACCGACTCCCAAATCTCAACGGTCATTGCCCGAATAGAAGAGGAAATCGACGCCGCCTTCGAAACGGAAGTCGAGAGCGAGTTCATCGGTGAACAGGCCATGCAAATGCTCTGTGAATTGGATCAAGTCGCTTATGTTCGGTTCGCCAGTGTTTATCGGAAATTTCAGAGTGCCCACGACTTTGCGCAGGAACTCGGTAATATGCTTAAAAATCCAAGTGGCGAATTCGATCCTCCGTCGCGAGTTCCGCCCGCTACTTCCCATCCCGAACCACCGAAGTTTCGCCCCCGAAAAGCCAAAACAAAGAATAGTGACGACGAAGAAGCGAATACTTTATTTGATTGACGAATTCTGGTCGCCCTCTGGTGGGACGGAGCAAAACCTTCTTTGGTTGCTGAACCGAGTTTCCGAGGCCGAATTCGAAAAGCATTTCGTTGTGTTTTCTGCCGTTCGGAACTGCGATCCGCACACGTTACCGCTCGTTCCCCGACGGTTAGCGGAGGAACTTGGTTTCGGTTGGAAAACCTGGCCTCGTCGCATTCGGGAATTGGCAAGAATTCTCAAAGAACGCCACATCGACATCATTCATGCTTTCTCGAAGAACGGCGAACTGGCCGCCGTTCTCGCCGCAAGGCTCGCCGGTCGAATACCCGTCATCGGTAATCGCCGGGACATCGGATACCATTGGACGTGGAAAGGTCGGCTTATTTCCCGTTTCGTGCAGTGGTGCCGAATTCGGTACGTTGCCAACAGCGAGGCGGCCCGGCAAGCCGCTCGTCGCATCGAGGGAATCGCCTTGGATCGTCTCGTGGTTATTCGAAATCCGATTTCCGAAGAACGTATCCGATTGGGGATGGAGAGTCCGCTTCGTCGTGAGGATGTCGCCGCCAATTTACCCGTCGACGCCGTTCTGATCGGAATGATCGCCACGGTACGTCCGATCAAGGATTATTCGACGCTTTTTCGGGCGGCGAAAACGGTGCTTGAAAAGCATCCTAACGCTTTTTTTGTGATCGTCGGCGAAGCGGAGCCGCCGAAGCACCGACAGGAACTGGAAGAGTTGACCGCCGAACTCGGCATTGAGCATCGTGTCGTTTGGTTTGGGCCGTTAGACAATCCTTATCGAATCCTGCCGCTTTTTGACGTCGCGGCACTTTCGTCACATTCGGAGAGTTTTTCGAACGCCGTGCTGGAATACGCCGTTAGCGGTCGTGCAATTGTCGTCAGTGATGTCGGCGGTCTCGGCGAAATCGTCCGCCAAAACGAGACAGGGCTGCTCGTCCCACCATCAAATCCGGTCGAACTGGCTGCCTCGCTGCTCCGGTTGCTGGACGCCCCGCAACTTCGTACAACCTTGGGCGCCAGCGCACGACAGTTTGCGCTACAGGAATTTTCGGAAGAGAACATTCTTGGCCTGTATATCGATTTGTACCGTTCAACGCATGGAGCATATTAGATCGTATTAAAAATGGGTTTGGATTTTTTATCGTCACCCCGCGCAGGCGGAAGCCTAGAGGACAGATGTTCACATCTTCTTTAATTGCAAAAGCTTATGGCGATGAAACAAACTCAATGACGTCGACTATCTAGGCCCCCGCCTGCGCGGGGGTGACGATAAAAAATCCAAACCAATGTATCTATTCCAGCAAGTACGTTGTTGTTGCTTCTTTAGGTTGTCGTATTCTGTCGTGTGAGTTGTGCACATTGGACGCAATGCCTTTCATCGACAGTATCATGATTAACCCCCACGTCACGCTGGTTCGACGCGACGTTTGTGAAATGTCGTGACGAAAACATTCGCGGACGTTGCCGTCAAACGTATGTTTATGGTGCACGCGGCGACGATTCGCGGCCTTTTGATGCATTTTACTGGGCTGGCGGTAAAATTTTACCAACATATTGTTCTTTTGCCGTCATTCCTGCGTAGGCAGAGATCTAGAGAAAGGAGCCAATGCGAACGGCGATAGAATATTTGCTCAATAATGAAATGAGTTGTCGTTACGATTTTATGTTACATGTGGGAGTTTGGCAATTGACAATAATGCTTGCGAGCGGATGTTACGTCAATGGGTTGTGGGCCGCAAGAATTGGTTATTCTTTGGCAATGCGGGTGGCGGCAAGACGGCGAGTATTCTGATGACGATGATGGGTAGTGCTCATCGTCATGGTCTTAACGAGTTTGAATACTTGTGCGATATTTTGTCTCGGTTGTCGGATTTGGGCAGTGAGTCGGCGATTCGGGATTTGCTTTCCAACCGTTGGAAGTCGCGCAAGACTTAAAATCAAAGGCCGACAATGCCTCGCAAAGATTCTACCACCTTCGCGCTCCGCGACAACAATGCCGTTGCTGGAGTAGATACGATTCACAAGGCATCCAATCGCGCCTTCGTCTGGTGGCGTGACAAGCAACACTATCTCGGTACAGCAAATTCTCACGAAAGCCTTGAAGCCTACAACCGCTTCATTGCAGAAATCGCAAGAACCAAGGGACTCTTCAACCCGACCGAGAAAGCCGAACCATCCGATCCTTCAAAACGCTCGGTGTTGGTCGTCGATCTGATGGCTGCCTATCTGACGAAAGTTGAGTCGGAACTCTCGAAAAAAGAATTCGAAAACATCTGCTACTCATTCCGTCCTTTACGCAAACTGTTCGGGCACACCCTTGTCGATCAATTCGGTTGGGGCTATGAACGCAGCGAGGTTTTTACACTCTATTGAAACGATATTATTACCGACATTGCGAAAGGGAGATGTTGTTGTGATGGACAATTTACCTGCCCATCTTGATGGTCGTGTGGTTCCGTTGATCGCGTCGAAGGGGGTGAAGGTGTTGTATCTTCCTGGTTACAGTCCGGACTTGAATCCGATTGAATTGTCGTTTTCGAAATTGAAATCGATGTTGCGCAAATTGAAGATTCGTGACGTTCCGGCGTTACAAAAGTTCCTGTTGGAATCCGGAAGCTTGTTCGACAAAAAGGAATGCCAAGCCTACTTCAAACATAACGGACACACAGTACACAAACGTTAGGAACGCTCTAACTCTGACCGAACGCCCACTGCCGTGTGGTTGATATTGTCGGCACTGTGCCCACCACCTGTCTCGACGCGTAAGCGAGGAACCAATAATTCGAGGTCTTCCTGCGTCGTAATTTTGATGTTGCACCGGTTACCGGCAACGATGAACACCGGTTTTCCGAGCCGTTCGACCAGTTGGGCGTCGTCTGTTGGCCGTCCATAGCGTTCGGCGTAAGCGTCCAAGAAAAGTCGGCGTTCGAACACCTGCGGCGTTTGGGCTTCCCAGAGGTTTTCGCGGGGAACCGTTTCAATAATTTGGTCGTTGCGAACTCGTTTGACGGTTCCGACAACCGGTGCGGCAAGCATTGCGGCGTCACGCTGTTTGGCCGCTTCGAACACGGCGTCGATTGCTTCTTCGGAAACGCAAGGTCGCGCGGCATCGTGAACTGCCACGAAATCAATGGATTCCCGCACGACATCTAAGGCACATTGCACCGAGTCGAAGCGTTCCGCTCCGCCGCAAACGACGTCGATGTTCAGTCGCCGGATTTCGTCAGCGTATTCGTTGCGGAACCATTGTTCGTCTTCCGGCGACACGACGACGATCAGTTGCTGCACGTCGTCTCTTGTTGCAAATCGTTCGGCACTGTGCAACCAAACGGGGCGACCGGCAAGGATCGCAAACGTTTTTTTGACCGCATCACTCCCGAAGCGGCAGCTCTTCCCGGCAGCGGCAAGGATCACGGCAAACGATGGACGCGGAGAATGACTCCGTCTCACGACATCAGCAACAAACAGGGCCGCGAAGAGGATACCATAAAATCGCGACGCCAAGGAATATGACAGCGAACAGTTGAACAAACTGTCGACGACCAATACCGTAACGAGAAAGATTCCCAAGTTCCTCCACGGAGTTGGTTTGCCGAAGGAAAGGAAAAAGACCACACCGAGCCAAAGCAGGAACAGCGATACTCCGATCAGGCCGGATTGAACGCCAATGCAAAGATATTCGTTATGCGGATTCCGTATTGTTTTCGTACCGGAATCTAGGCAAACTTCCTCCATGAGGCCCATTCCGTAACCGAAAATCGGCTTTTTCATGACTTTCTGCGTCAAGCCGTAATAGAGTACCAAGCGACCATCGCGGACCCGGCGGTAATCTGGATTCTCTTCCAATGATTCAACATCGCCGGAACGCACTGCGTCCCAAAACATTTGAACATCTTGGAAGCCCCGGTCGAATTTTCGTGAAAAAAACGGAGACACCGTGTAAGCCAAAGGAAAAAATACGACAATGAATAACAGGAAGTAGACGAGTCCCCGGCGAAAATTCCATACCAAGAGCAAGGTTCCCAGCGACAGACACAGAGCGAGTTGTGCCGTTCGGGAAGGGTTGACGAAAAACAGGTAAGCGGCAACACCGAGAACGACACTCCATCGAATTGCCGAAAAAACGAGCGTCTGCCGCGGAAGGCGACGGCGGACGACTTCGCAAACGATTGTCCAAGGGTGAAGGCGACTTGCCGCCGACAAGGCTTCAAGAACCACAGCGGACAATCGGAAACGTACCCACGGTATTTCGCGCGAGGAAAACGGGTAACATATCCACAGTCCGGCCCAAAGGACGAGAACGATACCGGTCCCGATATTATTTTTGAACAGGTAAACCGTCTGTTGGTGAAGGAACGCCCGCCACGTAACGTCGGTCTGCAAAAACAGAAAAAAGTAAACAACAAGGGCGGCAAAGATGGAGAGATTGAAAACGGCGAACATCTGGGCACGCCGCTCCGGACGTTGGTATAACAGCGATGCAATAACTGGCACGATAATCAGTGTCTGACGTCCGTGCCATTCGCGGATTGCCTCCTCAGACGTTGCCATCGTATAGAAAATACCGGATGCCGCGAAGAGAAGATACAGAATCAACAACAACAAAAAGATGTTGTTACGAAATAGGGCGAAACGCTCCTTCCAGTGTCCGGAACACAACCAATAGGCGATAATCAGAATCGCCCAAACACGGCAGAGCGGAAAGGAAATGACAATGACCGCTGGATAAACGACCATCAGGCGACATGCCATTGTGAGACAGAAGTTCGCAAGACCGGGTTCCTCTTTTCCAAAGAGAAGCCGCGTCAACCAACTTCGGTAAACAACGGATGCAGAATCGGACACCAAAACCATAAAACGATTAACCTTACCTTAGAAAGTGTCTTCAAACGACAGTTATTTGTCGTCATCTCTGAGAAAGCGGGGACCTTGGCCGTAATAAAATTTGGGATGCGGTAGCCGATCCTGCGTCCCGTAGCGACAGTGTGTTGTGAGGATATTCCGTATCCTCCGGCTTACGTCGGGGGTTATAGACATTATGCCCTTGCAGGGCATGGCAAATTCATTTTTCATGTCTCGTCTCCGAAAATGATTGCTTTGTGTACGTTTTCGATCAGTCGTTTAACCTTGTCCATATCCTTGACGCCCGGCGACGACTCAACGCCGCTGGAAACGTCGATGCCGAAAGGATTTGCGAGCCGAATGACATCAGCAACGTTCTCCGGCGTAATGCCGCCCGCAATGAGCGTCGGATAACGTTCGCAAAACGGTCGGGCAATCGACCAGTCCCAAACGGCACCGTTTCCGCCGGGCAAAATGCCTTTCGACATCTCCAATGCATGCAGTGGGCCCCCCTCCGTGGTTCTCGGTAATTCAAGGAGATGAGTAAACGTTGCAAAATCCTTGACAACATGAATGATTTGATTCGGATCAAGCGGAACATCGTGCGGTATTGTTCCATAAGGTTGTATCCAGTCGAAACATGATACAATTTCTTTGTTAGGTAGTTTATCCACAACGACCAGTGCAGCTTCGTGCCCATGTTTCTTAAACGGACTAACGGCATCAAGAATTTCACGGATTTTCGCAACATCAACGTGTCTTGGACTCGGCGGGTAATGCACCAGTCCGATAATCGCCGCTCCCGCCTCAATACAGGCAATCGCGGTTTCCGGTGACGTGACGCCGCAAATTTTGACAGGAAAAGTTTTAAGGACGTTAACGACAAGTTGATAGACGTGTTGCCAAAGGGTCGGGTCTGCTGAGGCCGTTGACAAACTTTCACCGACTAAAAACGCACGAATTCCTCTTTGCATGAAGTTTTCAATATCGTTACGTGTTTTGATTCCACTGGCTGCAACAACCGTTTGATCGGAAGAAAAACGAGTGAACATCCGATTCGATCTTTCGGGATCAATATCCATCGTGCGCAAATTGCGATTATTGATACCGATAAGCGGAAAATGAAACGGTTCGATTTTTTCAATGTCTTCTTCGTCGAAAACCTCGACCAGTACGTCGAGTCCCAATTCCGTTGCAAGTCCATGCAACTCCGCGAGTTGCTGTTGTTCGAGGCAACGTGCAATCAAGAGCATTGCGTCGGCGTGGACAGCGGCTTCCCAGACCTGATATTTCGTTACGATAAAATCTTTTTGCAGGACAGGCAAATGACAGGAGTTCCTCGCTGCAATCAGATCGTCGAGTGAACCAAAAAAATAATGGGGGTCCGTCAAGACGGAAAGGCACGCCGCTCCGCCGATTTCATACGCCTTGGCACGTTCCGTCGGATCGAGATCGGGAGCGAACAATCCTTTTGCCGGACTGCCGCGTTTGATCTCGGCAATGATCGCCGCCACACCGGGACGGGCCATAAATTGTCGTAATGATTTATGAAACGGACGAAAATCGTTACGTTCCCGATGCTTTGCTTTCCATTCCGCGAGCGGTACGGTTTTCGATTCGATGTCCTTGCGCCGCCGAGCGACGATTTCGTTCAATATGTCGGTCATTTTATGGGAGGGGGGAGGGAACAGGGAGCAGGGAACAGAGGATAAACAATTTCTGTCCCCTTCCACCTTACTGTACAATTTCACATGGGATCGGCCCACGGCGGCGCATCGGGATTGGTATCAGGATTGAAGTCAACCGGTTCGCCGTCCACCGAACGGATGATCGGCAACTTCAATCGCCGCAACTCCGCAACCTCAGCGGCAATGGCTGTTCGGGCACCCCGGAGAATCTTTTGGTTGAATTCGTCCAATAAGGCAACTTGAGTGTCATGAGGTTCATGTTTCATATCGGGGTTTCCTTTGACATTGTATCATAAAAATAGGCGATTTTCACCAACGACCGCCCTGTAAGGGCTTGATACCTAGCCCAGGGCAAGGCGTACTCGCCGCCGCCCTGGGTTACAAAAAATCCTTCTCCAACAAGCAGCCGCCCTGTAAGGGCAAGAGATAAAACCGTACAGTATCTTGCCCCTTCGGGGCGGCTTGACTTTATGGGGTTCTCCAATACCCAGGGCGGCGCGGAGTACCACTTGCCCTGGGCTAGGTATCTTGCCCCGTTGGGGCGGCCCCGGTTACACGAACATTTGAAACACTCTTTTTGATGTACAAAGCGAATCATTGAGCCGATACTCCGGCAAAAGGAGCCGAAATACCGATCAAATGACTTATTGTTGTTATTGTTGTTGTTGTTGTTGTTGTTGTTGTTGTTGTTGTTGTTGTTGTTGTTGTTGCGCAATCTTACGATTGCGGCTCTGACGTGGCAACTGCTTCAAAAATCATAGTTGTCCAGTCGCGGATGGGTGCGTATTGTTTCATCAGTGTTCCATCGGTTGTTATTGCTGAATTGTGTGTGCTGAACGGGCATTGGAAGATTCCCGTCGGATATTTTCAATCACCTGCCTGGTAACTTTTTCACGGTTTTGGCGCACTTCTTCGCCGACTTCCTGCATAATAGTAAGAAGTTGTTCGTCAGTGGGTTCACTGTCCCATAAAAAACGGTAGGTCATATCTACTTTTGTGTCCATATTTGCCATTCTAGCATAAAGTAATGAAAGTTGGAAACACAACACGGAAAGGTAAGTTGCTCAGAAAGGTCGGTTGCCTACCTGTGAGGGTTATTCATTGGGAAAGTTTAATCAACTGATTCAATTTGTCGAGGGCGGCACCGGAGTCGATGGATTCGGTCGCAAGGCGAATGCCCTCCTCAATGGTCTTGGCCTTTTCCGCACAGAAAATTGCGGCGGCGGCGTTTAAGAGAACAATGTTCCGCTTGCCGTTACGAATTTTGCCGCCGAGAACGTCACGGAATATCTCGGCATTGGCTATCGCATCGCCACCGCGAAGTTCCTCCGGATCAGACAACATTCCGTCGAAATATCGTTCCGGAAAGAAATCATACGTCCGCGTTCGACCGTCGGCCAATTCCGTTACACGACTGTGCGTTGTAACCGTCAGTTCGTCCATCCCGTCGTAACCGTGAACGACCATCGCACGGCGGCAGCCGA
>Ga0099364_10013008_pt1 | contig 11193 bp, 9 predicted proteins | sample TergutTh196P3_FD_73070 | JGI IMG/M metagenome (GOLD analysis project Ga0099364, IMG submission 73070) | Microcerotermes parvus P3 segment gut microbial communities from Pointe-Noire, Republic of the Congo - Th196 P3 | ecosystem: Host-associated > Arthropoda: Insects > Digestive system > Gut ... | reverse complement strand
AGCAATCCAGACTGTGCAATCCATGTGTTGCAGTGTTTTCCCGCTAGTTTGGCGTCTGGATTGCTTCGCTTCGCTCGCAAAGACGAGACTTGTAGACCCCCTACTGAACAGTTACAAAATATATAGATATTCAGCGGGCTGCCGTCACGGCAGCCCGCTCTTTTTGTTATGGTGGCATAAATAGAAACTATAGTTGGGGTGTATTTGGCGATTTTTTTTTTGCGCTCCGGGTTCTGTGCCGCGCATAGTTTTTGCGCAAGAATACAATTGTAACAAAAAGCTATTTGAAAAAGGAAGTGAGCCGAGATGGAATTTAAACTCAATGAGCAGCAGCAACTCTGTCAGGATATCGCAAAGGAGTTTGCGGAGAAGGTTATTCGCGGACATATCGAAGAAGTGGAAGAAAACAACAAACTGCCCGACGGCCTGTACGACAAGATGCGGAAAGCAGGGCTGACAGGCATCCCGTTCGCTGAAGAATACGGCGGCATGGGGCTTGGCCATGATTGCTTTGTACTTGCCATTGAACAGCTCTCGATGGTTCACGCGAGTACGCCGATCTCTATTATTGTCAGCACGATGTTTATGCAAGCCGTCAATCTTTTTGGCAGCGAAGAACAAAAGCTGAGGTACATACCGGAGTGTATCGACGGCGAAAGTATCGGTTCGTTTGCGTTTACGGAACCCGGAACCGGTTCGGACCCGAAGCAGCTGACCACAACCTACCGCGACATGGGGGATCATTTCCTGATCAGCGGGACAAAGCGTTTTATCTCAAACGCATCATATCCGGGACCGATCGTCGTTTTTGCCAATGATGCGGAAAGCGGTGCGACGACAGGGTTTATTTTTGACAAATTCTGTGAGGGCTATTCCCTTTCCTCACCGTGGAAAACCGTTGGCGGACACGGAAGCCCGATATATGACGTTTTCCTCGACAGTGTGAAAGTGCCGAAAGAAAATGTGCTTTACCGCATCGGAGGAGGCTTCACGGTCCTTAAGGGCCTGATAGCCTACAGCAAGATGGCGTTGTCGGCGAATTTTGTTGGCATTCTTGGCAACGCATATAACCTCGCCGTAAAGTATGCAAAAGAAAAAACGCACCGCAAGCAGCCAATCGCAAAATTTCCGACCATCCAGGCGACCATCGCGCGGATCGCGGGCATGTACTACAGTTGCCGGCTGCTGGTCTACCATCTGGCGGAGCATGCCAACAATCCCGCCGATCCCGCTGCGTTTGCGGCTGAATCGGCTATGGTGAAGGCCCATGTATCAGACACTGTCGCTGAAGCCGCGAGGCTTTGCATGACGGTCCTCGGCGCTTACGGCCTTTGCGAGGAATACGGTGTAGCCCGTTGTGTACGCGACGCCCTGCAAGCCCCTCTTGTAGAAGGCGTATCGGACATACAAAGAGTGATTTTCAGCGGGCATACCTTGTTTGAATAAAGCGTATTAATGAGTAGTTCGTAAAACATGTTCAATTTCATGAGTTTAGCAAAGGAGGGAATACATCATGAACGCGGAAATTATTAGTTTGATTGGGGTCCTCATAGCATTGGCATTATTGATTATTTTGTCTTACAAGGGTATCTCGCTTCCGATCGTCGCTATCTTGTCCGCCGCACTGATTTATGCGGTCGAGTACTTCCTGATCCCGGACAGCCCGGGAGTGATGGCCAGTCTGAAAGACACTTTTATGGGCGGGTTTGTAGCCTTTACCAAGGGGTTCTTCCTGCTCCTGTTCCTTAGCACTATCTTCGCGCAAGTGATGGGGGAGAGCGGCGCGGCCGACTCTATCGCGCAGAGCATTGTCAGGCTGATCGCCAAATTCCCCGGCAAGGAGAAGTATCTCGCGATCTTTGCGATGGTGCTGATCACCACGATACTCACCGGCGGCGGAGTCAGTATTTTTGTAGTTGTGTTTGTCCTGCTTCCAATAGCAAAAAGCATGTTTGAAAAGCTGGATATACCTTGGCACTTGTTTGTCTGTTACGCGATCGGTTCAGGTACGATCACGTTGGGCGGTTTGCCCGGCATACCTTCGATCACCAATATCATACCGACCCAGCATCTGGGGACAACTCCGATGGCGGGCGTCGGGCTTGGTTTGATCGGCTCGTTCGTCATGCTGCTTAGCGGCTGTCTGTACACCATCTATGCTGTCAGGAAAACCCAAAAAGCAGGAGAAGGATTCATGCCGACAGGCGCCGCCATTTCTGAAATTCAATTGAAAGCAGCGGAGTATGCGCAGCGCGTAAACCCGCTCATCGCGTTTTTGCCGCCGATTGTGGTCCTGCTGGTGCTGAACTTGCTAAAGCAGTCGGTTGAAATCTCGATGGTCGCCGGAATAATTGTGTGCTACGCCCTATTTTTCAAAAATGTGGGTAATGTATCGAAATTTTTCCTGAAGACGGTTGGCGTAGCCACAAGCACTGTCGCACTAGTCGTTATTTCTACGTCCGCCATTGTCGGGTTCGGCGCCGCCGCTTCCGGGACGATGGGGTACCGGCTGGCTGTCCAGGCAATGATAAACATGGACATTTCGCCGATCTGGAAAGTAGTCATCTCGGTAAGCGTGTGTGCCGGCCTGTTGGGGTCTTCTTCAGGCGGACTCAACGTTGCTATGCAGAATCTGGCGCCGGAGTTTCTTGCCAGCGGGCTTAACCCCCAGGTAATTCACCGTTTATCCGCTGTTGCTTCAACTACCTTTGACTCTCTGCCGCACGCTTCGGCAATTGTCGTGGGCCTGCATGCCTTGAAGCTGACCCACAGGCAGGCATATAAGCACTTGTTCTTTGTAAATTGTGTACCCCCGCTCATTGCAGCAATAGTCATGGGTCTGTTTGCGCTCGTAGGCGTAGTTTGACCCCAACACGAAAGGAGTTTGAAATGTACGAAAACATATTGCTAAGCATTGAAGACAGCATAGCAACAATCGCGCTGAACCGCCCAAAATCCATGAACGCGCTGACACATGAAACATTTCAGGAATTGAAAGACGCTTTTGTGGAATGCGCAAACAACGATGATGTACGCGCCGTGGTCGTGACAGGTTCGGAAAAGTGTTTTTCATCAGGAGGTGATATGGATGGGTTCAAAAAAATGCTGGAAGGCGGCACTACTGCCGAACAGGCAAAAAAATCCGCTGCTTCCGCCGGCGAAATGACCTATGCCGCCCGGCAGTGCTTCAAACCGACCGTAGCAATGATAAGCGGCGCTTGCTTCGGAGCCGGCATGTCGCTGGCGCTGGCCTGTGATTTTCGGGTAATCGATTCAAGCGCAAAAATGAACACAGCCTTTATAGGCGTCGGATTCACCGGAGATACAGGGGCTATCTTCCATCTCAAAGAGATGCTCGGCCTCACGAAGATGCAGGAGCTTATGATGCTGGCGCCTTTGCTCGGGGCGGACGATATCATGAGGCTCGGCCTTGCGACGCAACTGGCGGAAGATGGGAAGCTGCGGGAAACCGCATACAAGCTTGCCGGGCGCCTCGCAAAAGGCCCGACAGCCTCGTATGCAAACCAAAAGCGCCTTTTCTGGGAGTTTTTCTACAAGGATTACGATTCTTTCGCGGACTTAGAGGCAAAGTATATGGGCGAGAGTACCCAGACGCGCGATTTTCTTGAAGCGGTATCCGCGTTTATGGAAAAAAGGAAACCAAATTTCACAGGTAAATAATGAAAGGAGATGTTTAAAATGTCAGATTGGAATAAACATTTTAGCGAGCGCATGCTCAGCATGGAGGAATGCGTGGGCAAAATCAAGAGCGGCGATGTACTCTATGCGGGTAATACCGGGCATACGCCGTACAAAGCCCTGGACATGCTGGCAGACCGCTATCAGGAGCTTGAAAACGTCCAGATATGGGTCAACGTTTGCTTGCAGCCTTTGAAAGTGTTCAGCGACCCGAAATACAAAAAAGCTTTTACGGTCGTAGCCGCTTTTCTGGACGCGGCGGAACGCATGGGGCAAAAAACCGGCGTTACGGATGTAAGCAGCAATTGCTATGCGTCTCTTGAACGCTTGTATCGTGAAGTATATAAGCCAAATGTAGTGATGATCGAAATGACCGAACCCGACGAGCGCGGATATTGCAATATCAGCATTGCAGCTACAGCCTGGGCGACGAAAGTCTGCCGCGAAGCAGACCTGGTGATCGCGGTGATAAACAAGGATCTATACCGCGCAAACGGCGCCTCTTCCGATGTTGACGTCCATGTAACGGATATTGACTACTTCTGCCGCTACAATCATCCTATGCCGGTTTACAGTCAGCCGGAGGTCACAGACATCGACCGCCGGATTGCCAAGTTTGTCCTTCAGCGCATCAATGACGGCGATACGATCCAGGTCGGCCGCGGCGGCCTCGCTAACGCGATCGGCTACGGCCTTACAGAGCGCAGGAATCTCAAGGTGCATACCGAAATCCTGACAGACTCGGTAGTTGAGCTGACAAAAATGGGCGTGGTTGATAAGATTTTCACAGCCGCGGCATTCGGCAGTCAGGACGTGTATGACTTCTGCCGAGATAATCCGGACAAGGTCACCTTTGGTAATGCATACGACGTCCTTGATTCGCGCGCGCTGAGCAAAGTGGAAAACTTCGTTTCCATAAACTCCTGCCTGATGTCTGACCTGACAGGACAGATATCTTCAGAATCCATTGGTCCCAGGCAGTACAGCTGCATAGGCGGTCAGCTCGACATTGTGCGCGGCGCCGCATGGTCAAAAAACGGCCGCAGCTTCCTCTGCCTGCGCTCGACCTATGTGGACAAAGACGGCATAACACGCTCGAACATACTTTCCGCGCTGCCGCTCGGCTCAATAGTCACAACCCCGCGTGTTGACGTCATGCATGTCGTTTCTGAGTTCGGCGTAGCCGACATGTACCTCAAGACGATAAAAGACCGCATCCGCGCCATGATCTCTATTGCGCACCCGGATTTCCGGCAGCAGCTCCGGGAAGATGCTATCGCTACCGGCATGATCAAGGCAGAGGATTTCGCAGCCTGATAAAGAATCCAAATGTAACCAATGTCAACAGGTTAAGCGAAATGCCTGTGTAGGGGCGAACTGTGTTCGCCCGCGTTGGGTGGGAATAACGCCGAGGTACGGGCGAACACAGTTCGCCCCTACGAGCGGATTGCGAATGCCTATGCCTTAACCTGTTGACAGTGATCTTATATCTTGCGCTTTAGCGCGTTAGAAAGTAGGGGTAATTATGTCTGATATTTATGAATTACTGCTCGATAAGCTGGACACGCTGGGCAAGGGTTATCCGCGCACCGAAGAAGGCTCGGAGATGATCTTTATAAAAAAAGTGTTCAGCGAGGAGGACGCGGCATTTCACATTAAGATGAAGCCGGGCCTTCACTCAGCAAAGGAAACATCGCAGTACATGGGGATTTCCGAGGAAGAAGCGAAGGAAAACCTCGAGCGCATGGCAGGCAAGCACCTTCTGTTCTGGCAGTACGGCCCTAACGACACCGAAAAACGCTACCGCCTGATCCCATATGTGCATGGCATCTGGGAGTTCAACGTTGACATGATCGACGCGGCCGACGCGAAGAACATGGGGTATTACTACATGAACGGCTTCGGGGAAAGCCTGTTTGATTACCGGCTGCCGATTTCGCGGGTTGTGCCGATCCGCCCGGAAACGGTCAAGGACGATCAGATATTGCCGATAGACGACGTCCGTGAACATATTAAACAGCAAGGCCTCATTGTTGTTACGGACTGTGCCTGCCGTGCTGTAGGCAAGTTTGGAAAACCTTGCGCCTGCACAGATACGATCAACCGCTGCATGATGTTCGGCGATACGGCGCGCTACTACATTGATGAAAAAATCGGCAACACCCGCATCATCACGGCAAAGGAAGCGCTGGACATTATTGAACAGGACGACGATTTGGGCATCTTCCTCCTTGCGGGGCATTCCACTACCTATAGCGGGGTTTGCAGCTGCGCGCCTTGCCATTGCGGTATTTTGATGGCGGCAAAAGTCTCAAACCGCGCGGGACCGAAACACAAAAAAGAGACCTTCGACAAATGGGGCAACTATCTTTGCACGAAAGATACGGAAAAATGCATAAACTGCGGCGTGTGTGTCAGGCGCTGCCCGATGCGCGCAATGCGCAAGGGCGAGGACGGCATTGTCAGCTTTGACCGATCCAAGTGCTTTGGGTGCGGCCTATGCGTGACCAAATGCCCCGAAGGCGCCCTGATCCTGGAACGAAAACCGCAAGATCAGCTCAATCTGCCGGAAGACGCTATAGCATACGACTCCTTTGACCGCATGGCGATTGAGAAAGCAATCGTGGACAAGGAGCGGCAGATTCTTGCCGCCGGGGAAAAACTATAATGCATGAGCTATCGTTTACTAAAAACATTCTTGGCGTAGCGGAGCGCTACGCCAAGGAAAACGGGGCGCGCAAGATAAAAACCATATACCTTAGGCTGGGTATCTTGCGTGATCTTCAGGAAGATTGGGTGCAGCGTTATTTTGGTTACATCAGCAAGGGTACGATTGCCGAAGGCGCTGATATCATGGTCATGGTCGAACCGGTCGTATGCGCGTGCAATGTGTGCGATGAGCGATTTGGGGTTGACTTGAGAGAGCTGCTCGATGATGACCTGCGCTGCCCCAATTGCGAAGCGCACGACTATGAGCTTGTATCGGGAATGGAGTTTGTTATCCAGGGGATAGAAGTGGAGTAACACTGCGCATGATAATTACAAAAATAAACACAGGAGGTTACATCAATGGCACGCAATATTCGAAAAGCCGCCATCATAGGCTCCGGCACAATGGGGAGCGGCTTGGCCAGTCATCTGGCAAATGCGGGGATTACCAGCTATATGCTCGACATTGTGCCCCGCGAACTGAACGCAACCGAGGAAGCAAAGGGCTTAACACTGCATTCACCGGAGGTGCGCAACCGCATCGTAAATCAAAATCTGAAAAACGGCGTGATCAAGATGAAGCCGGCAGGACTGATGAGCCCCGGCTTTGCCGACAGGATAATCACCGGCAATTTGGAAGACGACCTTGAGCTGATATCAGAGTGTGATTGGGTCATTGAGGTCGTTGCCGAAAAGCTGGAAATAAAACAGCAGGTGCTTAAGAAAATCGCACCTTATATCAAACCCGGCGCGATAGTCACGACAAACACATCGGGTATCTCCATCAATCGTATTGCCGAAGAAATGCCGATAGAGTTCAGGCAAAACTGGTGCGGCACGCATTTTTTCAACCCGGTGCGCTATATGCAGCTGGTTGAACTAATCCCCGCTAAGGACACCCTTCCGGAAGTGTTTGACTTCATGTGCCGCTTCTGCGAAAAGGTTCTGGGCAAAACCGTTGTGGTTTGCAAGGATACCCCCTGCTTCATAGCCAACCGGGTTGGCTCGGCGCTCGGCACCGGCGTGCTGAACCTTGTTGAAGAGTATGGGCTCAGCTTTTCTGAGGCGGACTCTCTGACCGGCGTCTGCATCGGCCGCCCCAGAACCGCAACATTTCGTCTTTTCGACATGGTGGGCATTGACATCGGCACGACCTCGCCAAAGACCGTATACAATAACATCAGCGACCCGGAAGAAAAAAAGCTGTTCAATTACCCTGCCTTTGTAGACAAGATGCTTGCAAGCGGCCAAGTCGGGGACAAAACCGGCCAGGGCTTCTATAAGAAGGTCGGTAAAGACCGCTTGGTGTTCGACCATAAAACCTGGCAGTATGTCCAGCCCGTTAAGGCCGATTTCGAGAGCCTCAAGATTTGCGAAACAAAAAAGACTTTGCCTGAAAAGCTGGAAACCATGTTCCAAGCTGAGGATGTGGGCGGAAAATTCGTATGGCGTCATATGAAGCGCTACTTCCTGCATGCGGCAAGCGTGATTCCGGAAATCTCCGATTCGTTTACCGCAGTTGACCGCGCTATGAGGTATGGCTACAATCATAAGGTCGGCCCGTTTGAGATGTGGAACGGCTTGGATTTGCCCGCCTATGTCGCGCGTATGGAGCAGGAAGGGGAGACAATTCCCGCGTGGGTAAAAGAGATGCTCGATGCGGGCATAGAATCCTTCTATACCGAGAAAAACGGACGCGAGTTCTACTACGACATCGCAAAAAAAGCCTACGTACCGAGTCAGGCGCCGGACGACGTCATTGTGGTGAAAAACCTGCAAGTCGATGGCAAGATGGTAAAGCAGCTGCCCGACGCCGCTTTGTATGATATGGGCGACAATGTGCTCTGCTTTGAAATCCAATCAAAAAATTCCGCGCTCTCTTTGCCGCTCAATGAAGCATTTATTATGGCCTATGAAGAACTCATGAAAAACTGGGCAGGAATGGTCATTACAAGCGCGGGCAAGAATTTCTGCGTGGGCGCCGATCTGAAAGGCGCTATGGAATACATTGAGGCGGGGCAGTTCAGCGTTATTGACGAGAGCGTGAAGGTGACGCAGGGCATTACACTGAGGCATAAGTACTCTCCCAAGCCGATTGTTGCGGCGCCTTTTGGCATGGCTCTGGGCGGAGGGTGTGAAATCTCCATTCAATGCGCGGCCGCGCAGGCCTTAGGCGAGACATATATGGGCCTTGTGGAGGTCGGCGTGGGGCTGGTCCCCGGCGGCGGCGGCATGAAGGAAATAACCATGCGCGCGCTTGAGCGCAATGCCGGGACACTGGCGCCTCAGACAGAGTTCTTGCTTGCGGCGGTCCAGACCGTGGCTTCCGCAAAGGTGTCAGGCAGCGGATATGAGGCTATTGATCTGGGGCTTATGCGCCCGGCGGACGGAGTCAGCCTAAGCAAGGAGTATCAGCTTACCGACGCGAAGCAAAAGGTCTTGTCCCTGCTGTCATCAGGATATGCCCCGCCGATCGAGAAATCTTTTCCGTGTCCCGGACTAAACGACAACGCGCTTCTGCTTATGGTCGGCAAGACAATGAAGGACGCCGGGAACATAAGCGACTACGATTATTTCATAATGGAGCAGCTCGTGGGTATTATGACCGGCGGCGGCGTTAGTAAGGGCGAAATGATCACCGAGCAGTACCTTCTGGATTTGGAGCGTGAAGCTTTTGTGCGTCTGTGCAAGGAGAAAAAGACGCAAGAGCGCATAAGGCACATGCTTTCGACCGGCAAGCCGCTGCGTAATTAATATGGAGGTAGAGAAAAATGAGAGATGCTGTAATCGTATCCGCGGTTCGAACACCCGGCGGAAAAGCGGGCAAGGGGTCATTCGCCGACGTCAGGCCGGAATATCTGGGAAAGGTCTGCATTGAAGAAACCCTCAAACGCACAAAAATAGACCCTGCATCCATAGACGACGTTATTTGGGGATGCGCAACTCCGGAACAGCACACGGGAATGAACATTGGCAGGACGTCAGCGCTGTACGCAGGCATTCCAAACTCGGTAGCCGCGGTGACAATCAACCGTTTTTGCTCATCAGGCTTGCAGGCGATAGCTTTTGGCGCCGAAGCCATTATCAGCGGGCGGTGCGATGTTGTCCTGGCGGGCGGAGTGGAGTTTATGAGCATGGGAGGCATGGGCGGCATACTGCGCCCTAACCCCGATATCCTGAGCACGCCTGAAATTCGGGACGTCTACACTCTAATGGGGCAAACGGCTGAAAATGTCGCCTCACGCTACAACGTATCACGCGAAGACCAGGACGCCTTTGCATTGCAAAGCCACAAAAAGGCTGCCGCCGCCGTAGAGTCAGGCCGTTTCAGCGATGAGATCGTCCCTGTTGAGGTTCATAGGACAAGCCTCGGCGCAGATGGCCGGCGCGTCACAAAACAATGGGTTGTGTCCGCCGATGAAGGCATTCGCGCTGACGCCACAATGGAAAACCTTGCCGCCTTAAGGCCCGCTTTCGTGCCAAAGGGCAGCGTTACGGCGGGCAACTCCTCACAGACTACAGACGGCGCCGCAGCGGCATTGCTGATGGAAGCCGACAGGGCCTCCGGAGCCGGCCTTGAGCCAATGGGCAGGTTTGTTGGATTTTCGGTTGCAGGATGCGCTCCGGACGAGATGGGCATAGGGCCTGTGTTCGCGATTCCAAAAGTGCTCAAGCAGACCGGCCTCAGCCTTTCTGATATTGGCCTTATTGAGCTCAACGAGGCATTTGCCTCGCAGTCGTTGTACTGCATACGTAAGCTGGGCATAGACCCGTCAATCGTAAATGTCAATGGCGGTGCAATCGCCATAGGGCACCCGATGGGCGCCACCGGCGCAAAACTGACGGCAACCTTGCTGCGCGAAATGAAGCGCCGCGGCGTGCGCTACGGAATGGTAACAATGTGCATCGGCACCGGGCAAGGCGCCGCAGGCATATTTGAGCTTTGTTAGAAAAATGAAAGATATTAAACTTATAGATATCCGTGAGGCGATACTGTCAGACAATGACAACGTCGCCGGGGAAATACGGAACAAACTGCACCGGAACAAAACGTTCATGCTAAACCTCATGGGGACCCCCGGCGCCGGCAAAACCAGCCTGCTGATCAAAACGATCGATGCTCTTTGCGAAAAACTCAGAATTGGTGTGATCGAGGGTGACATCGAGTCGTCGGTGGACGCGGAAAAGATAAGCGCAAAGGACATTCCGACAGTGCAGCTGCGGACCGGAGGCGCCTGCCATCTGGACGCCGCAATGATCGACGCGGCGGCTGAGCAACTGGATATTGCGCGGCTGGATCTGATTGTTATTGAGAATATAGGCAATCTCGTCTGTCCGGCAGAATTCGACACCGGGTCTAATCTCCGCGCAATGATCACAAGCGTGCCCGAGGGCGACGACAAAATACTCAAGTATCCCCTGATGTTTTCGGTATGCGACGCGATCATTGTAAACAAAATCGACTACTTACCGGATCCGGGGTTTGATCTTGAGCTTCTAAAAAAACGCATTCATAATCTGAATCCGCACTGCAGGGTTTTTCCGGTTTCCTGCCGGGCAAGCCGGGGCCTTGATGATTGGAGTGACTGGCTGGCAAAGCGCATCGCCGATTTTCAAAGCCCAGATTGACAGCAAAAACCAAACACACTAAGCCCCCTTCGAGTGTCCTCGAAAACTCAGTTCGTCATTGCGGCCTCCGAGCCGCAATCCCCCCGAATTCCGCAGGGGATGGCGGGGCAAGCCCGCCATGACGTGGAGGGGAGATTTTTGGAACGAAGATCGGAA
>Ga0099364_10013007_pt1 | contig 11193 bp, 7 predicted proteins | sample TergutTh196P3_FD_73070 | JGI IMG/M metagenome (GOLD analysis project Ga0099364, IMG submission 73070) | Microcerotermes parvus P3 segment gut microbial communities from Pointe-Noire, Republic of the Congo - Th196 P3 | ecosystem: Host-associated > Arthropoda: Insects > Digestive system > Gut ... | reverse complement strand
GTTTCTACCGTTCGAATCGTCTCTCTGCAATGAAAAAAAGCCATAGTTGCCGCCTCCTTCAAGGAATATGCGGTTACGGGCGCTAAGATTTAACGATATGCCGACGCTGCCGATAACGCCGAAGTTAAACGGCTTGATGTCGTCCGTCATTTTGTCTTTGCTTTCAGTTATGCGGTTCTCATCCATGCCTTTAAAAACTTCCGACAAAGCGTAGGCTTGCAGTAGCGGTAAATCCAATGTCGGATAGAGGTTGTCCCAGTAATTACTCATGGATGTTTTCCTTTCATCGGCAAACATGACGCTTGTTCCCGACAACTCGCGTTTGGCAGAGAGGAGATAGGAACCGAAAATACCGCCGCTGACATAAAAGCGAAACGGCGAGGCCTCACGCAAACGCCATCCGAATTTTGCCTGTACCGGCAACATGAGATAGTCAAATTTGACAACACTCTTACAGTCGGCATAAACATACTCAGGTAACGGCACACTACTTAAAATCGGAACTAAGAAATTGCCGCCGGGCACCTGCTCCATGGCCTCTTTTATTGCCTCAAAAATCGGCTCGCCAGGAAGCGCCTGCACTCCTTTTTTCTGACCACCCTGACCGCTGTATTCAAGACCGGTTTGGATGGAAAAAGTCTCCGTTAACTGGAAGTCTACAACAATACCGCTACCGGACGCCATCCTTGAGGAATAGCCTTCACTTACGGGCGTGTCGTATTCTTTACCTCCTGTTGTAAGATTAGGGATGCTTAACCCCCCTTTTAAGCCTATCGAAACGTTTTGGGCGTACGTGTGTGCAACTGAAAACACGGTTGCAATCGCAAAAATAACTACTTTTTTCATCGTTTAAAAATTGATATTAATAATTCATGGTGTACATAGTACGCCGCAAAAGTACAAAAAAAATTTCATAAATCATGTTTCGCACTTTTCTTTTGCTCCGTAAGAGTCAAATATCGGTAGAAAGAGGATTTATTCCTGGGGTTCGTCCATTCGTCCGATAAACAGGATTACGCCGGTGCTTTTTTCTTTTATCAGGTACAGGAACGGGCGGTTGGCAAAAAACGGCGCCGTCATGATGGAGGTGGGAGCCATTTCTATGACCGTCACGGCGGCTGCTTCGGCGCCTTCTTCATTTACTTCCACAAATGTTTTTTGTTTGATATTGGAAACGAATAAAGGAACGTCGGAAATACCGAAAAAGTTGGCAAGGCTTTGATTAAAAATGAGTTCCATACCAACACCCTTCACCGGATCGTTGAGCGGGATGTCACATTCAATCCTGAAACGCGGCAGTTTCAGCCATACCTCCCTTGTTATCAGATTATTGATGATATGCTGCCAGGCAGTATGATCCAGATAGTCAATCAACTGGCTGAAATTCAGATTGTAGGCGGGAAGGATGACCACCATGCTGAATGCCCGGTTACCGAAGGGCATTTCCACACATTGCAGATTTTCGTCAGCATAGTAACGCAAGTCAGCGTTCTGTTCCATCATGTTTACCTTGATCGTCTGATTGTCGGCTTTGGTGAAATCATCCTGTTTGGTTTGAGACTTGTCAAATTCAAACTGCCACTGGCTTTTGAAATAGAGGGCATTGATCAGGTACATCATTACATCGCCGGGTATCGGGCTTTCTATAATCTCCTCGATGCGGTCATTCGTTTTTTCGGCGCACCACTGATTGATGATACCGGCCGCATCGGGTTTGTCGAAATCAATCGCTTGAACCATCGCATCAAAATATTGCCGGTTGATGTCGATAAAAGGTTGCTTGACGGGAAAGATATCACGATACCAGATGGAATTGGCAATACCTATCTCTGTCAGTGGGTCGATATGGAGCAGGGCCTGCGCTATTTTTCGGTAATATTCGTTGACTTCGGTTTCGGTGAAACCGGACATTCCGAGCGCCTCGGCCATCTCGGTTCGGGTGTCGCCCGAAGCGCCGTTGTAGAGCATACCCAATGCCATATTGAGGCTCAATGGCGAGAAAAACGTATTGGTACCGTTCGACGCCGATACTTCGCGGAAGATGTTGAATGTAAACCGGTTGTCGGCCTCCGCTTTTTCACCCTGCCGGAGCGTCAGTTCGATCGGTTCGGAAGGTAGAACGTCATCAGGTTCATTTTCAAAGGTTTCGCCAGGAATGGGTTCTTCCTGACCGGGACCGTTTTCCATCTTACATGAATGGAAACAGCATATCATGCCTGCTGCTATTACAGATAAAATTACTTTTTTCATTGCTATCTTTATTATCATCTATTCTTTATACCGCATTGATGCGATAATACCCTACAAAAGTAGTAAAAAATTCTGGAAATCACCTCGTCCATTCGGATTTGTAATCCCTCGTCCACCTCGTCCATTCGGATTTGTAATCCGAATGTCTTGAGTATAAGGATTTATAATCCGCCTCAACTATTCCAAAGTCCAAAATCCTACCGTTCGCGTTCATTGAGCCGGTAATCTTTGCGGTTTTCGGTCTGTTTGTTTCCTCCGTGTTCGAGGCGAAGGCTTACTTTCAGCATCAGCATTTGATTGTACGACTGCAGGTTGAGGGTCGTTTTCTCTTTGTAATCGGGCGTATCCATTGCTTTTACAGGATAGTACCGCACACCAAACGTGACAGGCGGAATGTAAGCCAGCATAACCGAAATGCGGTTTTGCCACAGTTCTTTACGTGCCGTTACGCACCAGTAATCCTTGTCCGACATCTGATAGCCCTGCCACAGGATGTTGTTTTTCATATTACGGTAATATCCCAACTGCAAGCCCGACGATGTGCGCGGGTGATAGTAATCGCCCTCGAAATGACACGTCCATCCGTTCAATGAACTGCTGATATCATCGCGCAATGCTTCACTTCGGTAAAACATCACGGAGTTTTTCAGTTTGAAATTCGTGCCGAACGCATGGTCGTATGAGGCGAGAAGGCTGTATTCGCGGAAATTGATATTGTCGAACGAACGGTACAGTTTAAATTCCCGTCTGCTGTATGTCTCGCTGATGCCGTCGCGAATGGAAAGGAATTGAGGCATGATCTTGAGTTTGCGCCATAGCGTAAGTTCGGCATACGCATGATGCCTGATGGAGGAGATCAATGCCGGATTGCCGATTTGTGTCAGGAACGAATCAACCGTGATACTCATCGGACTGAGTTGGTAGAGCGAGGGATACGATTGGTTGGCGGCATACGCGGCCGAAAGGTTGACCGTCCCGTTGATTTTGTGGTTCAGGTGCATGTAGGGCAGTGCGCGGAGGTACTGGGAGGCTGTTTCGCCGTTCTGCAGGCTGATATGTTCGGGTGCGATACCGAATTTCAATCCCGTTTTGTCGGTTAGATTGCACGAAAGATAGACAAAGGCCTTGTTACGGAACTCGCCATAATCCAGAAAGCCAATCCCCTGGCTACTGCTCGAAGCATACCTTCGGCGGATGTTGGAATAGCCCGCTTCGAGCGACATGTGACCGGTCAGCAGGTATTTCCCTTCCATATTCAGGACGGTTTGATTTTTAAATTCGTTCCAGAAATCCGAATAGCGGTAGCCGGACGGTTCGTCCTGCCGGTAATTGTTTTCCATATCGTTATAATAATAATTGTACGAAAAATCGCCGTACAGGTGGAGGCGATTGGCGACTTGACCGCGGTAGAAGACTGTACCTGTAAAGGTATGCGCTTTTATCAGGTTTTCGGTTGTGTTCGTGAAAGCACGTTGAAAATTACCGGATAAATCGGTCTGTCGCATGGTGTATTCCTGAAGGGTAAAAGTGTTCCCTGAAGTGTAATCGGCCTGTACGCCAAGATGTTGAAGCGACGTTATATGATAGTTCAGGCCTCCGCTTAGGGTATGATTTTCATATTCGTACAGGTTGTTCGGACGGTTGGCAGGCGTGGAAACAAGTTCGTTAGTGCCATACGTCAGCGCTTTGGATGCGTGTATGTTACGGTTTTCAAGGTCGTATTCGTACGCGCCGAAAATGTTCAGTTTGCGGGTGGTGAAAATCATTCCGGCCGAAGGGTGGTTTTTCGACAACAGACTGTTGACGGCCGTTTTCGAGAGATTCAGCGAGGTAGCGTTGGATGCGTAAATATTATACCCCGTATAATCCTTTTTCAGGATGAAATTGATGATACCGGCATGGTCGTCGGACACAAAGCGCCCCGACGTCGAATAGATCACTTCGATGGCCTGTACCCTGCGGGGCGAAAGAAAACTGAAATAAGCGAATGGTTGCTGTATACCGTCGGCCAGCAGTAATATGTTTGAATGATGGTTCAGCAGGACGGTTTTGGACGATTCGTCGAAATAGGCGCCGGGTATCTTGTGCAGCAGTCCCAGCGCATGGTCGACGCCCGCGCACATCTGAGGCGTAACGGCGAAAGTCGACGAATTGATCGCCGTTTTCATGTTGCCGGCAGTTACGACGGTCTCGTCCAGTTCGACCGGTTTCTCCGTCAGCATGAACACACCGAGGTCTCCCCGCATGTTACGAACATCTTCCAGCAGGGGTTCATATCCGAGATAATTGATTCTAATCCTGACGGGAACGCGCGGGGTTTGAATCGTAAATTGTCCCGTTTTCGTTGTTATCCCGGATATGATCAGGCTGTTATCATTTTCCAGAAAACTGACGATGGCATATTCCAGCAATTCACCAGAAGTCAGCGACCCGACCGTTCCTTTGAAAACAAACCGTTCCCTGTCCGCCTCCCCGAACGTGGCGGCGTCCGGATCGTCCTGTTGCCGGTTTTTGCGCGGTACGATGACATATACGTTTCCTATTTTTTCGATACCAAACGGTTTGTCTTCGAGCAGCCATGCCAGCGCTTTCTCCTGACTTTCAAACATCTGTGATGCCGACACATGGTAGGCCGACAAAGCCCGCGCATCGAACGAGAGTTCCAGGTCGAGCATGTTCAACACCTTGTTCAACGGCTCATTGTGGATGTCCATCCGGAAGGTCTGAGCGTAAACGGTTGCGGTTGCCGTCAGCAGTAAAAAAAACAGGATTACCCTTCTTCCCATCTATTCGAAACGGAATGTGACGTCCAAGGCTTTACCGATGATTTCGAGGGCTACTTCCGGTTTTTCCGGTTTGGTAAACATGCCGGTGTAAAATAGCCGTTCCGTAGGGCAGTCGGTCGCAACGGTGATGTCGTACCGGCGTTCGACTTCGGCGATTACCTCCTGCACCGGCGTTTCGATGAACACAAACATGTCCTGCATCCATCCGTTAGCGGAGAGAGGGGTTATATCGCTGCGGACAACGAAATGTAGTTCATTATTATGTACAGCCTGCATATCGGAACGCAGCACAACGGATTCTTTCCCGGCCTGCACCTGCACCCTGCCCGTGAGGCAGGCTACGCGGTACGCTTCGGCGCGGGCATACACGTTGAACGTCGTACCCAGCACTGTCACCCGGTTGTTGCCGCCTGAATGTACGGTAAAAACGCTTCCGTCTTTCACTTCAAAGAACGCTTCTCCCCGGAGGCTTACCTTCCGCGAAATAAACCATACGAGCGGCTTGTATGACAGTTTGCTCTCCGCGTTCATCGTCGCGATTGAACGGCCGGGCAGCCTGACGGTCGCCTGTTCGCCCCTCATCGTTTCTTCGGTCACCGTATAGAAGCAGCATATCAAAAGTAGGGGTATCAAAAGGCTTGCCGCATATCCCCATACCGGAATCCTTCTCAAAAGACCTTTTCGGGGGGACAAGCGACGAGATATCGCCGGCTGTTTTCGTTCGTCCAGATGTTCAAACATTTCGTTCCATATCTCTTCTTTGCTTTTCGTCCAGGCAGGTTTGATTCTTATATTATCCATATCCATCATTGTTATATTATAAAAGTTTCGTTCTTAACAGTCGTAACGCGGCGCTGATATGTTTCTCGACGGCTTTCACGCTTATTTGCAGGCTGTCGGCAATCTCCGCATATTTCATGCCCTCTTCCCGGTTCATGAGAAAAACGGTACGTTGCCTTTCGGACATCTGTTCCAGCGTTTTGGCGTAGGCGGCCGTCAGTTCGTTGAATGTCATCTCGTCTTCGGGCGAGAACGCCGCATGCTCCGTTGAAACCATGCTCTGTTCAAAATTCATACGGCTCTGTTCTTTGCGGTAAAGACTGATATAACAGTCCGACGCCATTTTGTAGATCAGTTGTTTTATATTACCGCTGTCCAGGACAGACCGTTTTTCCCAAATTTTCATGAACACATCCTGCGCCACGTCCGATGCCGTTTCCATATCGCCGCAACGATAAAACAGGTAACTGCGGACAGCGTCAAAATGCACATCATAAACATCTTTAAAATCATTCTTATTTAGCATGTACATGTACTATGTTAATTCAATACCGCACAACCGGTCGTTTACCCTACCTTTGAACGGTTATTTATAGATTCATAAAGTTTCTCTATATTATCATGACGGTATGATATACCTTTATAAACGGCGTTTGTCAATGAAATACAAGAGTCAAATGCTCCTTTTCCTATACTTGTGACACTATCGGGAATTACGATTTCCTTAAGTGAAATACAACTATCAAATGCCCAAAAACCAATAGATTGAATACCATTTGGAAGGGATATTGACTTTAGTGACTTGCATTCTTGAAAAGCGTTACTGCCTATGTCTGTAACGCCCTCGGATATTATAATGGATAGAAGAAATCTACAATTTGCGAACGTCCATTTGTTTATTCTTCTAACGCTGCCCGGGATTGTTATTTTAGTAAGCGAACAATTACAAAACGCAATGTCGTTTATCTCTGTAACGCTATCCGGGATTGATATGGACGTTAATGTGCATTTTTCAAATGCACCATAACCTATATTTGTAACGCCGTCGGGTATAACGTAACTTCCGGCCTTGCCGATTTTGCCGACCGGATACAAAATAAGCGTTTCTTTTGTTTTAGAAAAAAGCACACCATTTTCAGAAGCATATTTTTTATTGCTGCTAACAACATTTATTTCTTTAAATGCGGTACATCCACAAAACGCATCATTATTGATGTCCGTAACACTTTCCGGAATTGTCATTTCCGTAAGTGAAGTGCAATTGTAAAATGCCTCGGAGCCGATGCTTAAAACGCCATTGGGAATTGCTATTGATGTTAGATTTTTACAATCGTAAAATGCATGGCTGTTTATGTTTATAACACTGTCAGGTATTATGTAACTTCTGGCTTTGCCGGCAGGACATAAAACAAGCGTTGTTTTTTCTTTGTCAAAAAGGACACCGTTTTCCGAAGAATAATTCATGTTATCCTTGTCAACAATTATTTCCTTAAGTGAATAACAACTGGCAAAAGCATCTTCTCCGATGCTTTTGACACTGCTGGGAATTTTTATTGGTTTTGTTGGCAAACAGTACCAAAACGCCCTTTCACCTATGCTAATAACCGAGTCGGGGAGATTAATTTCATCTAATGAATCACAATTTCTAAACGCCTCTTCGCCAATATTAGTAACGCCATTGCCGATTGTGAGTGATGTAAGCGAAGGACAGACCCAAAACGCATAAGAACCTATACTTGTAACACTGTCGGGGATAGTTATTTCCACCAGCGTGTCACATTCATAAAATGCATTTATTCCTCTTACCGGTTTGCCTTTTATTATCGATGGTATTCGTACAATGCTACTTTCACCGTAATAATCTTTAATCACCATCCCTTCTAATTCCACATCGTATTCAAAATCAAAGTCGCTCACGGGATTTTCAGGAATTAATTTTTGGGGAATGCTCATAGTTGTTTCTATTTGTTTTTGATTTTCAATAATTTCTGAATAATTTGCGTTTTTTGCTTCAATATTTACGGATACTCTCTTTTGAAGTTCGTTTAAATTATTTTCTAATGTATCTGTCATTGTATAAGGGGCATCTTTCATACTCAATCTTTTTATTCAATATTGAAAAACTTAAGGCACACCGGCTTGTCGATGGCTGTGATTTGTTTTGATTCGTCCTCTTTCAAAAGTCCCGTATTTTTGTCTATCTCGAAGACCTGTATCAGGCTGCTGTTCTGAGAAGCCGTCAGGAGGTATTTCCCGTTGGGTGTGATGATAAAATTACGCGGATGGAGGCCTGTCGGTTGATGCCCGACAAGGGTTAGGCGGCCATCGGTTTCATGGATGCTGAAGATGGCGAGGTTGTTGGTGTTGGCACGGTTGGTGGCATACAGGAACTTGCCGTCGGGCGTTACATGTATGTCGGCGCTCCCTTTAATTCCTTCCGTAATATCGGAAGTGATGTACTGAACCGGTTCAAGATGGCCGTCCGAATAGTGAAAAGCCGTTACTTTTCCCGACAGTTCATTGATCAGGTAGGCATATTTGCCGTTGGGATGAAAGGTGAGGTGCCTCGGCCCTGAACCCGGTTCCAGTTTATACGCTTCGGGATTGCCCGTTGTGAGGAAAGGGTCTGTGCCGCCTGTCGAGAACTTGTACAGTTGGTCGGTACCCAGGTCGGGCGCAAACAGATAACGCTGATCGGGCGAAAAAACGGCGCAATGCAGGTGCGGCTTGTCCTGTCGATTGACATCAGGCCCCGATCCTTCGAACGCAAACAACTTTGTTACAGGCAGTAATGACCCGTCGGTGGCCAATGGAAAGACGCTGACGCTGCCTCCCGAGTAATTGGCCGTCACGACAAAGCGTCCCGAACGGTCGGTACTGATATAACAGGGACCCGGGCTATTTGTCGGTTGTGTATTCAACAAGTTCAACCGCCCGGTCTTTTTATCGAACGAAAAGGCGAGCGCCGAAGCATCCTTACCGCTTTCGCCAACGGAATACACAAAACGTTCATCAGCCGATACCGCCAGATAGGAAGGATTAACCGCCTTCGTCTCGCTGACATACACGGCTTCGCCTGTTTCTTCATTGAACCTGTAAACATATATGCCGGTACTCGTGCCCGACGTATAAGTGCCGACAAGCATATACAGCATGTTCGATGTTGATGTACCCGATGTCTGGGCATAAATAGCAGATTGTGCAGGTAAAACAGTAAGCATGGTTACAACAATAGATTTTATTAATACATTCATTTTTAATTAAATAACAGGTAAATATTCATCATAATAAATTATTATTCAAACGTTTATCATTGCGAAAAAAAACGCAGCGAATTTTTCCGCAAAAGTAAAAAAAAAATCGAATTTTTCCAAGCATATTTAATTTTGGTTACCATCCCGTAAATTCAAACTCACTCCGTTTTTATTATTTTCACCGGATTAGATCGTGCTACTTCCATAATCCGAAAAATAAGAATGAAAAATATCAATATCAAAACGCTGAAATAAAGACCGGAAAAGAAAATGACATTCAGCGAAATGCGTTGATAAAAAGTTTCGATCCAAAAATTTCCGGCAAAATAAATTACGGGAAATAAAAGAACACAGACCATGCTCCACAATTTATTCGTATTTCAACGCTTCAGCCGGCTCAATCCGCGCTGCTTCGCGGATCTTACTGACGACAGATAAAAAGACGATAACGCACATAGTCGCGACCGTCAAAGCAAACAACCACCAGCTGAGCGTTGTGTGATAGACGTATGTCTCGAACCAGCGAAGCATCAGAAAATAACCCAAAGTAAGGGCAAAAATATTGCCTATTGTGACCAATAGCAGGTATTCGCGAAAAAACAGCCGCAACATGTCAGTAAATGCTGCGCCGTTTATCTTGCGTATGGCTATCTCCTTGCGTCTATGTTCAATGGTGAGCGAAATAAGCGAATAAACGCCGAATGAAACTACCAGTATACAAGCCAGCGAAAGGATGCCGAAAATTAAAGAAAGCGTTCGTTCGGGGCGATTCAATTCATTCATGACCTCGGTCAGGTCGACATATCGACGCCCTTCCGGCGCTTCGCTGATTTGTTGCGTATTTAATACTTTCTGTACATGCTCCATTGCCATTGTTCGGTTTTCGGGTTTTATTTTGATATAGGCGCACCGGTACGGTTCAAGCGCTTCTTCTTTGAACAGATGGAACATAAGCCCCACGAATGGAAACTGCATGGTTGAATAATGATAATTGCTTACAATCCCGCTGAGTTTCTTTTCGCCAAACGTGACTATGCTGACTGTTTCTCCAAGTGGATTATTTTCGCCGAATGCCTGCATTTGCTGCTCGTTCACCACCACATCCGTCTCGCCGGAAATCCATTCGCCCGCTACCATTTTCATGCCGAAAAAATCAAGAAAATCAGGCTCAACCATGAACAACCCAACCCCTCCAAATTGTTCACCGCCGAATGTCAGGCCTGTGTAAAAATTGATGTATGATTCGCCTGTTTCGGTTAACACGGGCATGGTCGTAAAAGTCACATCGTCGATATAAGGGCTACGGAGCAATTCACCCCTGATCGTCGGATAGTCATCAAAACCATTACCAAAGACGGAGTTAATCTGAATGATATTTTCGACGCAGATACCCCTGTCTTTGTTTTCTGTGAAATGAAATTGCTTGTACAGTGAAAGGGCGATAAAAAGGAAAAAACTGCCGATAAACGCCTGACTGACAATCAATCCGCTTCGCAGCAGGTATGGCGTTTGTTTTCCGACCTTCCCTATCATACCGACAATAACCAACGAACCTGCCAATAAAAACAAAGCGAAAATGAACACGCTCCATTCGATAGCAGTATGTATCATGGCTTTAAATTCCGGTTTGTTGACGTAGTTTGCGAATATTCCCAACGCCTCTCCCTGCCATTGCGTGTAGTATTGATAAAACGGGAATAAGAACCGGATAAGGCATACAGAAGCCACAATAGCAAAGAAAAGCGGTATCAGCAAGTCGATAAGGCTTTTCGTGAACAGGTACGAACCCGTAGCACCCATGCTTCGGAATGTGTTGTTGCGTCGCTGCCGCTTTAGCTGCAGGCCTATAAACAGCGTCAAGTGGTTCATCAACGCGCTGATAAGCCCTAACAGTCCGGCTATCGCCAGCAAATTGATGTTCCGAAAGCGGCTTTTCAGGTCATTATTACAGTTCAGGTGTATTTCCGTTAGTGTCCGCAGGTTGAACGACCAGCTCTTTTCTGCTCCCTGATCAAATCGTAGTTGTGCGACGCTTTGGTGATTTTCAACCTTTTTCCTGATATCTCCTGCCTGTGCATGACGGTTGAGTTGTACATAAAAAGTGGTGCGCCCCATACCATTAT
>Ga0099364_10013006_pt1 | contig 11194 bp, 7 predicted proteins | sample TergutTh196P3_FD_73070 | JGI IMG/M metagenome (GOLD analysis project Ga0099364, IMG submission 73070) | Microcerotermes parvus P3 segment gut microbial communities from Pointe-Noire, Republic of the Congo - Th196 P3 | ecosystem: Host-associated > Arthropoda: Insects > Digestive system > Gut ... | reverse complement strand
CTTGTAGTTCGTATGGGGGCAACTCCTGACAGCATGTATATTGATAGGCTCACAAATAAAATAGTCGCTTTAGAGAAATTAATAGAATCGGATGTAGAATTTGTCAATCATCCAGTTAATGGCAGAATTGCGGTCAAATTTGCAAATGGAGATTCTTATGAATTTTTCAACTATCAAGACCCAATGCGAGACAAACCCAAAAGGCCAGGCTACAAGCCGCCAGAAATAGAGTACAAAAAACTGGTTGAAAACATCAAAGAAGACGCTCCAGAGTCTGGAGAATTCGGGATATTCAAGTTCTGTATTTGCGTTATGGTTTTTGGCTTGATTGCGCTTGATGTAATTATTGTCTGGATTATCCTAACGCAGCTTCGATAATTTTTTTTACCCTGTCTCTGTACAAATGTTCCTTTAAAATATGCTCCTTTGCATTTTTGATAATCTCGTTTTTTGCCGTTGGATTTTTTAGATAAAATTTTGCAAGTTCAGCATATTCTTCAGGGGAATTGGCTGCGCAAACTGCGTTTTTGGGGAATAGCTCAAGCAAATCGCTTTGGGCATCGCTAATAACAAAACGCTCGCAAAGAGGGATATCAAAAACTCTTTGATTAACCGCGCTTGGCATTTGGCAGCTGGTTATGTTTATGTGGATATTTCCCCGCGAATAATGCGCACGCAAGCCATTGCGATAATCTATATCCGGTAAAATTTTTACATTGCTCCCAAACATCGCTTTCCATCCCTGTGCATCGCCAGCAAGCTGCAAACCCAGTTCCATCAGCGGCTGCAAACACAAACGCCGCTTTTCGCTGCTTGCCAAATGAATGCAATAACTCGCAAACCACGCTTCATCTTTACTGTCGCCCGGAACCTGCTCTGCATTCATGCCGCCTGTTAAAATTTGAAACGCCGTGCTATGAGCTATAGGCAAAGCTTCATCTTCGCTATACGGAATGCGTTTCCATATTTTATCCAAAAAATCGCCCGTCATTGCAGAGCCTGTGAACAGCAAATCATAAACAGGCTTTTGATTCTGCGGATAAAACAACTGCGAATCGCCCGCAAGCGGCAGCCACTCCGCTCCAGCAAATCCCTTTTCTTTTAGCCATGGAATATATGCTCGCTCCCAAGTCCATGCAAATATATTTTCGCACTGCGTTTTGCTTAGCAGGCAAGCTATGGGGCGAGGGTCATCAACAAACCAAATATGAACCGGCACGGAAAATCTGCGGCAAACATTCAGCAAAATTCCCTCGGAATCAATGCCCTTGGCATTCACGCACAGCACAAGCCGCGGAATATTTTTTTGAAACTGCTTCATAAGCATAGCCTCTTGCAAAGCAGGATTCTCGCTTTCTTGCGGAAGAGTGAAGTGCGGGAGGTTTAGTTTTTTTAATGCGTTTAAAATTTCCTGTTGCAGAAAGTGCGTGCCAAAGGGGATGGCAATGGGATATGAGGATTTTTCATGCCTCATGCCCCATGCTCCAAGCTCCAAAACGCTCCGCAACGTCTTTTCCGCGTCATCTTCGCAGTATCTAGCAGCGGCGGGGTGGCGGATTATGGTTATTTTGCCGGTTCTGAAAAGGTTGGCGAATTGGGATAGGTTTTCGCTGTGCAATGCGATTGGCAAGCCTTCCAGTTTTTCTTGGACAATGCTTAGGTTTTCTTTGAAGGCATCGCAGAGGATTATTAGGGAGATTTTGTTTTTTGAGAAGTTTTTTAAAAATTCCAGATGATAACCCAAGCCTGTACCCAAGGCAAAAATTATGCTGTCAATTGATTCTGGCCTAAACCAGTCTCTCTCCTGCTCAGGCTTTATTGCGCTGTGCAAAAGCCGCTCAAAATTATCTCCGTATATGCGAGCGCTTAGTTCCCCGGAAGAGGCTCTGAAATGCTCGCATCGCATTTTATTTTACAGCCACTTCGACGGTTGGAACGCTTTTGTGGTCGTTTGCCTTTCCATGAAGCTTTGAAAGCTGCGCTCTTATTTTTGCAATAGCTACGTCTAAAGCTTTGCCAAAGTTTTCTTCTTCTGCTGTAGCTGCAAGCGCATTGCCTTTTATGTTGGCGGTTATATCAACCTTGCGCTTAAGCTCGGCGCCATTTGCAACTTTTGAAATACCTTCTACCACTACAGAAATATCGGTAATATTATGGAAAAGACTTTCCAGTTTGCCGATTTCGCTTTGGATAACAGGCTGGAATTTTGACGCAGGCTCCTCAAGATGCCTAACGGTAACGCTAATGGGAATATTGCTCATGATAGAGAATATAGAAAACAACTTTCTATAGCAAATGCTGATTTACTATATTACCCCCATGCCTAATTTTTACGCAACAACTCCCATTTATTATGTAAACGATCGCCCGCATATAGGCCACGCTTACACCACGGTTTTAACCGATGTGCTAACCCGCTACCACAAGCTGTTCGGGTTTGACGCTTTTTTTATGACAGGCGTTGATGAACATGGGCAAAAAGTGCAAAAAGTGGCGGCTGCAAGAGGCATTTCACCGCAAGAGCATGTGGATGAATATAGCGAGCATTTTAGAAATTTATGGCCAAAACTGAACATTGATTATGGCTATTTTATTCGCACAACAGATGCCCATCATAAAAAATTTGTGCAAGACTCGCTGCAGCATTTGTTTGACAAAGGAGAAATTTACTCAAAAGAATATTCGGGGTGGTATTCAGTTGGAGAAGAAAGATTTTTTGATGAAAACGAACTCATAGACGGCAAAGACCCAATTAGCGGGCGCGCAGTTGAGTGGATTAACGAAAAAAATTACTTCTTTAAAATGAGCAATTACCAGCAAAGATTAATTGATTGCATAAATGAAAACCCTTCTTGGATTTTGCCGGAATTTCGCAAAAACGAAGTGCTGGGCTTTTTGAAAAAACCGCTGAACGACCTGTGCATAAGCCGCCCGAAATCACGCCTCTCCTGGGGCATTCCCCTGCCTTTTGACCAAGATTTTGTAACCTACGTTTGGGTGGATGCGCTTGAAAATTATATTAGCGGAGTTCAAAACAAAAAATACAAAGACGGCTCTCCGCTGTGGCCTGCGGATTTTCACATTATAGGCAAGGATATTTTAACAACGCACTGCATTTACTGGCCCACAATAATAATGGCAATGGGCTGGGAATTGCCAAAACATATTTTGGCGCATGGATGGTGGCTTATAGACGGCTCCAAAATGAGCAAAACGAGCGGCACAGGCGTTAATCCCATGGACTATATAGAGAACTACGGCGTTGATGTTTTTCGCTATTACCTGATTCGCGAAATGGTGGTGGGGCTAGATGCAACTTTTAGCCATGATAGTTTTGTTCGCAGAATAAATTCTGATTTGGCAAACGATTTGGGCAATGGATTGAACCGCATTCACAAATTGACTTTAACAAACTTTGACGGCAAAATTCCTGCCTGCGCAGAGCACGGCGAGCAAGAAAAGGAATTGGAAAATCTTTGCCAAAAAGCCATAGATTTCACCAAAAAAAATATAAGCGAAGCAAAACTGAGTTTGATTGCAGAAGAAATTTTAAACCCGATTAAAGCGCTCAACCGCTATTTAGAAGCAACCGCCCCTTGGAAACTTGCAAAAAGCACAGAGCAAAAAGACAAGGATAAATTAGCTACAGTTCTCTACGCTGGCGCAGAAGTTTTGAGAATTGCGCTCGCTCTGCTCTCTCCTGTTATACCGCAAAAAGCAGAGCAGGGCCGTTTAATGCTTGGCTTGCCGGAATTTAGCGAAGAATCATTGAAATTCGGGCTTTTGAAAGGCGGCGAAGTTTTGGGCAAAGGCGAAGCGCTGTTCCCAAGAATACAGGAAGAAACGTAAATGTTTTTATTTGTTCCGCTTATTTTTGCCACTCTTTTTTATGCCTGGTGGCGGTTCCGTTTTGTGTTCCCAAGAAAATATCGCTATCCGGGGGCTTTGCTTTTTACGCTTTGCTTTGCTGCCATGTTTTTTTACAGAGGCATAAGCAATGATTCAATATCTGCAATATTTGCCGCAATAGGTTCTTTTGGTTTTGTGTTTTTGACAAACTGGCTTCTTTTTTGCATATTCTGGGATTTGTTTTTGGGCATAAGACGGCTTCGCGGCAAAAGGAAATTGGCAAACAAAAGGCTTAGAATGCGAAAAGAACCCTTGTTCGCAAGCGCAATAGGCGCTTTAACCTTAGCCTTTTTTTTAATAGGCGGGCCGCCAGCTATTTTTGATTTTAAAGTGGTGAAAGTAAAAGAAACTTTGCCAATAAAACCGAAAGAAGACAGGCAATTGAAAATAGCCTTGTTTTCTGATGTTCATTTTGACGCTCTTTTTCAAATCTCCAAATTGGAAAAAATAGTTGATTCCCTGCAAATTTTGCGGCCAGATGCAGTGTTTTTAGTTGGCGACATAGCCGATGTTCCAATTGAGAAACTGCGAATTTATGATACCTTGTTCAGCCAAATAAGAGCGCCGCTGGGTTTTTATATTTCTACAGGCAACCACGAATCTTTTATGAATCCGGAAGGGCGAACAATGGAATGGCTGCGGAGTTTTGATAATGCAACTATTCTTATAGACGAAACTGTTTGCAACAATTATTTTTGCGTAACTGGCAGAGCAGACCACCAATATGCAAAGCGGCACGCTTCCAGCAGAACTGCGCTAAAAGACTTGACGCCTTCAAATAGCTCCATTCCTTGGTTTTTGCTTGACCACCAGCCCCACGGCTTGGATCGCGGCGATACAAATTTGGCAAGAAAACCCGATTTTGCCTTTAGCGGCCACACCCACGCAGGCCAGTTCTTTCCGGCTGCAATTATAATTAAATTTATATGGCCTTTGAGCTATGGACTGGGCAAACTTGACGGCATTCCATGGTTTGTCACAAGCGGCATAGGCCAATGGGGGCCGCCTTTGCGAATAGGCTCGCACACAGAGCTTGTTTTATTTTTGTTTGAGTAGCTTCTAATGAATGTTAAATTAAAAGTAAAATCTTTAACCCCGGAGGAAAGCAGACCGGGGATTTTGAATATTTGCCCACCGAGCGAACCAACGCCTTTTATAATAAAAAGCGATTATTCTGCTGCAGGCGACCAGCCAGAGGCTATTGAAGAGCTAACCAAAACTTTTAACAACGGAGAAAAATTTCAGGTTCTTTTGGGGGTAACGGGCAGCGGAAAAACTTTTACAATGGCAAATGTGATTAAAAATTTGGGAAAACCAACTTTGATTTTAACCCACAACAAAACGCTTGCCGCACAGCTTTATCAAGAGTTCAAAGCCTTTTTTCCAGAAAATGCCGTTGAATATTTTGTTAGCTACTATGATTACTACCAACCCGAAGCCTATATTGTGGCAAGCGATTTGTTTATAGACAAAGATGCCGCAGTAAATGAAGAAATAGATAAGCTGAGGCTGAGAGCAACAAAAAATTTATTGACTAGAAGAGATACAATAATAGTGGCTTCTGTGAGCTGCATTTACGGTTTGGGAAGCCCTGCGGAATATTTTGATTTGATGATACGTTTAAAAGTTGGAGATGAGCGTGAGCGTTACAGCATTTTGCGAGACTTGGTTTCAATTCAATACGACCGCAACGATTTGGCTTTGGAGCGCGGAACCTTTCGCGTGCGTGGCGAGCGAATAGATATTTATCCCAGCTACGACGATACCGGCATTCGCATAGAGCTTTTTGGAGATACCATAGAATCGCTTTCTTGGTTCAATGTGGTTACAGGCGAAACTATAAAAAATGTTGGAGAAATTTTGATTGCTCCTGCAAAGCATTTTGTGACTAGAGAAGAAAGCCGCACAAGAATTACAGACCAAATTCAAAGAGAATTAGACAGAAGGCTGTTTGATTTGCAAAAAGAAAACAAGGCTCTTGAAGCAGCGAGGCTTGGCACTCGCGTTCGCTATGATATGGAATTGATAAGAGAAACTGGAATTTGCCCAGGCATAGAAAACTACTCGCGCATTATAGAAAACAGAAGGCCCGGCACCCGCCCCTACACTCTTTTGGATTATTTTGGCAAAGACTGGCTTTTGATTGTTGACGAGTCTCATGCGAGCATTCCGCAAGTCAATGGCATGTGCGAAGGCGACAAATCCCGCAAAACAACGCTTGTGGATTATGGCTGGCGGCTGCCTTGCGCGCTTGATAACCGCCCAATGAATTTTGCCGAATTTGAATTTGAGTTTCCGCGCAACGTGCTTTTTGTGAGCGCAACGCCTGCGGAATACGAGCTTAAAAAAACAGGCGGAAAAATTGTTGAGCAGATTAACCGCCCCACAGGCTTGCTTGACCCTGAAGTTTCCGTTAAGCCTATAGAAGGGCAAATGAACGATTTGCTTATACGTATTAAAGAAACCATTGCAGACGGAAACAGAATTTTGGTAACAACGCTCACAAAAAAAATGGCGCAGGATTTAACGGATTATTTGCTTGATAAAAAAATCAAAGCCCGATATTTGCACAGCGATATTAAAACTTTGGACAGGCATGGAATTATACGGGAACTGAGAATGGGAAAATTCGATGTTCTTGTTGGCATAAATCTTTTGCGAGAAGGCTTGGATTTGCCAGAAGTTGCTTTTGTTGCAATTTTGGATGCGGATAAAGAAGGTTTTTTGAGGAACTACAAAAGTTTAATTCAAACCATGGGCCGCGCAAGCCGAAATGTAAAAGGCAAAGTTGTTCTCTACGCAGACAAAATGACCGATTCCATGAAAAGAGCAATTAACGAAACAAGGCGTCGCAGAGAAAAGCAAATTGATTTCAACAGGAAAAATAATATAACGCCGAAAAACGTTCAAAGAAAACTGGAAGATTTGCTGGAAATTAAGGACCCGCTGGAAGAGGTTCGGGGAAAGAAAAGAAAGGGCGCTAGCAAGGGCATACGCGCAAACGCCCCGGAATCCAGCGTTGAAGAGCTGGAAATTGCCATGAAAGAGGCTGCCGCCAGGCTTGATTTTGAGGAAGCGGCAAGGCTGAGAGACTTGCTTAGGGGGATTTAATTTCTATCTTCCTGCCATGTCCATTATCTATACCCTAACCGATGAGTCGCCTCGCCTTGCTACAGAAAGCTTGCTGCCAATAGCCAAGTTTTTTGCAAACGCTGCAGGCATTGAAATTGAGACTAAAGATATTTCCTTGGCATCTCGCATTTTGGCGGCTTTTGAGCTTGCATCAGACGACCTTGCCTATTTGGGCAAGCTAACAAAAGAACCTGGCGCGAATATAATAAAACTTCCAAATATTTCTGCAAGCATTCCGCAAATGAAAACTGCTATTGCCGAGCTTCAAAGCAAAGGATATAAAATACCCGATTATCCCGAAAAACCTCAAAACGAAGATGAGCAAAAAATAAAAGCGATTTATGACAAGGTAAAAGGCTCCGCTGTAAACCCCGTGCTGAGACAAGGCAACTCAGACCGGCGCGCTCCGCTTTCCGTTAAGCAATACGCAAAAAAACATCCGCACTCAATGGGCGAGTGGAAAGCGGATTTCAAAACCGCAGTTGCCTCAATGAGCGACGGCGATTTTTATGAAAGCGAAAAATCCATAACGCTGAAACAAGACAGCAGTTTTTTAATTGAATTTATTAATGAAAAAGGCGAAAAAGTTTTATTGAGAAACTCAAAACCGCTTTTAGCTGGCGAAATTTTGGATGCCTCTGTGCTCAAAATCAAAAAATTGGAAAGATTTTTTGAATGCGAATACGCAGTGGCAAAGAAAAACGAAATGGCTGTTTCGGTTCATTTGAAAGCCACCATGATGAAAGTAAGCGACCCTGTGATTTTTGGAGTTGCATTCAAAACGCTTTTCAAATCTCTTTTCTGCAAATATTCAAAAGAGTTTGCAGAACTAGGCATAGACCCGAACAATGGGCTTTTGGACTTGCGAAAGAAAATTGCAGGCACTCCAAAAGAAGCAGAAATTGAAAGCGAAATTCAAAACGTGCTGAAAAACGCTCCGCAGCTGGCAATGGATTTCAACAGCCCAAGCGATGTGATTGTAGATGCTTCAATGCCTTCGCTCATTCGCCGCGCCCCAAAAAACGAGCTTGCCCTTATCCCAGACCGCTCTTATGCAGGAGTTTACGCCACGGCCATAGATTTTTGCAAAAAAAATGGAGCTTGCAACCCGTCAACAATGGGCAGCATTCCAAATGTGGGTTTAATGGCGCAGTCTGCGGAAGAGTATGGCAGCCACGACAAAACTTTTATTGCAAAAGAAAACGGAATTATACAGGCTCTTGATGCAAACGGCAATATTCTTTTGGAGCAGAAAGTTGAAGCGGGCGATATTTTCAGAATGTGTCAAACAAAAGACATTCCTGTTCGCAACTGGGTTCGCTTGGCAATTGAACGGGCAAAAATCACGCAAACTCCCGTAGTTTTTTGGCTTGACCCTAACCGCGCCCACGACAGGGAATTAGAAAAAAAGGTTAAGGATGAATTCAAAAAAATGGATTTGAGCGGAGTGGAAATCAGCATAAAAGATCCTGCTGACGCAACTTTGTTTTCAATGCAAAGGGCAAAGGAAGGTTTGGACACTATTTCTGCGACTGGCAATGTTTTGAGAGATTATTTAACGGATTTATTCCCGATTTTGGAGCTGGGCACTTCTGCGAAAATGCTCTCTATTGTTCCGCTTTTGGCGGGCGGCTGTATTTTTGAAACGGGCGCGGGCGGTTCTGCTCCCAAGCAGGTTGAGCAGTTATTGCAAGAAAATTATTTGCGTTGGGATTCCCTTGGCGAATATTTTGCGTTAACGGAATCTTTGAATTTTTATTCAAGGCAGGCAAAAAACAAAAAAGCGGAAATTCTGGCAAAGGCTCTTGACTTAGCAAATGGAAGCATTTTGGAATTTAACCGCGTTCCTGCTCGCAAACTTGGCGAGCTTGACAATAGAGGCTCGCATTTTTACCTGGCTCTTTACTGGGCAACGGAACTTGCAAAACAAAACGATGATTTGGAATTGAAGGCAAAGTTTGAACCCATTGCAAAGTATTTGAGCGAGAATGAGCAAAAAATAGCAGGGGAGCTTGCCGCTGAGCAGGGCAAGCCAGTTGATATTGGCGGCTATTATTTGCCAGATGCGGAAAAATTGGCAAAGGCAATGAGGCCGCTAGAAATAATGCGAATAACTTAAACTGAACATCCTGCCCGGAGTTGGATAGGCATCGTAAATGTTCTGATATTCAGCGCCATTCAAATTTCTGGCGTAAAAGGAAATGGTGCTGGCAGGCGTTGGTTTGCAGCCAATGCCTAAGTGGTAAAATGCCTTTGCGGGGATTTCTTTTCTTTGGGCTTTGTCTCTGTAAATAACCGAATGCGCTTCTCCTTCCAGCCTTAATTCAAGTGAGTAGGGGAGCGTGATTGCCATTGTGCTGTAGTATTGTTCTTTTGGCTCGTTTGGCAATTTGCCAGGCTCTTGGAATGTTGCGTTTGCATTTATTTTTAGCCAACTGAAAAGTTCGCTGTAAACTTCCCCTTCAAACCCATATACTTCGCCTTTTTCTGCATTTATCGGCTTTGAAAGCCCACCGCTTGCGTGGTAAACTATGCGGTCTCTAATGCGATTGGCAAATGCGGTTGTTATTATTTGCGTTTTTTTTCTTTTGTATCCCACGCTTAATTCTGCCTGCTCGCCTTGTTCCGCTTTTAAATTAGGGTTAGATAAAATTCCAAAAGATGTGCTGAAAAGCTCAAGCAAAGATGGCGCTCTAAAATAATGCCCCGCAGCAACGCTGCTGCTCCACAGAGAGTTTTCTTTGCCAAAATTCGCCGATATTCTGCCTGAATTCAAATATCTGGTATTTTCTTTGAATTCGCTATCCATAAAAAAGCCAGAAACTTTGCCGCTTTCCTGTTTTTCTATGTTAAATCTGGAGGCTGCATTTGCTTTTATGTTGAAAAAATCTGCTGGGATGAGCGTTCCTGCGAATGAGGCTTGCAAAAGCGTATTTGAAAATTCGTAGCTGGAAAGCATTGCGGAGCTGTTTCTAGATTCTAAGTATTGGTAGTTGAAGTAGGTGTGAAGTTCTGTTTTTATTTTTTTATTTTCTAAATAGAAAGAGCCTTGGCCGCCGCCATTTTTTATTAGAAGCCCGCTTTGCGTATGCTCATTTAAGTTGTAGCCAATTTTGTCTAAAGGATAGTGCCATCTGCTCATATTTTTTTCAAAACCTGCAAAGGTCAAAAGCCCAAAATATCTGCTTGGCTCAATTTCGTAGCTTGCCAAAACAGCATCGCTTGCAGAGTTGGCGGTTTTTGTTTCTTGGTCTTCGCGGCCCGGAATGCCGCCGGCCGAGGAGCAATGCTCCAGCCTTAGAACGCTGTTGCTTTTGCTGTGGGCAAATCTGAATGAATGGGTTCCGGAGATTTGCGAATATTCTGCGTTTTTTCGCTTTGTCCAAAAATCGTCTTGGGTATTGTATTCCGTGCCGTTGCGGTTCAGGTAGGGGAAGTTGTTGTCTGAGGCTCGGTAAGATATGTTGCTTGTCCAAAACAGGGAATCGGTGAGCGGCGAGCTTGCCTGCATTGAGAGAAATCTGCTGTTATAGCTTCCATAAGAGGCATAAAATTTGCCTCCTTTTGCAGCGGCATCCTTTGAAACCAGATTTATAACGCTCATTCCATTTGCCGCAAATTTGGCTGGCACAAAACCCTTGTAAATCTCAATTTTTTCGTAAAGGTTCAAATCTATGCCTCCCAAATCTGCCATCCCAAGCCCTTGCAAAACCACGCCGTCTATGGCAATTGCAATCTGGTCTCCCTGCATGCCTCTTATAGACACGCTTTGAAAGCTCCCCATTCCGCCTCTTTGCCTGGTTTGCATCCCCGCATGAGCAGCCAGCACCTCAGCAAGCGACAAGTTTTTGCCTGCCCATTCAGCGCTTTTAATTTCAATTGCGCCATCGCTATTCTCAATAGCACCACCCAAAATTTCACTTGCGGGGAGCGAGTAAACAACTGGCTCGGCAGCAACCGCTGCGCTAAGGAAAATGGAAAAGAACAATAAAAAAATCATTCGTTCTACCTCGGAACATTGTTATCACCCAAACAGGTTTTCCGACTTTGGCTCTTTTGCCATCACGGTAGCGGGACTGCTCTTGATTTTCACAAGATTACCCTGAGAGAGTGAAGGTAATATAGTAATCGCCACTGTTGTCCGTTAAAAAAA
>Ga0099364_10013005_pt1 | contig 11194 bp, 9 predicted proteins | sample TergutTh196P3_FD_73070 | JGI IMG/M metagenome (GOLD analysis project Ga0099364, IMG submission 73070) | Microcerotermes parvus P3 segment gut microbial communities from Pointe-Noire, Republic of the Congo - Th196 P3 | ecosystem: Host-associated > Arthropoda: Insects > Digestive system > Gut ... | reverse complement strand
GAAAACCTGGCCGCAAAGTCCCGGTCCAGACGGCGTGAGAGTGCCCCGGAAATAGTGGCGCCTGAGCGCGAAATGCCAGGGATTATCGCAACAGCTTGAAGGAGGCCAATGACAATAGCATCAAAAATAGTCATCTCGCCCTGATTTCTATCTTGTGTTTTGGTTAGAGTGCGATAAAGCCTTTCTGAAACAATAAGCAGCGCCGAAGTAACAAGGAAGGCAAAACCCAAAAATGCACCGGAAGTAAAAGCTTCTTCAATAAAGTCTTTAAAAAGCAAGGCGGCAATAACCGCGGGAATCGTCGCAATTACAAGATACAGAGTCATAGACTGAAAAATACGGCGAAGTATGATGAAAATATCACGACGCAACACAACAATTACGGCTATTAGCGTGCCTCCATGAAGGGCAGTATCAAAAAGCAAAACAGGTTCTTTTATGCCAAAAATCTTCTGTAGTAATACTAAATGTCCGGAACTGCTCACCGGCAGAAATTCCGTAATACCCTGAACAATGCCCAGTAATAAGGCTTCCCATACACCCATAATGCTGCTCCATTTTTACAATAACATCTTTTTCATGCATGTACTACAGGAAGGGTTTCTCAGCACAAAGCCGCTGCAAAAAGCATAACGAACTATTTGGGCGCGGTTATGTAACCCGGTTTTACGCATAATCGATGAGATGCAATTCCTTACAGTTCCCACTGTAATGCTGAGATTTTTGGCTATTTCGTCGCTGGCATTTCCTTCTCCAACCTGCGCTAATACCTTAAGCTCTGTTTTTGAAAGATATTCCTCCGGATCCTCTGAATAGAGGAATTGTTCCTCAGAGTAATCTGATGTTTTACCTGGAAATTTAGGCGATCCGGCAGCATGAAACTCATTTCCTTTACTATTAAAAGAGGAGATTAAGTGCAGTACCCTAAGCGCCAGCGAGGGACTGATAAAACCATTTCCCATTGATATACACTTAAGAATTTCAGGGAGTTTATCCAAGTCGCTTTCTTTAGAGACAATTCCTGATACTTCATTATAAGCGGCTTTGTACAACTGATAATCGCTAATTTTAGCAACTACAATAACAACAGCCGTAGAGGGAGAACGGGATCTGAGCAGAGGTAGAATCCCTTCTCCATTAATAAATTCAAGAAGATTGTCCATAATGGCAATACCAGGTTTCAGATTGCCAACCAGTTTTAATGCGTCGTAGCAGTCCTTCCCATGAGCCAAAATTTTGATGTCTCCATCATTGGATAAAAGAGAATCTATCCTTTCCCTATCCTGCTTCTGCGGATTTACAATAATCGTACCAATCATAGCCCATTACCCCTTCCTATTAGACAAAATATAGATATTAGCTATTATGGAATTAAATTATTCTATAGATTCTGTTTAAAGATTCTATTTAAAGATTCTATATGATGATTCTACTATATGATGATTCTATATAAAGATTCTTTATGAGCGGCTAGCGACATTTTACACATTTTTGTTGACGACTTCTAGCCACTGTGGTATAATATACGTATATCCAGTTTGGAAAACTAAATCACTTCATATATGGAATAATGGATGCAGCATTTTGATACTCATGCCCACATAGGGCTCATATGCGATGACCCTATTGAGCAGCTAATGGTAATCCAGGAAGCTAGGCAGGCCCAAGTGGCCCGGCTAGTTTCAATATGTAATAGCCTCATTGATTTTACCAGGATTTACAGCAACCTAAAATCTGCTGTGTGTGTTTACCATGCAGTAGGTGTATCCCCTTCAGAAGTCCAAAACCCAGGCAGGGATTGGATTCATACCGTGGAACAGAGCGCAAAACTCACACGGGTGGTTGCAATTGGGGAAATTGGCCTGGATTATTACAGGAAATTTGGGGACAAAAAGTCGCAGATTGAACTTTTTATAACCCAATTGGATTTGGCTGCCAAACTGGAACTTCCGGTGATCATACACAACAGGGAAGCAGGCAAGGATGTGTTGGACATACTAAGAGACCGGCTTCCGCCCAAGGGTGGAGTACTCCACTGCTATTCGGAAAACGCAGAATATGCCCTAAAAGCACTTGACTTAAACCTTTATTTTTCTTTTGCAGGGAACCTTACCTACAGGAACGCAAAAAACCTCCATGAAACCATACAGGTTCTTCCAATCGATAGAATTTTAATCGAGTCCGAAAGCCCATTCATGGTTCCGGCTGATTACCGAGGTAAGCGAAATATGCCCAAATATCTGCCAATTACATCTCGTTTCCTGGCTGATATGCTTGATATGGACGAGGAAGAGCTTGCCGCAACTCTATGGGAAAACTCCAATCGCTTCTTCGGATTACCCAACGAATAGAGACGCTGGATTGCAAGCCTTTTTTAAATTTTTAACCACGGACCTCACGAACGTGTACTGCCACGAACAAAATGAGAATCAAAGGGCTTTAAGCCAAAAGTTCGGGTTTGTTAGTGTGGTTAGTGGTAAAAATCTTTTTTTTAGCGTTTTTTTGTAATGTATTCCCCGCTATACCGGCCTGTAAAGATAGGCTCGTTGGAATTACCCGGTAATCTTTTTCTTGCCCCGGTTGCCGGCTATACTGACAGGGCTTTTCGTTCCATATGCACAGATTACGAAGCAGACTTTACCTTTACCGAGCTTGCCTCAAGCGAAGCATTGATTAGGGGAGGAAAGGCAACTTTCGACATCATCCGCCGGGGAGAAAATGAAAAGCGTTACGCTGTGCAGCTCTTTGGTCACGATCCTTCATCCATGTACAGGGCAACATTGCTCCTTAACCCCCTTTACCCTGAAGCAGTGGATATAAACTGCGGCTGTCCGGTCCCAAAAGTGGTTAAATTCGGCGCAGGGGCAGCTCTCATGAAAGATCCGCTCCTTTTGGGCCGGATCGTGGAAGCTGTTATCAAGGCATCTCGGAAGGAATTAGGGAACATACCTGTTACCGTGAAAATGCGCTCGGGCTGGGATTCACAGAAAATTAATTACCGGGAATGTGCCCATATTGCCGCCGAAGAAGGCGCGTCAATGATTACCCTTCACCCCAGGACAAAGGCCCAAGGTTACGGGGGAAAAAGCGATTGGAGCTGCATAGCAGACCTGGTTTCCCGCTTAAGTATACCTGTTACAGGCTCGGGAGACCTTTTTTTGCCCGAAGACGCCGAACGCATGTTTCGGGAAACCGGATGCGCCGCCGTAATGTTCGCAAGAGGAGCCGAAGGCAACCCCTTCATTTTTCCTGCCACCCGCTCTTTCCTAGCCACCGGCGCTTGGAAAGCTCCGGCTTTCCAGGAGCGGATTTCCGTAGCCCTCAGGCATCTGACCCTTTTAAGCAAAGACATAGGTGAGAGGGCGGCTTGCCTGGAAATGCGAAAGCAGTTCTGCGCCTACACTAAAGGCCCTCCCGGCCAAAAAGGCGAGAGCGGCGCAGCCGCCCTGCGAAACGCCCTTGTAAAAGCGGAAACCATCGAAGATTACAGGCGGATTTTATGCCAGCCTCAATAGGCTCAGAATATTCCCGGCCAAATATAGCGGTATTTCATAATTTCCCTTATTGCGGCTGTATTCCAAAAGCGAACTTCTAATTACGATTTCAGGATTAAATAATTTCTTGTACACATTAACCCTGTAGACAAAAGGTGACTGTCACCCTAGAGTTAAGCATGGACAGAAACATTATCCGGCGGCCCTTCCGTTACCGAAATGAAAACATGGTTTATTTCATCATTGGAATAAACATTCTTGTGTACCTTGCGGAACGTTTCCTTAGAAATGTGCCTGTGATTCCATACCTTTCCATGATTCCCCTGGCAGTGATAGGCCGGGGCTGGATATGGCAGTTTGTTACTTACATGTTTGTCCATGATCCTCGCTCCATTGGCCATATTTTATTCAATATGTTTGCCCTTTTCATATTTGGCCGCCAAGTTGAATGGAAAATGGGGAGCCGGGAATTTCTCCTATATTATCTGCTTACCGGAATCCTTGCCGGAGTTTTTTCCTTTTTTATTTACCTGTTCACAAACAATACTCTGGTTTTTCTTATGGGCGCTTCCGGCGCCATCTTTGCGGTTCAACTTGCTTTTGCCGCCTTTTTCCCCGAGTCGATAATTTACCTTTGGGGCATACTCCCCTTAAGAGCCCCGGTGATGGTACTGGGCTTCACAGCAGTTGAGCTTATCTTTATGCTGACCGGGGCCGGGGGTAATGTAGCCCATGCAACCCACTTAGCAGGTTTTGCTTTCGGCTGGCTATATTTTTTGATTCGTTTAGGCATAAATCCTTGGCAAGCAATGCGCCGATAAATCCTAATTTGTCTAACAGTACACAAAATATACGAAAGTACATCGCCACGGGAACTTACCCATCCGGTCAGCTCGTTGGCCGTGGTCTTCTTTGACGCAGGTTTTGACCTGACATTTCTTTCACACGCCAAATGCTGCCCGAATGGGTAAGTTCCCGCAGAAATATAACATCGTATGTTTCATTTGTGTTCAATTCGGCAGATTATAGAAAACGCCTTCTTCCCCACATGAAAAATACTAAATTATCGCATTGGTTAGTATATAAATAGCCAATATGGTACTGTTGGAGGGGAAAAGGGGTTTTGAAAGCCTCTGGAATTCCCTGCCCTGAGAAGATTATAAAAAACGATGTAGCCTGACCACCTAATTACTGATCCTTTTTGAAAACTAATATTTATAGGTGGTCAGGGGGCAGACTCTACAGGTAGCTTTCAAAACCCCTTTTCCCCTCCGCAAGAAATTGTATTGGATTTATTTATGATAAACTAAGCGACAAATTGGGATTTATCTGCTGAGTTGGGTTTGAATTCTTAAAGAATTCATATTATAAATTAGGCAACATGCAATTTAGATCTACAACATCATTAGTTCCCGAAGTTTCTTTTAAGGATGCGGTACTACGCTGCCTTCCTGACGATGGTGGATATTTTATTCCATCGAAAGTGGTTGATCTACGTCAGTTTTTCCTTCATATGGATGAAGGCACCAGTTACCCGGAGCTGGTAGCTACTGTTGCCCCTGTATTGCTTCAGGGTGAATTAAATCCCTATTCTGCAGCCAGGGTAGCGGAAAGTTCATTTGATTTTGAACCTGAACTAAAGCGGTTAGATGATAATTTTTCAATTTTAAATCTGTATAATGGGCCTACAGGAACTTTCAAGGACTTTGGTGCGGCATTTCATGCTGCTTTACTGGAGGAATTACTTAAAAATAATAACGGCGCAATTATTCTTTCCGCTGCTAGGGGAGACAGCGGAGGCTGTTTGAACCGGGCATTTTATGGACGTAAGAAGCTAGTTTCGGTAATGTTGTTTCCATCGGGGCCGATCAGAGGTATTGATCCTGCTTCAATTGTCACAAACGGCGGCAATATGATTCCAATTCAGATAAGAGGAACCTTGGACGATTGCCAAAAGCTTGTCAGAGATATCATCAACGACAGGCCATTTTCCGAGCGGTACACTATAACAAGCGCTAATGCTATAAACCCAGGACGCCTTCTGCCTCAGACTTTTTACTATCTCTACGCATTTGTGAAGCTGAAAAAATATCTCTCAGGGGATCTTTTTTTCAGTGTGCCATCCGGTAATTTTGGAAACTTGATCTCAGGACTTTACGCTTGGAAATTTGGTTTACCGGTGAATGCTTTTATTGCTGCCATGAACGCAAATGACCCTTTTGGAGATTTTATCAGGGGCAGAGAATTTAAACCCCGTCCTGTCAAAGTAACCAATTCACCGGCCCTGGATGTAAGCATCCCTTCTAATTATACAAGGTTTATTTCATTTTATGAGGAGGCCCCAGCAGTTATGCGTAACATTATTTTCCCGGCCTCAATAGACGATGCTGCCACTGTTAAAGCAATGGAGCAAGCTTGGAAGCAGTATAACGTAATGCTGGATCCTCACGGCGCTGTGGCCTTTGCTGCCGCCGGAGATTTTATAAAAAAAGATAAATATGCTCATATTATTATCCTTGCGACCGGCCATCCTGCCAGAGAAGCAAAGCTTGTTGAGAGTGCCACTGGTCAGAAAATTACTCTGCCGGAAAAACTCGCTTTATTGCAGGAAGAAATAGAGCCCATTGCAGTTGTAGATCCTCATTTAGATGTTTTAGAAGGGCTTTTGGCAAGTTGTCTTTAAATGAAACATGTAATACCTTGAAATCCGGTTTCCCTTGAGCTATGCTGGAGCAATGAAAGTTTGGCTTAAACTGCTTATTGGTACAATTCTGGGCATCGTTATTGGGTTTCTTTTACCGCTTGATAATCAAGCGCTTCTGGAAAACATGGCTTGGTTTGCGGAGTTGGCGATCCGTATTGGCCGCTACTGCCTGGCGCCAATTTTAGTATTCTCTTTAACTATTGCTGTTTATGAACTTAGGCAGGATGGTCAATTTTGGGGTCTGGTTTTTAAAACCTTCTTAATCATTGTTTTAAGTTCTGCTTTTGTCATAAGCGCAGGAATTCTCATTACCCTTGTTTTTCCGCCTGCCCGCATACCCATTCTTATTGAAGAACAGGCTGAAGCGATTACCCTGAACACAACTGATAATATTTTAAAGATATTCCCGTCTAATATGTTTGCGGCAGTATTAAGTGATGGGATTTACCTCTTGCCGGCTTGTGTTTTTGCTTTCTTTCTTGGAATGGGGCTTTCTTACGATCGCAATTATACAAAACCTGTAATATCACTTATAGATTCCTTTTCCAGAATATTTTACCACATCGCCTCATTTTTTTCCGAAATCCTTGCAATTGTGATGATAATCCTTAGTGCCTGTTGGGCTGTTCAGTTTCACAGTGTTCTTAGGGCAGATATTTTTCGGGATCTGATTATCTTGTTAGGCATTTTCAGTGTTGTTTTGGGGTTTGGGATTCTGCCGTTATTTTTATACCTTGTCAGGCCAAAAACTAATCCCTGGGTAATCCTATACGGCTCTCTGAGCCAGGCTCTGGCTGGTTTCTTTTCCGGGGACATCAACTTTACTCTGCCCATAATCTTCCGGCACGTTAAAGAAAACCTTGGCACCCGGCGCCGCTCAAATTCCGTGACGGCTGCCCTTTTTGCAGCTTTTGGCCGGGCAGGCAGCGCCATGGTTGCCGCAATGGCATTCATCGTGATAATTAATTCTTATTCAAGCCTGGGAATAACAATGAGTGATATCTTTATCATCGCAGGCAGGGCATTACTCATATCATTCATACTGCCAGGCCACCCTGGTAATGGGGCTTATATTGCCCTAGCGGTACTTTGTCTGGGTTATGGCCGGGGTTTTGAAGCCGGTTACCTTATTTTAAAGCCTCTGGCTTTTTATCTAATTGCTGTTGGGACATTTTTAGATGTAATGATTTGTTCAATAGCATCTTATGCGATAAGCCGTATAAGCGGTTTTCAGGAAGATAAAGATATAAGACACTTTATTTAAAGCCGTTTTTTTCGTATACTTTTCATGCTATGGCTATAACAACCCGTAAACTGGATGTTTTTTTTCGCGGCTTACTGGACATCAAGGGATTTGAAAACATTGATTCATCCCTTAACGGTATTCAGGTTGATAACGATGGGTCGGAGTTAACAAAAATCGTATTTGCCGTCGACGCAGGCTTGGAAGTTTTTAAGCGGGCAGTAGATACCGGGGCGGGAATGTTATTTGTCCACCACGGGCTTTTTTGGGGCAGTGTCAATCGATTGGAAGGGAGCTACCGTGAAAGAATCAAATTCCTCCTTGACCATAACCTGGCCCTATATGCGGTTCACCTGCCACTGGATCAGCACCCCAAGCTGGGTAATAATGCCGTTTTGGCGGAACTTTTAGGCATTAAAGCACCGGAGCCTTTCGGGTCGCATAATGGGCAAAAATTGGGATATAAGGGTACTCTGTCTGAAGCGATTACGGTTGATGAAGCAGCTAAAAGGATTAGTTTTATGAATCGCCCTCCTTTAGGGATTTTTCCTTTTGGGAAAAAAGAAAATCAAAGCTGTGCTGTTGTATCCGGAGGCGCTGCAAAAATTGCATTTGAAGCGATAGAGGAAGGTGTTGACCTTTATGTTTCGGGTGAATCTTCTCATACTGTATATCACCATGCACTGGAAGGCAGGTTGAACATGATAGCCGGAGGGCATTACTGCACCGAAGTTTGGGGTGTCAGGCGTGTAATGGAAGAATGTATGAAGCAGCTAAGTATTGAAACAGAGTTTGTTGATGTGCCAACTGGGCTATGAGAGTTTATCATTGAGAATCGAGAATTGAGAATTGAAAATGGAGAATAGAGAGTGAGCAGCGACAGAAAAGAAAAAATAATGCCTTTTATCTTAACAGGGCTGGTTATAATTTTAGATCAGATTACCAAAGCTTATATTGTTGCAAACTGGCCCCGGATTGGAACTCTAATTAAGGATGTATTTAATAATGGGTTTTTAATTATCTATCATGTAAGGAATAAAGCCATTGCATTCAGCATTGGAGATAATATTCCTGAACAATTCCGCTTAGTTCTTTTTGTGATTGTTCCCATCCTGGTGCTGGCTTCTCTTGTATGGTACTATTTCCGAGCTGTTGATTTCACTAAGTTACAGCGCTGGGCTATAGCGGGAATTATAGGCGGTGGCCTTGGCAATATTATTGATCGTATTTTCAGACCGGAGGGTGTTGTAGATTTTATTAGTGTAAAATTTTACGGCCTTTTTGGCATGGAAAGGTGGCCAACATTCAATGTCGCCGATTCCAGTGTGGTGATTTGCTGCATTGTCCTACTGATAACAATGTTAAAACAGGGAAAGGAAGCTTCAGAGTGACAAAAAAAACTAACACACTAATCTTCATTCTTGTTGGAACTGTTTTTAATATCATAATAACAATATCATGTTTTCTATCTTTTCTATTAATTTACAGCAAGTTTTTTTATGGCCGTTTTGCTGAAGGCAGCAGTGCCTGGTTATTACCTGCATTTTTTATCGGGGCAATTGTTGCTTCTTTCTTTATCTACCGGCTGGCGATCAAACTATTAATGAAGAAAATTGACATGGAAAAGTATTTTGATCCTATTTTTGGAAAACGCCGCCGCTAAATCCCAATTTATCGCTGAGTCTATCACATAATAAATCCAATACAATTTCTTGTGGAGGGGAAAAGGGGTTTTGAAAGCTACCTGTTGAGCCTGCCCTGCGAGCTCCCCAGCACCTAATCTACATTTCCAATATGAAGGTTGTTCTTAACATGCTTTAGGTGCTGGGCTTTCATTGCACTTTAGGCTAGGCCTTTTTTGACAGAGCTCTCCGAGCAGAGAATTCCAGAGGCTTTCAAAACCCCTATTACCCTCCATCAGTACTATTTTGGCTATTTATATGCCACCCAATTCGATAATTTAGTATTTTTCATGGGGTGAGAAGGCATTTTAACTTCTTTACAATGAAGTAACACTACAACAGGTGTAAAAAGCTTGTCTTGCCTATAGATTTCTACTGAACACAAATGAAACATGCGATGTTATATTTCTGCGGGAACTTACCCATTCGGGCAGCATTTGGCGTGTGAAATAAATGGTCAGGTCAAAACCTGCGTCAAAGAAGACCACGACCAACGAGCTGACCGAATGGGCAAGTTCCCGTGGCGATGTACTTCGTGTATTTTGTGTACTGTTAGATAAATTGGGATTTATCTAATAGCCATCTGACATAGAGCGGTTGACGTCTCTCTGATAGAGTTCCTGGTAAACGTAACTGCGGTTTTTAAGTTTTTCCTTTATGGCTTTGGAGAAGGGCATGTATCGCCAGAATGAGCCGCGAAGTTCCTTATCCAGTTTTTGAGTACCTTCGCTTTCTTTGGTCATCCATGCAATATAATCCTGGATAAAGGATTCCTTCAGGTCGCCTTTCATTTTCATTTTCTGGAACCACTGGTAGTAGTGACCAGTAATGCCTTCTTCCATCCAATAATACGATGCCTTTTCTTTAGCTACCTGCCATCTTAAATCCGCAACTGCTGTAAGTACGGCTATCTGTAAATTTCTTGGATACATGGGGACAGCGATGCGACCACGGCTTGTGGCACGGTTAAAGCGGTCATATGGTTCCCAGCACATTCCTACATCACCATAGCTTGGAATGAGTACAACATACGGCACTATGCGGTTAAGACGGTTTTTATAATGTCTGCAAAAGGCTTCCGGATCTATACTTTCAACCCAAGCCAACATTCCAATGACGTTTTCGCGGGTTCCCACGTCATTTGGCATACAGTGGAAATATTCGCTTGTCAGGACCGGAAAATGGTTGCCTTGACGGCCTATTGTCATTTTTGCCATTTGCCTGACGGTGTCAAATTCGGTGTCGATGGCCTTTACATCCACCTCAACAGCGCTTCCCTCGTCTTCAATTTTTTGCTGGATCATCCTTACTTCTTCTTCTGCCTGGCGATAATCCCTGATATAATTATCCTGATCTCGATCGGCTTTAAGAAGAGTTTTTAATAGTTCCTGAATATCAGTTAAAATTCGTTTTTGCGCTTCTGTGTAGCAGCTGTTTATGTCGGGGAGTCCTGTAACCGGATAATGATCGGCAATTTGAGCGGCTCGTGCTATCAGCTCTTTTTCCAGTGCCAGCCTTTCAATATCCTTAGTTTTAAGCATTACCTTAACCCCATCCCGTCTCCCCTGGGCTTTTTCCAGGTGTTGCTGTAATTTTACACTGGCGCCGCTTCTTACCCTGACTTCATCGGTGCTGGAATTTCTTACAACACCTGTGCCTACGGCTTTGAACCATTCATCCAGATAATAGACAGGCTGGTTTAATTCATTATCAACGATGATTGTGGAAAAAAAGGTGCGGATTTCAGTGTTAAGCAAAGTAGGATGGAGCAGGCCAAAACGGAGAAGATACCTCTTTGGATCAGTCAGCTTGCCTGGAGCTTTTCGGGCAATATTGATTAGAAAGTCCCAATATGCAGGGATGAATTGCTGACGAAAAACGCCTTTATCTTTTGGATCTTTGGCATTGAGGAATTTTTGCAATATGCCGTGAACCCGCTGTGAAATATCACCTTCGTTAGAAAGTGCTGTCTTATAATAATTAGGATCCTCGAAAGCCTTATGAGGGGTTTCTTCCAGACGTTTTAAAATCTCCGGAAAACCTGTAACAGTAAGATCCAGCTCTTCACTTT
>Ga0099364_10013004_pt1 | contig 11195 bp, 11 predicted proteins | sample TergutTh196P3_FD_73070 | JGI IMG/M metagenome (GOLD analysis project Ga0099364, IMG submission 73070) | Microcerotermes parvus P3 segment gut microbial communities from Pointe-Noire, Republic of the Congo - Th196 P3 | ecosystem: Host-associated > Arthropoda: Insects > Digestive system > Gut ... | reverse complement strand
GCGTGTGTTTTCCAGTTCGAGAATCCATTTGGTAATGTTGTCCAAGAAGTATCGGTCGTGTGTAACAATAATGACGGTGCCGGGATAGTCTCGGAGCGTTCCTTCGAGCCAGTGGACGGTTTCGGCATCGAGGTGGTTTGTTGGTTCGTCGAGTAGCAGCAGGTCTGGCTTTTCGAGGAGTGCCATACAGAGTGCGACTCGTCGGCGTTCTCCGCCGGAGAGTTTTCGGACGACGGCGGTATCTGGCGGCAGTACCAGTGCGTCGGCTGCCATGTCGATGGTGCGTTCAAGTTCCCAACCATTGACGGCATCGATTTCCTCTTGGATTTTGCCCAATTTTACCATTAGGTCGTCGAATTCATCTTCTCTGTCGGGATCGCCCAGTGCCGCCGCAATTTTGTTGTAGGCTTCGATATTGTCGAGAATCGGCTGTACCGCCGTCAAAAGATTTTCCCGGACGGTCGCGTCGAGCATTAGTTCCGGCTCTTGGGCGACGTACTTGACGGTCATACCTTTGGTAAGTTTGGTTTCGCCGTCGATGTCGGTGTCGAGTCCAGCCATTATTTTGAGGAGTGTGGACTTGCCGGAGCCGTTTTCGCCGACGATTCCTATCTTTGCTCCGTAGTAGAAAGAGAGTCCGATATTGGAGAGTACTGTTTTTTCGCCGTATCTTTTGGAGACGCGGCTCATTTCAAAAATAAAGTGCGGTGCCATTGCGGGTAAGTAAAGAAAAACTCATCAGTCAGCGTTAATTATACAGTAAACAGTATGAATTTGTACTTTGCTCTCTTACATTCTTTTCAGACATCGCCAGTCCGTTAACAAGTTTTTTTTCTGAATTCGATTTTCATTGCCGTTTCGCCGGGTTTGATGGCACATCGTTCTTTTATTTCCTTGAGCGTTTTTTCGTCTTGCCGCATCAATCTTGCCACCGACAACGCCATACTCGACAAGACCGTCCAAACCACTCCCCAGTCCTCACCACAGGCATGTTTGTCTTCGCCATAAAAACGATCCTTCTGATCATGCAGACTGCTTTCGATCTCCCGATGCTGCAAGATAAGCTCCTGATACACCTGTTCCTTTTACTCCTTACTCCTGTCTCCTTTGGCAAGGATTAAATCTGCGACGGATCAGTTGGAGCAGGCGAGTCATGCGATGAGCAAGGCGATGTACGAGTCGGCGGCGGCTTCGCAGGGTGCAACGCCAGAGCCGGCGACTGCGTCGCCGGAGACAGCACCGGGCGACGACGATGCGATTGACGCAGAGTTTGAGGTGAAGAGGTAGTCATCTCATCAGAGCCGCAATCGGTAGATTGCGAATCAACGAAACAAAGAGCCGCAAGTGTAACGAAGTGAAACTTGCGGGTGCTCCCGTAGGTTGCGCCGGAGTACCGCCTACACCTACGGCTCTTTAGAGGTTCGCCTTTCGCAACCTCGCCGGTGGCGGAGCGGACGAGATAGGGTATAATGCCCAAAACTAAAAATGTTACGGTTACTCAACTCATGAAAAAAAGAGATAAAAGATACAGAATTCTCCCCTTCATCCTGATTGCCGCTCTGCTAGGCGGTACAGGAATGGTACATTCCAGCGAAAATTCCAGCACGGATACACAGGCTCCCTTTAACGGCAATTATAACATTCTGTTGATCGTCTCCGATCAGGAACGCTACTTTGAAACACCGCCTGCCGGAACAGACTGGCAAGCAAGAAAACTGCTCCAATCCAACGGCACCACTTTCCGCAAGCATTACATCGCTTCCAATATGTCCACGTCCTCCCGGGCGGTCATGTACACCGGACAACATATCACGGCAACAAAAATGGCAGATAACACAGACTCGGCTTGGCAGGATGCGCTCAGTGAGGATATTCCCACCATCGGCGACATGATGCGTGAGGCGGGTTACTATACCGCCTACAAAGGTAAATTCCATATATTGGACGAGGGAGTCTTTAAGGTTCGCAGTCAAAATCCAGAAGATACAGAACAAAGTCAGCCGCAGAACGACCTGGAAGTATACGGCTTTTCCGACTGGAATTTCGAAGGTGAAATGGCTGGAAGTATGTTAGAAGGCTATCACAAAGATGAATACATAAAAGGTTCAGCCGTCCGATGGATGTGAGATAAAGGTGCGAGTCTCAATGAATCGGGTGTTCCCTTTTTCCTTGCCGTCAACTTTATCAATCCGCATGACATTATGTTTTACAATCCCGCAGGTGTAGAAACCGCATACAAAACAAACATTGCTGCACCCAATAACACGATCTACTCGCAGAAGTATGATTATGTTCCGCCGGCTTGGAATCATAAAAGTAATTTACCTGCCCATAAAGATTTCTATGATGTTTGGACAAAATAGTACGGCCCTGCGCCCCTAAACGAGGGGGCGGTTAAAAAGTTTAACGATTATTACCTTAACTGTATCCAAGACCAAGACAACAGCCTCATGGGACTCTTGGATGAATTGAAACGTCTGGGAATGACGGCAAACACCATTATTATCATGACATCCGATCATGGGGAGATGGGCGGTTCACACAGCCTCAAAGGCAAGGGCAATTTTCTGTATGAGAACAACGTACATGTTCCATTTATTATTGTTCACCCTGCCCATGAGGGCGGTCGGCACATTGGGGCGATTACGAGTCATTTGGACATTGCACCTACTCTATTGGACATGACAAATTTGTCTGATGATAAAAAAGAGGCTCTCTCCGAAGATCTCACGGGACACAGCCTTATGCCGTTACTGGACGGCAAAACGGAAAGAGTTCGGGATGGTGCGTTGTACGTTTATAGTATGTTGCTTACTGTTGATCCGGGCTATGATCCTCGCACGCCGTCAACGAAACCTGATTTTACGAAGCGTGCTCTGCTTCGTGGGATTGTAACCGAGCGGTACAAATTTGCCCGATACTTTTCACCGCTTAATTTTAATACGCCGACCAATCTTGACGAACTGTACGCCAACAATGATGTTAAACTGTACGATTTGGAAACTGATCCTTACGAGATGAACAATCTTGCCGCTGACCGAGTTGCTCATGCTGCGCTCATTGAAACGATGAATCGTCGTCTGAATGAACTGATTGAGCGGGAGGTCGGCATTGATAATGGCGTGGAAGTGTCGGCAGGACTGAAGTTCTTCGGAATCGAGCAGTGAAATGACGGTTCACGGAATCCGCGTCGGGAGATACGGAATCAAAAAACCCGGTGCTACCGCACCGGGCTCTGTGAGCATACGCCGCACAAGTGCGGCGGCTAAAAGAAAACGCAACAACTACCATAGCATCACCTCCTCTCCCAGCGGAGCGGCATCCTGCCAATTGGGTATATGGTAAAACGGTCACGAAATGCGACAAGAAAAAGAAAATTTTTGGGAAAAAGACGAAAAAGGCGAAAAACAAAAGCCGGAATGAAACGGAGTGTAATGACGGACACCGGAGTACCGGCTAAATGATTGCGTCATTTTGCATTGCCCGACGATGAAAATTCACGAGCAACATGCTCACTCAACAGCATTTTAATAAGAGACTGATAACCGACTTCTTGTTTGTGTGCGAGAACTTTCAAGGAGTCAATCAACGATTCCGGCAGACGAATCGAAATCGTCTTCGTCGATGGTTTTAGATTCGGAAAAGTCGTTGAAACGGCTTGATCCCAATCGACGAATTCCGTCGAATCGTGGGTTTCCCAGAACGCACGTTCATCGTCTTCATTCGCAAACGTCAGAATCGGCTTGAGCGTTTTACTTGTCATAGAGTCGTCATATTCACATTCCGCTTGGGTGATGCCGTGCTTGTTCCAGATTTTTTCGGAATTGCCCTCGTCCCATTGGAATGATACCGCTTTTTCCACTGTCTCACTCATCCTGCGATTAAGTATATTGACGACATCGGCGGATGTCAAGAGAGCCGGAGTACCGGCTAAATGACTAAATGGTGTCCGGTGGCGGAGCGGACAAGATAGGGTATTGTTTTTGCTCATGTCCAGTAATTTCCGCTATTCCGGCGATATTTTGTCAGGGGTTCGAGCGTTATCTTATTTCTCCCAGTGCCGCTAGTCCAGCCAGTTCATCGCAGCGTTCGTTGAAATGGTGCCCCGAATGTCCCAGTATGTGCCGGAATGTCAACTCATGAAACGATGTCAGCCTGTCCAATTCCTGCCAAAGGTCGGCATTTTTCACCGGTTTAAAAGAGTTTCCTTCTTTGCGCCGCCATCCATTCTTTTTCCATTTCGCCATCCAATCTTCGAGACCCTGTAAAACATACTTGGAATCACTGACCAGTTCCACGTCGCTCGGCTTAGTCAGGGTTTTCAATCCTTCGATGACGGCGGTTAGTTCCATGCGGTTGTTTGTTGTGTCGGGTTCGCTGCCGAATCGTTCAAGTATCTTACCGCTCTGAGGATGTTGCAAGACAAACGCCCAGCCGCCAGGTCCCGGATTCCCCTTACAGGAACCATCGGTGTAAAGAACGACTTGAGGTTTGGGCGACATAAGACAACAGACGTGGAAACAGTAAACGTGAGAGAACATTTTGCACTATTTTGTTCCATCTTGCAAGAACCCTTGCAGTAGCCAAGGTCAGCTAACAAGTATTTTGAGTTTTTTTCGTTTTTGTTCCTGATTTTGCCCAGCATTTCTCTGTTTTTCACGTAGTAGATACAGGAGCGGAATGGTTTCGCTTCCTTTTTCCCACTCACGGAGGTCAAAATGTTCAAAATCGAATCCCTGTCTCACTTCGTCCGATGTCTCAAAAAAGTCTGAGTCCCACGCTCCAAACAAGGACAATCACATCCCTTCGCCACCATACTCGCCGAAATCAGGAGACAGGAGTAAGGAGACAGGAGTAAGGAGACAGGAGTAAGGAGACAGGAGTAAGGAGACAGGAGTAAGGAGACAGGAGTAATCCTCCGACGCAATCGCCTCACGAGTCTGACCTATCGCCGAATGGATCGCATCCTTGTCCGTTTGATTCAACACCGCATCATGCTCCTTCAACAACTTCTCTAACTGGAAGCACATCGACTCCGCATTGTTCTTCGCCTCGACCAACTCCCGACGCTGCTTGTCCTCCTCCGCATGCACCTCCGCATCACGCTGCATACGCTCAATCTCCTCCTCCGGCACGCGTGTCTTCGACAAGCCCGATGACTGCTCGATGCGAACCTTCGTTTCCTTCTTCGTACCCAAATCGCGTGCCGAGACATTCAATATCCCATTGGCATCCAAGTCAAACGAAACCTCCACCTGCGGAACACCACGAGGAGCGGGTGTGTAAAAGTTTGGTAGGCGTTTTACCAGCACAGTTTCCACTGGTCGGAGTAAAGCACGGAACAAATGCTTGCCATCCGATTCGCCTGTGACAACCGCCAAGGCGCACCCGTCTGCTTCAACCTCCGACCCACCAAGTTCTTGCAAGCACCCTCTATCAAACCACTACCAATCACTCGACCACTCGCCAATAATGGTTAATGATAAATGGTTAATGATTAATCATTAACCATTTATCATTAACCACTTCGCACCATCGCCCAACGCCGAAGACACACCGCCCACACCCAAAAGACGACAATGTAGTGTGAAACACCAACCTCATTTTCACCTCATTTACAATCAACAAAACAACCTCAGTAGCCAGAGTGCGCTATAAAAACTAACCTTATTTACCTCATTTTGTTGCGAATAAAAAATGAGATCATTGAGGTTGATATTTTTGTTGCTCTGATGCTACTGAGGTTTTTTGCTCGAGTAAATCTGTGGATAAAACTCATCCCGCCGCCAACGCTATGATATAATTGTTGCTGGTTCTTACCCTCTTTTGACACAAAAAAAATTCAACATCCCGTCCGGCATCTGCCGATAGTCGAAACGTAACAAACTTTTCGACACCAATGCTCCCTAAAATGCTAAAATACCTCCGCTCCATGTTAAGATTGGGGGGGCAAATGGGTAATATACAAAAGCCCATCTAGTCCGCCGACCTCGGCGAGTCTGACACTGCGCATAGGAAAAAATTCACAGTGCCCGGAGCGGTCGCTCCGGCGAAATAACGAAAACTCCTTATCTACCGATACGGGCTCTGTTTGTTCTTTGATAACTTTTTCCCGCCAGCCCTGTAATTTATGAAAAAAATGTTTTACCCTACGATACCAAAAATTGTTGTCTTCACACTGGCATTCGTCATAGTGTTCGGTTGTTCCCGCGGTCCGAAGCGTCCGGCGGATATGCCGAAACCGACTCCTTGCATTGTTTTCGTAACATTTGGCGGAGAAGTCATGGAAGATGTCAGTGTTTATTTAACCCCGGTAGATCGGCAAGTCAACCAATGGGGAGCCGCAGGGTTGACAAACGCCGAAGGATGGGCAACAATGAAGACGCACTCGGTTTTCGATGGAGCGGTGCCGGGCGATTACATTATCTCCTTTCGCAAACTCGGCGCACCGGTGGATATGAACACTCCGCCGTCCTTGATTCCAGAAAAATATACTCTGGGCAAATCGCAGGAAACGATGACCGTTTCCAAAAAGCAATCGGAGTACACGTTTTCTTTGGATGCGCTGTAAGACTTCCGCCGGAAAGTGATATACCGTCAACAGCCGATGTTGTTTTTTTGTGTCCTTTGCGTCGAAGAAATAATCGAGTCAGAAAAAGCCCATTCCCCTTTACAACTTCGGTTTTGCGTACATTTTATTCGACGAAAGAACTACCAAAATTGCCGAAAACGCTACAAGCGGGGGAATAGTTACTTTTTCGTGCTTTTTGTGTCTTTCGTGGACAATTATACCATATTCCCATTTAGCCGGTACTCCGGCGAAAGAGTCTCTTGACGTTTTTTCCTTTACAGCCCCGGCGGATAAAAAGTTCACAGAGTCCGAAAGCAGAAGATCCGGTACTGCCGCACCGGGCTCTGATTCTATACAAAAGCATCCAATCCGTGGTGTACCTGATGCGGCGGAGCATATCTCTGAAAGTAAGCGGTACTGCGGACATCGTTTGCCCGTACAATATCCTCTAATGTGTAATGTTCTACGAAGTAACGAGTTAGTTTCTTCAAGTCTCCCTCTTTGAGGTGAACATAAAATTGGCTTTGTTCTTTCTGAAGTTTTTGGTCAAGTTGTTCTTGTCTTTTGCAAAGTCGATAAAATTTGACCAGTAGTTCAGAACACTCGTACATTTCGTGGACATCATCCGTCAACAAGACTATCAGCACGGCAAAACAGAGATTGTTATAGTACAGTGTGTCATAGGTAACAAAATCAATTTTTCCGGCATTCAAAGCTCTATTGGTATGGTCAAAAATGAGATTAAACGATAACCGCAGGGAGTCGATGACCCGATTGTCCAAAAACAGCCCTTCGCTATCATCGGCTGCGGCTCTTCCTTCATGCATATAATAGAAAACGCTATCGGAGGTTACGTTTTTTTTCGATGCCAGCATGCAACATGTTTGAAAAACAATGCCTCCGCCGATGTGAATCCCTACAGGAAAGCGGAGAGAATGTTGTCGAATGACAGCACTGCTATAAATAGCGGAGCAAAGCGAAGCGGAAAAGTACGCTCTGCAATACTGTACCATTTCGTTGACTTTATCGAAAACGCTTCTGTTGTTGTGTCCGAGGACTCTTTTGCCGTCAAGACCTATGCGTTTGTGCGTTCCCTTTGCAATATCGGCACCTGTCTTTTGTGCGTTATTGTACAAGGTTTCATAGAAGTTCATATCAACGATACAGTCTGGGGCGATAAAGCCGACGAATTCGCTGACTGCCGCATCGAGTCCGGCGTTTCGAGCGGCGGAAACGCCCTGATGCTGGGGAAAGTCGATCACCTTGATTCGGGAGTCTTGAGTCTCATGTTCACGCAAAATATCCATCGAATGATCTGGGGAAGCGTCGTTGATGCAGATGATCCCAATATCCTTCAGTGTTTGAAAGCGGAGACAGTCCAGACAACGGCGAAGATAGGTCTCGCTCTTATAAACGGGAACGATAACAGATACTTTAACGGAAACCGGCATTGGAGGACATTGTAGCAATGATTCCTGTAAAGTAAAGGGTACGATTTGCAACCCACCCAGAGGTTCAAAACGTTAAAAGAGCAGCTCTTTTTGCTATAAAGAGAACACTATGGGCTGTCGCACATTACTGCCCTGACGGTAAAAAAGTCCACAGAGCCCGGAGCGGTAGCTCCGGTGCTGCCGCACCGGGCTCTGTTTGTTCCTTGCTAATTTTTCACGCCAACCCTGTAATTCCCATGCCCCTGTTCCATCCGAAAGTCCTAAAAAGACACGCACTGTCCATTGCGGTCGATCCGCAACACATCGCAGTGCTAAAACAATGGGCTGTTATCGATTATGCTCGCTTAGCGCAAAGCAAAGGAAAACAATCCATCGGCAGGCGGAGTGGCGAGAGGTTTTTCAGGATTGCAAGCAAAAGACGGCGGCGATGATTAAAGCGATTAACGAGACCGATGCGGAAATCGACCGAAGGGTGTACGATTTATACGGCTTGACCGATGCGGAGATAGTCATCGTCGAAGGTTATGTGTACGCACTTTGATATTATTTCGTATCAAATACTCTTTGAGTTCGGTAACGCTGTAATTTCGTTCCATTCGCGGCGAGTAGAGCATACTGCTAACGATCGCCGCCAGTGCGTCCGTCTGGGAGAACAACGCCGATAAATGTTCCGGCAAGCCGGCACCGCCAGAAGCAATGAGCGGAACCGAGACCGTCTTTTCCGCCAATACCATCAGTTCCAAATCATAGCCGGATAACGTGCCGTCATTGTCTATACTGTTCAAACAGATTTCGCCCGCTCCGAGTTCCTGTCCGCGTTTGATCCATTCCATTGCGTCCATGCCGGTCGCTTGTCTTGCACCGTCAATATAAACTTCGTATCCGCTCGGCATGGTCTGCGTCCGCTTGACTTGAGTGGAAAGCACCACGCACTGCGAACCAAAGGCTTTCGCTCCTTCCGCAATGATTTGCGGATTCCTCACTGCCATTGAATCGACGCTGACTTTCTCCGCCCCGGCTTTGAGCACCTCGTACATGTCGTTCAAGGTTTTGATTCCTCCGCCGACGGTAAAGGGAATAAAGACCCGGCTTGCGACTCTCTTGACCGTATCGATGTCGATAGCACGTTTCTCTGCGCTGGCGGTGATGTCGTAAAAGATCAACTCGTCGATGTGGGCGTGATACAATGCTTCCGCCATTTCTTCGGCAGGTGCCACGTCGATGTTGTCCTGAAATTGTACCGCTTTCGTTACCCTGCCTTCGATGATGTCGAAGCAGGCGATGAGTCGTTTGGTTAACATTTTTTGTGTTTGTTTAGTCTTTCACCATTATATCAAGAGATAACAGAGCCGCAATCATTAGCCGCCGCACTTGTCAGTCCGTTATCATGTTTCCGTTTTCGTCTCTGCTTGTGCCTAAACTTTTTGTTATCAAAGGTTTTGCGTAAAAATGGGGAGTTCACAACGGCGTACAACGCTGTACGCAGGAGTACGGCAATGCCCGATAAATTCTGTGTCTTGGCAAAATTCGGTTTACAAAGCCGGAGTTGTAAAGGGGAATGGGCTTTTTCTGCCCCGACCAGATACTTATGGCAAGGCACCACGAAAAACGGACGAATCTGCTTCGCAAGAGCCCTTGACGTAAAACGGCAAAATTGTTACCCTTCCGCCTCCTTTTGCGGTCTTTTCCTCCTTATGGTCAAGCATACAAAATTGTTTTTTTTGCTAATTTTGGGAGGGGTCTGCGCTCATCTTTCCTGCAATTCGCTCAGTTTTAATAATCCATCTTCCGGCAATTCGGCAACGATCGCATCGGCAGTTAATTATCAGCCCAATACCGTTACTGTTGAAATATACGTCATTCGTCTTTCTCCGCACCAAAACGCATTGCTCTATCAACTATGGCAGGAAGTCGATGAACAATCATTACCGACGCAACTGCGCCGCGAACTGCTTGCGCAGGGATTCCGCGTCGGTATTCTCGGCAATTTTCTTTCACCGATGCTTGAACAGTTGACAAGCGTTTCATCCGAAGGAGTCGCCGATATTCCTTCAGGGATTGTTCAGGAATTTTCGGCGGCTGATGTCGCTCGTGAATATGGTGCAACTCGCCACACTCGGCAACTGTTGCCGGAAATGCATGCGGTGCTCAAGCCTTTTAACGACCAAAATGCGCTGCCGGAAATCTTCTTATTTCGACAGGAAAACGGCAAGATGCATGGTGAAACATATACAAACGCACTAGGGGGGCTTCTTGTTAGTGCCGAAGCAAACCGAGATGGTTCCGCCCAAATTCAGATGCTTCCGGTACTAGAACATGGCGTTTCCGGCAGACGGTTTCGGACGGTTGCCGGTATGGTTATACAAGAGGAAAGCCGACCGCGTCATACCTTTGAGTCGTTAATGATTACTCAGCGTCTTCTGCCGGGACAGTGGATCATATTGGGAGCGACGACGTTGGATTCGGCGGGGGCGGGTAAAGTCTTTTTTACCCGCACGTCACCCGTACCGGAACAACGTCTTTTGGCGATTCGGCTTGTACGAGCGATGCCGGTTGCGGAATAGAGTCTTACACATTTTACCCACTGCAATTTTTGGGGGAGAGCGGGGCTTTACGACTTTCGCTGGAAAGTTTCCTACCCGTTGCCGTCATTACACGTTCCAAAAAATTATTAAAGCATTCCGGCTTTTGTTAACGCGGAACAAAAGCCGGAATGGAGCGCAGCGCAATGACGGTGCCTCGTTTTGGGGTATGTTATTTTCCGGCGAAAGCCTTATAGCGGCTTATCGAAATGCAACCTCATTTTCAACCTCATTTCCTTAGCGTTCTTTGCGGTTAAATCCTCTCTTTTAACCGCAAAGTGCGCAAAGAAGGCGCAAAGTTCGCAAAGAAAATGTCCCAATTGACACCGTGTACAGTATAGTTGTGCAGACACCTATGGCTGCGCCCTATTTTTTGGGATTTATCCCTTTGATTCCACTTATGCATCTCCCACTTGTCCATTTTGCCCATTTTGTAAAAAACGGACGCTCCAGTCTCGGACTTTAGACGCGGTCGCCCCACACAGGGGTAGCAACGGGGATTTGTCAAGTTAACGACTCGCCACCACCCGTTCTACCCGCAAATTCCAATTTCGCCAGCCCGCACCGTTAACTTGACAAATCCCAACCGCC
>Ga0099364_10013003_pt1 | contig 11195 bp, 14 predicted proteins | sample TergutTh196P3_FD_73070 | JGI IMG/M metagenome (GOLD analysis project Ga0099364, IMG submission 73070) | Microcerotermes parvus P3 segment gut microbial communities from Pointe-Noire, Republic of the Congo - Th196 P3 | ecosystem: Host-associated > Arthropoda: Insects > Digestive system > Gut ... | reverse complement strand
GGTCAATGTAGACTTCCCGCTGTTAGAAAGTATTGGCATGGCTGCCTTCCAATTCTGCAACAACCTAGCTATCGCTGACATCCCGCTTGTGACCAGTATCGCTGATGGAGCCTTCATGGGATGTAATAACCTAGTTAGTGCCATGTTGGGAGCCATTTCAGAAAGTGATTTTTCAATAATGTATTCCTTCCCAGGCAACCTGCGGGAAGCGTACTTTGCCTCCGGAGGCGGCGAAGGAACCTACACCAGAGTATTACCGTCATTGGAGTGGTCTAAGCGGCCATAAACCTTACCTGCCCGGTGCTCGCATGTGGGTACCGGGTGGAGCTTGGTTAGTATACTAGGTTTTACTTAGTTGTATATAAAGATTCTTCTTAATTGTTTTTTCTAGAATGGCGAAGAATAAAAAAAGCGGTAAATGCCAGAATTGTCATGGCAAGTACAAGAATAAATTGTAACATATCATCTACCTACCCGCTGAACTAAATAATAAGCCGAGTTTACCGCTTTCGTCAATAAAAACAAGCAAAGAAGTATCCTTAAAAAATAGCGGGATGATAACTCACCCCGCCAAATATGAACAAAAAGCAATTCCAGGACGGAATAACTATTAAGTCCTATATTAGACATAGGATAAAAAGTGTAAACTGTCAATAGTAAATAATAAGCTAAAAAAACTAGCTCTAATGAGGGTTTTTTAAATCAGAAAACTATCAAATTCACTAGTTTAGCCCAAACAGCTCACTTGCATTCTCGTAAAACACCCTTTGGTGAAATTCCTCGGGGATGAGTTTTTTGCAGAAGTTGATGTAAGGAGCCATGGGGGTCAATGGCCAGTCAGAACCGTAGAGCACCTTGTGATAACTATCCAGAAAAACCAGTGCGCTGCGGTAGCGGTTAAGGAGCAGCTCCTCATTGCCCATGCGCTCTGCATAGGCGGCGTTTCCAACAAGGAGCCCTGAAATATCAAGGTAGACATTCTGGTTTTTAAAAGTCACCTCGGCGGCGTCAAAGACCCAGGGGGTTCCCATGTGGCAGATGATGATTTTCATGTCGCGCCGTTTTACTGCCAGCTCATCTACATCAAGGGGTTGGGAGTACTTTAAAAGCCCCCTCTCTGAATAGGTATCACCTGAATGAATAGCTACCGTTAGGCGATATTTTTCAGCAAGGTCATAGACAGGATCATAAACAGGGTCGTGAACCATCACATGGTAATAACCTGCGTAAATTTTTATCCCCTTAATATAAGGGTTAGATTTAATAAGCCCATCCATCCTTTCTATGGCATGATCGTTTAGGGTAAGTGGGTTAATTCCAAGGCAGAGAGACATGGAGGATGGGAGGGGATCTTCCAGATCCGCCATCATGGGATTCTCCGCTTCATAATCCGGGAGCTGCCCCTGAGGATCTCCCTTTATGCCCATGCAGATAGCATGGACCACATTGTTTTCTTCAGTTTCCTTTTTGTAACCTTCACCTGAATAATCTACATTGGAAAGATGAAGGGCCGTTTCCTTAAAAGCATGACCTTGAGAAAAGTGCACATGGGCATCTATGATCTTCATGATCCCATGCTAGCATGGGGGCTGTTATTTTGTAATGCATGCTTAAGCATAAATGCTTAAGTAGTAGTTTTAGAAATATTGCTTTATGATAGATTTTCAAATCTAAAAGTTATCAAATTCGCAAACTTTTTGGGACTGAATGTCTTTCCAATGCCAAAGAGGCCGGGACAGTTTTGATGAGAAAGGGTTAGCCCGCGTAAAGTCGGGGAGCCAGTCAGAGCCCGTTACCAGTTCCTGACAGAAGCCGTCTTCTATGCCATATTCGTCCAGCATGGAAAGCACGGCGTCATATTCCCGCTGTGAAACATAGCGGTCGGGGATCCTGTGTTCAGAGCTGCCGCCTACGGGTGTGTATTGAGTCATTAACGAGAGCAGAGCTTTGTCTTTGCAGTTTCCTGCAAACCATTGAAGTATGCGGCGAGTATCTTCCAGGGAGCCGGGTATCACCAAGTGCCTTATCATCACTCCACTAATTAACTGCAAGCCCGGAGCAAATTCAAGTTTTCTATATTCCATCATTTTTAGTATTGCTTCTTTTGCTCTGGAAGGATAATCGGGAGCATTGAAAAACCTTGCAGCAAATTCGGAATCGAAAGTTTTTAGATCAGGGAGGTAAACATCAACATGATCTTTTAGAATCTCAAGAGATTCCATTCCATCATAAGCTGAAGAATTCCAGACTACGGGAATTTTAAGCCCCTGTTTTTTCGCAGCCTCCAGTCCCAGAGCAAGAGCGGGTGCAGCATGGCTCCCTGTAACAATGTTTATGTTCTCAGCACCCTTTTCCGCAAGGGCAAGACATATCTTTGCAAACTCCCCTGTAGAAACTTCCCTGCCCATGCCTTCCCTTGAAATCTGATAATTCTGACAAAAGGCACAACCCAAATTACATCCGGTAACAAAGACAGTTCCCGAACCTCCATAACCTGTAATGGGCGGCTCCTCCCCCATGTGTATCCCCGCAAAACCCAGGCGCAAAGCTGCCCCCTCACCGCAGACCCCGCTTTCACTGTTACGGTCTACTCCACAATGCCGGGGACAGAGGAGACAGTTTTTGTAGTGATCATTCCTCACTGGCAACAGACCAGTTAACTATCTGTATGTTTTCTATGTTTTCAAAATGGCGCATATTATCGGTTACAAGAATATAGTTATTTTGCAGGCAAAACGCTGCGATGAATATATCTGCGTCTTCGGTATTTCTTTTAGCCTTTCTTTCCTGCACATATATTCTAATTGCTTCATCTAAAAGGGAATCACTAAATTTGCCTACAGAAAATAAATCACAAAAATCCATTAGTCTTTTTAGCTGATTAGTCGCATTAATTAATAAAAGACCACGTTTTACTTCATAATATGCAATAGGAGTTACTATTATACTATGATCTCCATCCAGTGCCTTTTCAATGTTATCAATAACTGCTGTATTTCCCTTGAGATAAAAAGATATTATATTTGAATCAAGAGCATAAACACTCATAAATCAGCAAGTTCCCTGAACTGTACTCTTTTGGCGAGAATTGCATCAAATTCAGGTGGCAAGGGATCGGTTTTATTTGTTTCTTGAACTTCCTTTGTCAATTGCTTGAAAGCTGCCAGTTTTTTCTTCTTTTCGGAGAAGCTGTTATTTACAAGCTCAATGGTTAGGGTTACTTCCGAACCTTTAATAAAATTACAAGGTTTTTCCGGAATAAATGCCCGACCATCATACACTGCCCGTACTGCTGTCATACTGCCTCCTCCATAGAGTATAACTAATCTTAACATCAACATGGTGTTCCATTCAACCGGGGACAGAGGCGGCAGGTTTTGTAGGGGGGAAGGTCGGGGTGATTAATCATATCAACAGTCTCATATGTCTTGAACGTTAAACGCTATGAACCTGCTTGTCAATTGGATAATACCTTGAAAAACAGGGTATTATCCAGATTACTTAAGACCAACCAACAATACGTACAGATTGTATTCTAACATTTCCAACACCACGGGGCATATCAGCTGTAAAAGTTCTGTTTCTATGCTGCCCTGGTGGCACAGTAATATACCAAGTAGTACCTGTTCCTTCTACTGAAAATATTACCCATAAATCCAGTATACGAGATTCAGAACTTGTATTTCTTACAGTAACTTGATAATTACTATGTGTAATTGTTATACCAGGAGGAGGTCCAGAATTAAACTGTGCAAAAACAATACCTGCACCAACAATCATAATTAATAAAATACATAAAACCAGTCTCTTTTTCATAAAATCACTCCTTACTATTTATTCAAAAAAATTAAACACCCATATGGGATTTTTTTTGTTTCATATTCCCAGAGTCGTGGCTCCAATTCCCATCGCTCCGGCACCAAATAAACTTACAAACAAGGGTGTAGTTGAACCGTCCATATCTATTGCATACATTACAAGACCACCTATTACTAAGGCACCGCCTACAATAATTAAACCCCAACTAAAAATTTCCAGCGCACTCATGCCGGAAGAACTACTGGAATAAGGTGTAAGGCGTACATCAGTCTGTTGTCTTACAGGGGTATTTGACTGAAGCAATGGATTCCAGCCAAATGGATGTATAGATAAATTTGAAACTGAATTGCTATTTAGGGACAGGTGTTTGAAATTAATTTATGGAGATTTTGGAGTTTTGACTATACAAGAACTTTTTATAGTAAATTTGAAGGCATATAGAAAATTACACCGTATTTCTCAAACTAAGTTGGCTGACCTTTGTGATTCCTCTACCGGGTACATTGGAGAAATTGAATCCGGGAAGCGTTTTCCCTCTATAAATATGATAGAAAGGATAGCAAATGCACTTCAGATAGAATCCTGGCATCTGTTTAAAAACGAACCAATAACTAATTCAAAAGATGCTCCTTTTCCAAAACTTTCACCTACACAAAAGAGCGAAATCAAGAAATTGGCTGGCTCTGCTCTTTCAAAAATTCTTGATGATTTTTAGCTTTTTTAGGCATTTTACACGCATAAATAGACATAAAACTTACATTTTCCCCATTTATTCGTTATAATTAACAAGCATGAAACAATACTTAAAAATTACTTTTATATTATTTACTGTACTTTTAATAATTTCTGCCTGCGGCATATTCGGAGAACAGGAAAGTTATGGGTATAGCTTGAGTATGAATGCCGGGCTGCCTTCAACTTCAGAGTATTCATATACTGAATTTATCCCTTTCGTTATAACCGAATCAAATACTTCCTGGTCTGGTACAGGTTATATACGTGAAGATGCAATTGGGCTGGAAGATATTGTTCCACCTGCTTACAGTAGTGAGGCAGCTTTTTCGGAGGTACTTTCAAGAGCGGACTCTGGAGGAGAAGTATCCCCACCTTCCCAATATTTAACCGAAGGGGATTTTGAGCAGAGCAGAAGATTTGTCAAAACAGCAAATTTAAGCATTAGGGTTGATGATCTTTTGGTAATGGCAGACTACCTTGCAGAGTTAACAGAAAAATACCGTGCATGGCTGGCATCAACCAATATTTCTGAAAACCAGCATACATATAATATACGTGTACCTTCGAGCTACTACGAAGATATGCTTTCAGACCTGAGCGGCCTGGGGATAATAATTAGAAAAACAGAAAATGCAGAAGATGTTACCCTGCGATACTATGACCTGGAAAGCCGGCTTATTACACAGCATGAACTGCTTAGAACTTACCAGAGCTACCTAGCCAGGGCGGTTAGCATTGACGAGATCATGACAGTGGAAAGACGAATCGCAGAGCTTCAAAGGGAAATCGATCAAAGCGGCACCCAGTTCAGGAACCTTGTTGGCAGGATAGATTATTCCACTATAGTTTTTACTGTAAATGGACCTTTAAGCGCTTCATACTACTCCGGACCATCCCTGGGAGAGAGACTGGACGAATTTTTCGACTCTGTCGGCGAAGTTGCTTCTTCGGCATTAATGGTGCTTTTAGGGATTTTCATATACGGAGTCCCTGCCGCTTTTGCCCTTATCCTGCTATACTGGATATTTTTTGGGCGTATAGGGCTCATTAAAAGACTGTGGCGACTGGCTGCAGCAAAACCCAAAGTCAGCAACAGGGAATACCTCTAAAATTCCTTGCCTACTTTGAACTTGCCTTTTAGCCAAAATTGGTGCATATTTAAATATAATGGCAGAAATAAAAAAACCTATTTTAGTTGTTCTTGCTGCCGGCATGGGAAGCCGTTTCGGCGGGCTTAAACAGATGGAGAGCTTCGGCAAAAACGGCGAAGTTTTGCTGGATTACTCGGTTTACGATGCTCTGCAAAGCGGTTTTGGCAAGGTGGTTTTTATCATCAGGCAGGGTATTTTGCAGGACTTTAAGGAGACCGTTCTATCCAGGATAGAGGGTAAAGTTCAATACGAGCTTGCCTTTCAGGAAATGGACAGCCTTATTCCCAACGATATAATAGCCCATATAAAAAACACAGGCCGCACCAAGCCCTGGGGAACTCTGCATGCACTTTTATGCGCGCGGGAAAAAATTGATGCTCCCTTTGCGGTTATTAATGCTGATGATTTTTACGGCAGGGAGGCTTATGCCGTTCTTGGCGCATTTCTTTCCCAGCCTGATCTTACTGAGGGCGCAATAGTGCCTTACAGGCTGGAGCCTACCCTGAGCGCCATGGGTACTGTTGCCCGCGGCGTGTGCGAGCTTGAGGCAGGTGCTCACAATGCAGAAAATTACCTTGCTTCCATAGATGAGCTTGTTTCCATAGAAAAAAAAGACGGGGTTATATTTAACACTAACCCTGACGGCTCAAGACGTGAATTAAAAGCCGATACTCCCGTGTCCATGAACTTTTTTGGCTTCCCGCCTTCTGTATTCACAAATTTTAAAGAATACTTTGATGATTTTATTAAGACACAGGGCAGGGAAGAAAAAAGCGAGTGTTATCTTCCAAAAGCATCAGACTGGTTAATAAAAAACAAGTACCTAAAGTTACGCGCACTACATGCGGAGTCCAGGTGGTTTGGCGTAACGTATAAAGAAGATAAAGAGGAAGCTATTAAGCTTCTTGAATCTTTAACCCTTAAGGGTGATTATCCTGCACAATTATGGAAGTAAAAGAAAATGATCTTCACCTTTAAGCGCGGCATACATCCTAACGAACAAAAAAAACTAACAGATAACGTACCTATACAGATACTGCTTCCCGGAATGAAAAGCGAGATGGTTTTTCCACTGCTTCAACATATGGGTACTGCCTGTGAATCCATAGTAAAGATAGGTCAGAGGGTACTGTTAGGTGAAAAGATTGGTGACAGCACTGCCCCAATTTCCGCTCCCATACATTCCAGCGTTTCCGGTATTGTAAAGGACATAAGGCCTCACCTCACTGTAACCGGTACTATCGTAAACTCCATAATAATAGAGAACGACGGCCTACTGGAAGAACACGAAGATATAAAACCCCGCAGGGATTTTAATGAGCTTTCCAAGCATGAGATAATACGAAACATAAGAGAAGCCGGCATAGTGGGTCTTGGGGGAGCGGGCTTCCCTACCCATGTTAAGCTTTCTCCCCCTCCGAATAAAGCTATTGACACTGTTATAGTCAATGGCTCTGAATGTGAACCTTACCTTACAACAGACAACCGCGTAATGATAGAAGAATCTGACAGGATAGTAACAGGCTTGCAAATAGTGTTACGCGCAGTAGAAACTGCCAGGGGCATCATTGCCATTGAAGACAATAAACCGGAGGCAATAGCCGCCGTCAGAAAAACAGCAGCAAATGTGCCTAACATAGAAGTAGTTGTTGTAAAGGCAAAATACCCCCAGGGCTGCGAAAAGCAGCTTATAAACGCTATCACAAAAAGAGAAGTTCCATCCGGCGGGCTTCCCATAGACGTGGGCTGCATAGTATCCAACGTAGACACTGTAATAGCCATACACAGGCTTTTTATGAGAGGAAGACCTCTTATGAGGAAAGTTGTAACGCTTACAGGTGGCGCCTTAAAGAACCCGGGCAATTATAAAATAAGGCTGGGCACCAAACTTAGCGACCTAATGGAAATGATAGGCGGCCTGCAGCGCAGTGCGGCAAAGGTTGTAGTAGGCGGCCCCATGATGGGAGTTTCCATATTTGACATTAATGTACCCATAGTGAAAACCACTTCGGGGATTTTGTTTTTAACAGAAGAAGAAGCCCATATTCCGCCTGAGAAAAACTGCATAAGGTGCGGTCAGTGCGTTGAACACTGTCCTGCAGGATTAATTCCAACAGAACTAAACAATGACATACTCAAGGAAAACAGTGCAAATTTTTTAATGCACAGCGGACTGGACTGCATAGAATGCGGAAGCTGTTCTTACATTTGCCCTGCAAAAAGAAGATTATCACAGGCCATACGCACTACAAGAAGGGCGGAGCTGGCAAAAATGAGAAGGTAAGGGGAAAAAGATGCAGATTATTTTAACAGTATCTTCACCTCCCCATATATACGGAACAGATTCCATAGTAAAAAGAATGCGGGATGTTATAATTGCGCTTATCCCGGCATGCATACTTGGGATAAACTACTACGGCACTTACGCCTTTGTTACTATATCAGCATCCGTTATTTCTGCATTATGCGCAGAGTATCTTTTTCAGAAAATCACAGGAAAACCGGTAACAAGCAATGACCTATCCGCAGTCATTACAGGCTTACTGCTTGCCTTTAACCTTCCTCCAAGTGTTCCTATCTGGATACCCATAGCAGGGAGCTTTTTTGCAATCATAGTTGTAAAGCAGTTATTTGGCGGGCTTGGATCGAATTTCCTAAACCCGGCTCTTGCGGCAAGAGCCTTTCTCTCTGCATCCTTCCCTGTGTACATGAACAGGTGGTCTTTGCCAAGCATGCCGGATGCAGTAACAGGTGCAACATATTTGGAGCAGATAAAAACTGATCCCCTCTTTGTTCCCGAATTTGCAGACTATATGTCTTTACTTTTTGGAAAGATAGGCGGCAGCTTAGGCGAAACAAGCGCAGTTGCACTTTTAATAGGCGGAATATATTTAATCATAAGGAAAGTAATAAACTGGCGCATACCTGTTTTTTACATAGGAAGTTTTTCACTCTTTGCTTTTGTCTTTGGGCGTACAGAGTTTTTCTCAGGCTACATACTCTTTGAAGTTCTCTCAGGCGGTTTAATACTGGGTGCATTCTTTATGGCAACTGATTATGCGACATCTCCCATAACCCCCAGCGGTAAAATAATAATGGGAATAGGATGCGGCTTACTTACAGTTTTAATAAGGTTTTACGGAGGCTACCCAGAGGGTGTAAGTTACGCGATACTTATCATGAACCTTTTTGTTCCCTTAATTGACAAGTATGTAAGACCAAAGATTTACGGGAAAGTTTACAAAAAGAGGGCTAAAGCATGAAGCATGTCTTAAAACCTGCACTTAGCCTTTTTGTAATTGCGGCAATTACAACAACTCTTTTAAGCTTTGTTTATACCATTACACTTGACCCTATAGAGAGCCAATTTAGAAGAATGCAGGATAATGTGCTTAGGGAAATTATGCCGCATGCATCCCGCTATAACGAATTGGATATACAGGCCGGCGGCAGCATAACAAGGATTTTTGAAGCTTACAATAATGAAACACTTATAGGTTATGTTTTTGAACTTTCGCCTAATGGATATTCAGGGCGAATTAACATAATGGCAGGAATATTAAGCGAAGAAAATGTTCTTACAGGGATACGCATTTTAAGTCATACAGAAACACCGGGACTGGGTGCATTGGCTGCAAGGGAGAGTTTTTATGGTCAGTTCAGCGGGAAAGCCCTAAATGCTTTAAGCGTCGTAAAGTTAACTAACCCGCGGGAAGATGAAATACAGGCTCTTACCAGTGCTACAATCACTACGAATGCAATTACACAGGCAGTTAATGAGGCAATAGCACTTTATAACAGCGGGGCTTTAAGCGGAGCTTTAAGCGGAGCTTTAAGATGAACAAATATTTAACAGTGCTAAAAAACGGCATCTTTGGAGAAAATCCCGTATTTGTTCAGCTCCTTGCTCTCTGCCCCCTCCTTGCTGTTACAACATCGGCAATTAACGGCATAACCATGGGTATCTCTACTACTGCGGTACTTGTCGGGGCATGTACTGTCATATCAATTTTCCGCAAACTTATACCTAACGAAATTCGCATTGCCTCCTTTGTTATTATTGTTGCAGGTTTTGTGACCATACTGCAGATGCTTATGCAGGCATTTTTACCTCCTGCAATAAATGAATCACTGGGTATATATATACCCCTTATAGTTGTTAACTGCATAGTTTTTGCGCGCATAGAAATTTTCGCATCAAAAAATAAAGTACTTTTATCAATTACCGATGCACTTGGCATGGGCCTTGGTTTTACATCAGGCCTATTCCTGGTTGGAATAATACGGGAATTTTTCGGCATGGGTTCTATTTTAGGATGGGAAATTAACCGTTATCCGCCATCCCATATAGGCATTATGGTTTTGGCGCCGGGAGCCTTCTTTACCCTTGGAGCCTTAATTATGCTTATTAACTATTACCGCCAAAAAAAAGGAACTAAATGATGGGAGTTTTTGTAATAATAAGTGCAGCATTGATAAACAACTATGTATTATCCCAGTTTTTGGGCATGTGTCCTTTTTTTGGAGTATCAAAAAAGACAGAAACAGCAATGGGTATGGGTCTTGCAGTGCTTTTTGTTATGCTTATTGCTACCATTATAACCTATCCTTTATACAGGTTTCTTTTACTGCCCTTTAACATGGCTTACCTTCAAACCATAGTGTTTATTCTGGTTATTGCATCCATAGTACAGTTTCTGGAAGTTTACATGAAAAAAGCTTTTAAAAAGCTCTACTCAACACTTGGTGTTTACCTTCCGCTTATGACGACTAACTGTGCTATTTTCGGCGTTACCCTTTTAAACACAAGAGACGATTTTACATTTATAGAAGCCATGTTTAACAGCCTGGGAGCAGGAATTGGTTTTACACTCGCCATAATTCTTATGGCAGGTTTAAGAGAAAAGTACGATGGGGATCAGGGCATTCCCATGGCTTTCCGAGGTTTTCCTCTGGCATTGTTTGCCGCAGGTTTAATGAGTATAGCATTCCTGGGTTTTCAGGGTCTTGTAATGGGGAGATAATATGCTGGAAAATATATTTTTTCCTCTTATAAGTATAGGAAGTCTTTCTTTAGTATTTGGCGCCCTGCTTGGTTTTTCTGCAAAAAAATTCGCTGTTAGAGCAGATCCAAAAGTAGAGAGCATACATAGAGCACTGCCCGGTACAAACTGCGGCGGCTGTGGTTTCCCCGGCTGTTCAGTATTTGCAGAAGCTGTAAGCAAGAACGAAGTAAACTACAATGGCTGCGCACCGGGCGGCAATGACGCAGCGGCAAAAATAGCGGAGACCATGGGTATAGACCCTGCAAAGTCAGCAAGGAAAGTTGCCTTTATAAAGTGTGACGGCAAAGAAGACAATGTTAATCGCAACTATATATATGACGGACCAAAGAGCTGTGTTGCAGCCGCCCAGCTTGCAACAGGCGGGAACAAAACATGTTCATATAGCTGCGTTGGACTTGAGAGCTGTAAAAACGCCTGTCTCTTT
>Ga0099364_10013002_pt1 | contig 11195 bp, 14 predicted proteins | sample TergutTh196P3_FD_73070 | JGI IMG/M metagenome (GOLD analysis project Ga0099364, IMG submission 73070) | Microcerotermes parvus P3 segment gut microbial communities from Pointe-Noire, Republic of the Congo - Th196 P3 | ecosystem: Host-associated > Arthropoda: Insects > Digestive system > Gut ... | reverse complement strand
CGGCATTAGGTGCATTCCGTCTCCTGATTGATATTTGGACATCAACCACCCATCTTCGTCCTTCAGAACCGACGCTGAATCGAGGTAACGCAGGCCCATTTCCTCGGCGACGTCGTAGACCCATCCGTTGGCCCTTTCTATTTTATCGTTGTTGATGGAGCCCAGCAACCTATAGTTCCGCGCAACCGGAAAGATGGAATTGAGAATGACCTTTGTATCCGGGCTTGCGCCGAGGATGCGGCTTACAAAGTCTATGTAATCATTTTTGAAACTGTCTTCCCCCATTGATGCGACACCGTTGATGCCCAAGGTGATCAGGATGTACTCAGGTTTCTTGGTTTCGGCGGCCCTTTCTATGGTCATATTCTCTCTGGTATCGGGGTAGTATATACTAATAGTTCTTTGGTTGAACAGTGCAAAGGTCCACCACTTGCCTCATATTCAAACCACATCCAAAAAAATTTGAGATGTGGTTTGAGGCTTTTTTAAGGAAATCAGCGAGGCTGTAACGACCTTCCAGCCTCGCCACATTGTACGCTACCACGCTATCCTCTATCGGCTGAAGCACCACCTTAAATAGTTCGTTGAGCTCTGTAGACACCTTGCCACCTGACTCAACCCAGATTTTTTCGCATATCGCTTGGTTAATCAGCCGCTTGATGTGGCTATCTGCTAGCCGATATGTCCGTCCGCAATCCTCGATCGAGTCCAACGCTTTTTGCAAATCACCTACCACTAACTCGTGTTCAGTGCTGTGGATTCTTAATTTCTGCTCAATAAGCGCTAGCGACCCAGTAATTTGCATTTGCTCAGATTTGAGCAATTCAAGCGGGATGGCATCGTCATAGTGGGCTTCAAGCAACTTCCTCCGCTTTTGCTCCAGCTTTGATTTTTCCCGCAGAAGGCTGACTTTTTCGATCTCAAACTGCTGCTCAGACCTCTTGATACTTTCAATCATCGCTTCCTCCAACAACGTCCGTACTTGTGGGTCCAGGCTGTAATGCTCATACATTTCTTCCACGCGGCGCTCAACCTCTTCTATAAGCACAGATTTCTGGTCACAGTCCTCGCGCTTGCTGTGCCTGCCAGAGCAGACGTAATACGGGTAAATCACACCGGAGCGGGATTTGGAGTGTGTTACAATCATGCGAGACCCGCATTTTCGGCAAAACAAGCTGCCTTTCAAGAAATGCGGATGCTCGCGGGTGCGCTCGCCGTTAATTCGGGACTTTAATATATCCTGCACCGCTTGCCATATTTCCTTGTCCACCAGTGGCTCATGGTTGCCGTCATATTCTACCCCTTTATACACCACAGTCCCCTTATAATAAGGGTTGACCAGTATTTTGTTTAATGCGCCGCGATCAATTTGCGCGGACGGGATGCGGGGCGTTGGGCGGGTGGTCAACCCCTGCGCCGCCAGTTGTTCTGCAAGGGCGCATACAGTCCACTGCCCTGTAGCATATTCCTCAAATGCCCGCTTTATAAGCGGAGCCCGCCCCTCATCCAGTTCGACAGTGCGATACTCGCGCCCCAACTCGTCGGTTTTTCGCACGTTTACGTAGCCGAGCGGCGCTTTGCAAATCGTGCCGCCATTCATCCCTTTCCCGTCCATGCCTTTTTTGACCTCGGTGGCGAGGTTTTGCGAGTAGAACTCCGCGATGGAGCTCATGATGCCATGCAGGAGCATGCCCGCCGGTGTCTCGTCAATGCTTTCCGAGGCGGACACAAGCTGAACATTTGCCTCCCGCAATGCCCTCGATATATCTACATCGTCGCCGCGGTTCCGGGCGAGGCGGTCAACTTTATGTACAATGACATAGTCCACCCTATCGCTGTTGTCTTTGATATACTCAAGCATTTCCTTGAGTTCCGGCCTGTCGGCTGACCGGGCTGAAGCGCCCCTGTCAACAAACTCTTTGCCGATTATCGCACCCATTGCGTGGGCTTTTTTCTTATTAGCCTCGCGCTGGGCGGGGATAGAAAAGCCTTCGTCGTCGCCACCGCCCCGCTCCGCCTGCCCCCGTGACGACACACGGAGATACGATACGGCAAACTTCGGAGTCATACTGTTCGTGATCGTTTGCATAAATTCATTCTGCATGATATTCCTCCTTTCGCATTCATGCCATACATACTATATTTTACCGTACGATGCCCCTGATCTCAAGGGTCTTTCGCTATTGTTATACTATTGTTTACTACCTCACCCAAAGGTTTGGCGCAGATAAGCTGAGTGTCGGTAAACCCTTGCTAAAGCAACTGTGCCTTTAGCGTTGCTTTTTCATTTTGTTTTTGGTGTTTGTGTTTGTTATGACCCGCAATCCCTGACTAATGCCAGCAATTACGCAGCGTGTCGGATACTGGCGCATTTTTATGAGCGACGCAGTTATTGCATGAAGATTTGCGGTAAACCGATTCATAAATCGACCTTTCCGTAGAAACCTGCGGACGATCCCATCGCGCCACTAATGTCTCCTTTGATATTCGTCATGATGGTTTCGTCTTTCTTTTTGTGATAGTAGACGTATACAGTTTCGTTCCAACGGGAGGTGTCAGCCTCAACATCCATCCGAGCGCATCCGCATTCGCTGAACCAGTTGAGCTTGAATAGCGGGTCGTTTTTGTCGTAAACCGCACTGATCATGCGCCGGAGCGTCGTTGTGCCAATAAGAGTCACTCCGCTCATTGCCCCGCCTTTTCTTTTTGGTCATATGCACATATGCCGCATATGTTGCATTGACCGCCTATGGGCAACTGACCGTCTTTATAACCGTCATGAAAACCGTCATGATATACATCGTCGACTAGGCTCTCAAGCGCGGAGACAATTTCTGGTTCCATTACCGGCTCAAAGCCACATCTGTGCTTGGCAAAATTATAGAAATCATTTGCCTTGCAGTTGATATAGCTATCTTCCGTAGAATCTTTGCTAGCGCAGCCGGCTTCATAGGCTTCCTGAAGCGCTTCTTTTAGAGCTAAGACGGAGAAGCTGTTTTCATCGCTAACGAAATAATCTGCTCCCGCGTCTCCACGATGTTTTAGTGTTTCAATCCGTAAAAATTCTTTTGCAATTCTTGCTAAAACTACGTCGACCATTTTGGCTTTCGTGTTGTTTCCACCTAAGCCGTTTAGAGACGACTTCATCCTTGATTGTTCTTCCATATTGATCCTTTCACCTTAAACATTAATAAATTAAGCACTACCTCAGTTGCAGTGTTCACCAGGGATAGCTCCTGCCAGCTTATCTGCGCCAAGCCTTCCGATTCCCCGTTCCTTTCTATAAATATAATCTTGGTCAACCGGCTCGCTTGAAAACAAGCCGGTTGTGAAGCGGTTTTCCGCTTCTAAGGTTCATCCACCCTTCGTATCATGTCGACCCCGTAGACCGCGCCGAGGCTAGAGCCGCAGTCCCAAGCCACGAACACCGTCCCCGTATCGTCCACAAACGTCACCGTGCTCCGGTCGCCGGGTTTCAGCTTGGTGTTGTACGGGTCGTCCATCGACACCAACTCCACCCGTGTGCCAGGTGCATACCGCGCCTTCCGCGCCTCAACGATAGCCCTGCTTGGAAAGCCATTGTTACTTCTCATCAGACACCGACCTTTCGCCGACGGCATCGCCTTCATCTACCACCGTGCTTTCGGTTGGCTGGCCGCTTTTCCAAGCGGAGTTGCCCGTCAGGTTCCGCAGCAGGGTTTTCCGCGCCGACTTATATTCCGGCCCGACAAAGCCCAGCCGTATCAGGAACAGCCGCATGGCAAACTTGTCGTTGTCGGTTTCGCGCTCCTTGGCGGTGACCCGCTTCTGCGTCTTCGCCATTTGGCAAAGCGCTGTGACGAAGCGGAGATATGCGTCCATCTCGCCGTCTGCCCCCGTCAGCGTGAACCACGGGAAGCGCAGCTTGTCCCCGGTCAGCTTTATTGGCAAATCATCAGCACCAAGCGCTTTTTTGATGATCGATGCCTTTGCGCAGACCAGCTTTGTGAGGTTTTCGAGATTTTCCGGCGCAAAACCGTCCAGCGGCATCTCGATTGTCAGCTTGCCGTCGCCATCGTCTTCACCGGGCTCGGGCACATCGTCTGCCCGCATTCCGTCTTCGCCGGGGTGATCGCGGCGCTCACGCCCCAATCCAAGCTCCTCACGCTCCGTCATTTGCAGCGCATAGTAATCGGGGGAGTCCTCCGCGTCGTAGCCGCGCTCTTTCAATGCCGCGACCAACCGGTTTATCTCTTCGCGCTCCGCGTCGTCAGGGCATATTAAAGAACCTTCCCTGTCAATCACATAAGCGCCTGCTGTGTAAGCGAAACTTGGCGTGCCGCTATAAGCAAACTCCTTCCCCAAGATTTCACCTACCGCTTGCGCGAACGCCCTGCGCCCCGCGCTTGCCACGTTAAACCTGATATTCACAAAATCAGCCCCTTTCTTAACTGTCCGCCTTGCCGCACACCTGACGATGTACCCGCCCGCCGAATGGGTAAGGGTTAGCAAACCGCCATAGGCTGCATCCTGTTCGAGCATTTTGCTGACCGCCGCAATGAGCGGCCTGCGTCCCGCGTCTTTTACGTCAAACCGGATTTTCACAGTGTCCACCCCTCTTTCAAGACAACTCATCCCAACGTTCTTCAGGAGGAAGCCCTTCCAAGTAACTGAGCAACTCCTGAAAAAGCGCGCGCTGTTCGTCATTGGCGGGTTTTTTATCCCACCCTCTGTCATAGTTGATAAGGTCGGCGGATGTTTGCCGATTCCATACCGCCAGCTTGCTGACGCGACCGTTGTCAATGCCAAACTTGGAACCCGTGTCATAAACTTTGGCTTGAAAGCGGAAATCGTCGACAGTGCCGTCAATCCAGCCGTTCCCTATGGACTTTGCGCTGATACGCTCCGTGCTATTTTCTTTTGCCGAGCTGACATTGATTGAGGCAACGGGAACAACGTCAAAGTTTCCATTTTCACCCATCAGCTTCAATAGCTGTTTTTGCGTTTTGGAAGACAAGTCATCCCAGAGTATATCCACCCATAAGCCGCCGTCGCGTTTTTCAACAATCATGAGCCTGCTCACCTCCTTTCACCGGCGTTGGCAAACTCCCACGCCCCGTTTTTATACCAAGCGCGAACCACGTCCATGCCGTTGCTGCCGCCGTCTTTGTGCTCATACCGAATGTTTAAGCTGACCCAATAACCGGGGTCTCCGGTCTCCTTGTCCTTAAACACGCCGTTACTGAAGCTGTAGAAATAACAGCGTTCAAGAATGGCGGCGAATGGGCCGCAAAACGCGGCAATATCGCTTGACATGCAGCTGATGTAAACGCTGCCTCGGTTTGTGGTGATTTCCGGTTGATGGAACTCGCAACCAACGCCCGCAAAGGCTCTGACATGCTCAAAAAGCTCCGTAAAGTCAATGGTCTTGGCAAAGGCGACAAGTTCTTCGTTGTTATTGTCGATGGTAATGTTTTTCAATACAGGGAACATACTTTTTCTCCTTTCGCAGCCGGATTAATCGTGTGTTGCATTACACATCCCCCTCCGTCCTGCCCGTCAGAATGAACTGCGAATACTCGCGTTTGTGGTCAATCAGGTAGACCACCAGCTCATAAAAACCCTCGCGGTTAGCGATCGCCGTGACAGCGTTGGTGTCGAACATGTTAGTCTCGCCGGTGTCCCGTACCGTCAGTATTTGCTCCATTACTATCGGGCTCATGGATATTTCCCCTTCCTCAACCGAATCCTGGGCTGCGTCGCACAGTATCCGAAGATCGAACCCGGCGCTTTTGTATCCTTCACGGATGGCGTTGTAGTAGTAGCTGTTGGGTTTGCCGCGTTGCCCGCCGTTCATGATATAGACCATCGCCCGAACCTGTTTGCTATTTAGTGTAATCCGTATCGGCTCCTTGCGGTAGAGGCGTGGCCAGCCTTCGTAAGCGTCGAGCGCCTCCTCGTCCTTCGGCTGGATATCCCACACGAGGACGGGCACTTTGCCGCCCTTGTGGCGCTCTATGGAAGCCACCCCGTTGAAAACCAGCCGCCAGTCCCTCAAGACCGCCGTCCCCGCGACTTTCGCAGTAGGGCAGCGGTTGGACATCTGCCTCAGATTGAGGTTTGAGCCGTATGCTAAATACAGCCTTCTTTTCGCTTTAGGCATTTGCTTCGCCCCCTTCCTGAATCCTGTCGTTTCGCCTGTCCCTGCCGTAGCGCCATGCCGCGTTGCCGTCTAGGTGCAAATAAAGATGCTCACGGCAGGTCTTGAACTCGTCGCCGATGAAGCCGATGCGGTTAAGGTAAACCCTCATGGCGAACTTCTCGTTCTCTTCCTGAGCTTTCCTGCTGCTCGCGCTTTTTTGCGTCAGCGCCTGATTATTCAGCGCCAGCGCCAAAGCGATGTACGCCCGGACTTTTCCGGCGTGGAGCTCCGCGTTGAACCCTCTAAGTTCGACAGTGCGGTTGCCCGAGTTGGAAAAGAAGCTGTGCAGGTTCAGGAAATGGTACCGGCTGTTGTGGTAGCGCGCCGAGCGGTTTTCATTCCGATAGCCCTCGTACCAGATAGTTTCGATCTGCTGGAAGGTCGTGGGCTTCCTCCTGTTCATCCTGTCCACAAGATACGCGTCCATCTTCTTGCAATACCGCATCCGCTCCGGCGCGATTTGCAGCGCCTTGTAGAGCAGGTCGTTTTTGCTTGCGATAATGTTCACGAAGTTGCGCAGGCTCCTTGGCGAATGATCCGCCCCGTCGAGATGTACATGGATGCCACAGGATTTGTTGACGAACCCACCCGCCTTGCGGAGCCGCCGCACCAGTTCCTGAACCGTTTTGATGTCCTCATAATAGGTCAGGACAGGGCTAATCATCTCCACGCTGTAGTTGCTGCCGGCAGATACGGTCTGCCGCCCGCTTCTGCGCTCGCAACAGATGCTTCCGTCGTACGTGAATGTCCATATCCGGCCGTCCGGCGCGGGGATGTAGTATGTAGTGGAGCCGTCGTAGCCGTCATTGAGGCTGACGCCGAAATAATCGGCAGCCGCCTCCGCTGCTTTTGCGCGCGTGATTCCCGTGAACTCGATCTCAATGCCGAATTTGTTGCTAAACAATTTGTATCGCCTCCCTTGAGTGGGCGCGAATACGCACGTACCTCCAGGGAGGGTCTGCCGCAGACGCGCAGCAACTGTGTGCGCGTTCGCAAGCCCTCGTTAATGTGTGCTGCCTACATGTAAATAGCCGTCGTATCACCTCCCCGTGTCATCGTAAATATGGCCTCCTTTCAGGTTTTTGCGGAATACCGCCAAGCCTCCGTTATATTCGAGGGCTTGATGCAGCCCGGCGCATCAAGCAGAAACGGCGTTAAGGAAATTTTGACTCAATATTGCTTTTTTCTCTGCCTGAATTCTTGTTCAGATGTCTATTGAATGAGCGAATTACCCGCTACACATTGCCATCATCCTTTTTTTAGATTTAGTCGGCAAATTCTCAAGAAACGAGCGTATAGACTTATACGCGCTCACGTCGGCCTTATTATCTGAGTAAGCGTTCCAGCCATAATCAAAATCAAATAGCGCTTTGAAGCCGAACTGTTCACCGGATTTCCCAATGCGGTGAATGTTAAGCACACAGATACGGCCATCGTCTATGCCGGTACAGCATGTGCCGCTTTTGCAGACGCTTGCATGAAACGTATAGTCGCCATGCGACCCGTAGACACAGTAATGGATACTCTGCCATACTCTATCGACCTTGATGCCGCTTGAATTTTGTGATTCGTTTGTTCCCATAAATTGTCTCCCTTTGTTTTAGGTTGCTAAATAAGGTGCTATGAGCCGGTGATTTGCTAATAACCGTAATCCTTGCTTGGCCGCCGGGTTGCGTCAAGCCCTCGAAGTTAAATTGTAAAGGTGCAACCGCCATCAGGGGTCGTCGTCAGGGGACGATCCGTTGTTGCCGCAGGCGCGGTTAGGCGGTTTAACCCCGCCGCGCCATTCAGCGGGCTGCTTCTACGGCACGCCGTCCCCCTCCCCGCCGTTTCCATTAGAAGCCGATTCCACCGGCGATTTCTTTTCAGCAATGTTTTTGGCGATGGCGATCAGCGCCCGCGCCAGCTTCTCGACATCCGGCTGCTTGCGGAGCTCCGGCCTTACGCGCACGTTGCGGGAAGCGACGGTACGGCTCCGATTTCGAGTTCCCGACATCACGCAGCCTCCTTTACCGCCCTTGTCGCCGCCACAGCCGCCTTGTGCGCGGCTTTCAGGTGCAAGGCGAGTGCGTGTACCACGTTCACCGTAACGGTGTTTCCGGCTTGTTTATAGGCTTGTGTATCAGAATTGTTATCCAGCAATTTATTAATCTGTTTCTCGTCAAACCCCTGTAATCTGAAACATTCCCTCGGCATCAAGCGGCGGATTCGCCCGGAGAGCGTCACCACACCCTGCTGGCTGCCGGTATCTATCGTGTTGGCAATACCTTTGCCGACACGGCCGCGCTTCTTGTTCTGATTAGCATAACTTAAAGCAACGGAATCACCGGGTATTGCCTCCTTATACCCTCGCTTGGTCGCTTCTTTTATCAGCAGGACACCTGAACCTTCGGCGCTTCGGTTACTGATTCCACGGTCATAGCGAGCGGTTAAGCATCTGGCTTGCGGGGTGATTTTCGGTTTGGTGTTGCTTAAACCTATAAAATACAACCCCGTTTTGCCGCCTAGCCCGCCCGACTTTGCGAGCAATGTCTTCGCCAGCCCTTTGGGGTCATACACCCGCGAACCCTGCCAGCCCCCTACGATTTGTATAAGAGTTTCTTTGTTTGAGCATCGGATAGGTAATACTTGTCCGGCGCATCCTCTATCAAGATATCCGACAATATACACCCTGCGCCGGGACTGGGGCACGCCGAAATCCTTGCTATTAAGCACCTGCCATTCGACGCTGTACCCCAAGTCTGAAAGCGTTTGGAGAATGGCGGCGAATGTTTGCCCGTTGTCGTGCGACAGCAAACCCGGCACGTTTTCAAGCAGAAGATACGCAGGCTTCTTCGCTCGTACCACTCTGGCAATCTCGAAGAAGAGGGTCCCTCTGGGGTCGGCGAATCCCTGCCTCCGGCCAGCGATTGAAAACGCCTGACAAGGAAATCCGGCGCATAACAGGTTGAACCCCGCCATTGCGCTTGTGTCGATCGTTGTTGCGTCTTCATAATAAACCTCGCTTTCCTTTATATTGTGCAGCCTGCGGTATGCTGCGTCGGCGTGCCTGTCGATCTCGCAGTGCCCGACGCACTCGTAGCCGCCAGCCCGTTCCAGCCCTGCGCGGAAACCTCCCACGCCGGCGAACATGTCAAAAAATCTAATCATTTTGCGCTCCTTTCTCGCCCAACGCATCCACGCCGCCGCAAATCAGCGCTTCAAACTCGCCGGGCATTATTATCGTGAAAATGCCCTTGCTCTTCTCCGGCATCTCCCTGCAATCGTCTATATACTGCTTCAGCTTGCTTTTGCGGTTCTCGCTGTAGGCCAGCCACACCACCAGTGGGAACACGCCGTGTTGTTTCTGCTCGATGCCGCTGTTGCAGTAGCGGGCGTACCTCCGACATTTTTCCAACACTACCGACGGGGATTCCGTGTTCATGTCGACTTCTATAAAAAAGCTGTCTTCGTATTTCCCGTTTGCGGTGACGGCGAACATGTCGGGCTTCATCGTTGCGGGCTTACCGTCCGCGCCCGTGTAGGGCCGCCAGCAGTTTGGCTCCATCTCGGTATTGAGCAGGTGCAAGCCGTGCCTCCGGCATATCTCGGTAAGCTGCACATAGGCCTCGGCCACCTCCAGCGTGTGCTTGAGAAAGTTCAGCGAGGGCTCGAAACTGCGTTTGCGCGGGCTATAGTCATTTTCATTTAGATGGAGCAGGAGGACTCCCGATTCGCTCAGCGTCCATACATATGACCCGCTCCCCGCCCGAACCCCACCGACCCTCCGCTCCAGCGCCTCGGCCACCCCGAAGTCCCTGAGCTTTGTCATCGCTCGGTTTGCTGCCCTGAGCGCGGCTGTCGGGTTTGCGTTGTCGGTAAAGTGCAGGCGCGAAACTTGGCCCGTGACAAGGTATCGGCAGTTTTGCAGGGAGCCGAGTATGGCCTTGTCCCGCTCGGAGAGGATGCGGTCCAGTTCCTCCAGCCGCCGCCTGGGCAGGTATTTGCCCCTCATAGCCGGCACCTCGTGGACAGGCTGCCGCCGCCGCAAGCATAAACGGAATAACGGGGTAGGTTACGGTAGGAGTCGCCTCCGAAAATCGCGCTGGATGTCGGCGGTTGCTGGGGTTCCCGCCCCCTGTGGACAACACGGATAGACGGGCGAAGCGACAGGCGGTTAGACAAAAACTCAATTCTCAAAATCATGGCTTCACCCTCCTTCCGACCGGCCCCGGGTCGGTGTCGACCACGCCTTCTGCGCGGCACGAAGCAAGCAACTCCAAATACTCCCGCTCCACCTCTTTGCCGGGTTTGCCGTATCGCGCCGCGACTTTCGCCTTTAGCTCCGCCGGGTCTTGGAGCGGGCGCGTCATGGGGAGCGTCTGCCCCGAAACCCAGCCCGTGTTCCTGCCGTTTTGGTTAAATGACGCATAGACGTGATAGCGGGGGAGCGCCATGAAGTCTTCTGGCGTTAGCTCCGGTGCCATCGCCGCCATGCCCTTCGCATCCGTTGCGGAAACGCCGAAGCAGATTTTATTGCGCGCATTAGCATCAATACCAGCTCTTATCTCAGGTGGAAGCTGTTCGCGGTACTGATGCGCGACCGTGAAACCTACCCCCAAGCCCCTTGCCATCGCCAAGGCTTCAGAAAAATCAGCTGATATAGACGAAATATAATCCTGAAGCTCATCAATATAGACACTGACTAAATGCCGCTCCTCTTCAGGCAGACCGGCGCGGGAGAGCGCCAGCGTCCATGTCAAGCCGACAATCAACGATCCTAACAGTTTTGCAGACTCCCCTCCAATCAGCCCCTTGTTAAGTGGCACGAGGACGATCCTCGGTTTAGTGAACAAATCCCCCATGTCGAACTTAGGGCTTGCCTGCCCTAGGACGTTCCTTAGGCCCGGCCTGAGAAGGAACTGGCGCACCTTGTTCAGTGTCGGCAGGATCTCCTGCCGGCGTTCGGATTCCCTCATGTTCTCGAATGACGCCCAAAATGGCTCCAGCCCAATCCTATCATTGATGCCAGCAG
>Ga0099364_10013001_pt1 | contig 11197 bp, 12 predicted proteins | sample TergutTh196P3_FD_73070 | JGI IMG/M metagenome (GOLD analysis project Ga0099364, IMG submission 73070) | Microcerotermes parvus P3 segment gut microbial communities from Pointe-Noire, Republic of the Congo - Th196 P3 | ecosystem: Host-associated > Arthropoda: Insects > Digestive system > Gut ... | reverse complement strand
CTGCTGACATATACCGCCATGTGCGCCAAAACGCAAGCCGGCTCAAACAACACATACACATTCAAGGAGATGCCCGTAGATTTTCCCGAAGAAATCATTGCGGAAATCAAACGCCTTGCCCAACGCTCATTTTATGAAACGGTCGAAGGCATCTACCGTTTGTTCAAAGCCGGTTTCCCTGCAAACGAACAGACATATATTCAGGCTTTTCTTGATTTGGTTGCGACCTTTGCCGGGAAAGAACCGACTGATACCGACAAATTCCTGCGATGGTGGAAAGAGTCGGGCTGCAACGAAAAAATCACTACCTCCGACACTCAAAATGCCATTCGCATTCTGACCATTCACAAATCAAAAGGGCTTGGATTCAAGGTTGTCATTATCCCTTTCGGCGACTGGGAGACAGACCAGAAAAGCGGTTCCATTTTGTGGTGTCACCCTCAGCAAGCGCCTTTTGACAAACTGCATATCCTCCCCGTAAGTTATTCCAAAGAACTGGGTAAAACGTTTTTTGCCGAAGACTATTACCATGAGAAACTGCACGCATTCATCGACAGCCTGAATGCGCTTTATGTAGCATTCACCCGCGCAAAAGAAGAACTCATCGTTTTCATTCCCGATGCAGCAGCCAAACGCAGAAAAGCCGTATCCAAACTCATTGACGAAACATTACAAACCGTCAAGTTGAGTCCCCACTCCGCCACAAATACAGTCGAAAAAAGTACAATGACAATAATGCCCCCGGAATCACCCTCACCCCGTCATTTCGACCGAAACACACGAAGCGTCAGCGAAGTGTGTGCAGTGGAGAAATCTGTCCCGCCTGTTTATGAATGGGGAGACTGGTGGCGTCCCGCGCCGGCATCCCATATTACAACCGAAGAAACCCCCATGCCGCCCCTCCCCTCCATATTGCCCGACAACCGCCTCCTCCTCCGGCTACACCGTCACGGCAATTATATCGACGACAGCAAAAGAAAACACGGCATCCTGATGCACGAAATAGTAAGCGCCATTCAAAAGAAAGCCGACATTCGCACAGCAATCAGGAACAAGGCGTCGGCAGGCGAAATCAACAAACAGGAAGCGGCCGAAATCACACAGCGTCTTGAACAGTTATTGGATTTGCCCGATGTCAAAAAATGGTTTGACGGCTCCATGCAGGTAATGACTGAAGCGGAAATCCTTTACGGCAATGGCCGTGCCTACCGTCCCGACCGCATCATGTTTGACAACGAACAGGTCATTGTGGTTGATTACAAATTCGGCGAACACGAAAATCCGCACGACCGGCAACAGGTCGAAAAGTACATATCCCTCATTCGCGAATCAGGCTACCCGCTTGTAAAAGGCTACCTCTGGTATATCGAACTGAATAAAATAGTGCCGGTTTAGCAGTGTCATATCAACGTTTTTCTCCGTCATTGCGAGCCTGCGAATAAATCCAAAACACACTGACAGTGAGCGTATTGCAAAATCACGTCATTGCGAGCCGCCTTTAGCTGCGAGGAACGAAGCAGAATCCGGGAAAAACAGTATATCAGACCACTGGATTGTTTTGTCGTTCCCTCCGTTCCTGTGACATTTGACGGTTGAAGCCGTCTTCATGAGCGGAATACCGGAATCGAACCGGCGCTGAAGATTGGATTCTTCAATCAAGATCTGAAGTCTTGCGTGCTACCACTACACCAATTCCGCCTCATGCACGGGCTACCGGACTCGAACCGGTTCTGAGGGGTTGGAAGCCCCAGTACGGCCTCGGGAGCCGTTGTGCTAAACCCTTACACTAAGCCCGCACGTGATGCAAAAATAAAACAAAACTCCCGAAACCGCAAATGATGAACTTACGCATTTGCAAAAATAAACCCTGTCCTCCCTGCTCCTCCCCGTTTCCTAACCCAATCTGGCACAAGTCTCCCGGTGATTGTTGCGCAACTCGCACTGTCAGCGACAAGATTTTGTAATGTTATGATAATCTGTCTTTTCAGGATTGCTTCGCAGATTACAAATCAGAATGGACGGAGGTAAGCAGGTTTATTTTAACTTTGGAATTCCAAGTTGTTTGCAAATTTCATCGCAAAAAACATCGCCGATTTCCCTGTGTCTTGGAACTGCTGTTAATATATTTGTTTTGGGATTGAAGTAAATGGTATGATTACTTCCTTCTCTTTCCCAAACACAACCGTTTTCGGTTAAATGTTTGATTAGTTTATTCCGTTTCATTTATACGGTTACGAGTTCTCTTCGGATGATTGATTTATCTACATTCCTTATTATGCCATGCTCTCTTTCCGCTTCCAAAACGAGTTGAATGGCTTCTTTCAAATTTTTTAATGCTTCTTCAACCGTTTCGCCTTGCGTCATTGCCCCGGGAATCTGTTCGCATTGCGCAAAATACCAGCCATTGGACATCACTTTGATAATTGCGGAATAATCCATATTCAACTATTTTAAAATATGGCACAAAGATAACACGTTTTTTTCAAAAGAATTCGGTTACCCCAAATTAATTTTATTTTTGGCTGTTTGATGATTATTATGAAAATTTTGCAATGAAAGGACATTTAATGCGGATTGCAAATCCTTATATTCAAGACATTCAGATTACAAATCCGAATGGACGGAACGGAGAAACAGGAAACTTATGTCAATTCCTCCGTCCCCTTGACATTAACTCACGACATCTAATTTTTTTTCTATCAACTCGTTGACAAAACCATTGATGCTTGTACCATGTCTTTCGGCATGCATCACTGCCTTTACATGGGTTTCGTATGACAGAAAAATGTTTAACATGCTGTTATATGGCTTATTGGGCTGTATTCCCTCTGCATTGCAATCATCCAAATAATGGTCAACGCCATCCTTAAAATCATTATACAGTTCTTCTGCTGTATTGCCTTCGTATATAATGCAGATGTTTTTATTCAGTCCTAAAACCTGACCGTGCAAACAATTATCAGTCTTATTATATTCAATACTACCGATATAACCTTTATATTCCAACCTTTCCATACGCATTTTTTTTAATCGATGAAACCATTATTTTTTAGATAGTCCATTACGCTTTTCAACGCATTTTCTTTTATAACATTCAAAGGATGAGGCTTGTGTATGTAAAAAACTTATTATCTTTTCGGCAAAGATAAGTGTTTTTTTAGTAAATGTAAAAATTGTTGAAAATCATTTTGTTTTGTTCCGTCAGGAAGAGACACTGCCTGAACTCATTGCACGGGGTGACGCGGGATGAATCATGCAGACGAACCCTAACAGGGTTTTGAGCCAGGTTAGGGTTTCTGTCAGTTGGCAACTTCAAACCATCAACTCCTCTTGGTAGCAAGATACCGGATAAGAGATTTTTTCAACCTTCAAGACCGTTTATTGCTCAATACAATTTCACAAAAAATACATAAAGCAAAGAATGCCTCATAGAATTTGTTACATAAGAGGAATCGAGGGGAAGCAGGGGGGCAAAGTGCCCCTTATGTAATAATTATCAGCCTTCACGGCACAAGTCCCCTTGACATAAAAAAAAGTTGTTTCAATAAAGGAAATTTATTTGGTTGAATAATGCCCTCGAAGGGAATAAACTGTAATTAAATCACCATCTACGGAATAAACAATACGATGTTCCTTATTGATTCTTCTTGACCATTTTCCTGACAAATCATATTTTAACAGTTCAGGTTTCCCTGTTCCGCGAAAAGGATTTTCTCTGATGTTTTGTAATAATGCGGTAATTTTTTTCTGTTCTGTCTTTGTTCCATACTTTTTCCAGTACTCCCAATCAATCAACGCTTCGGTTTTGAAATTTATTACCATAAATTGTCTATATCTACTTTCACGGAAGGCTGTTTTTCTGCCCTCCTGATTTTAGCAACAAATTCGGGGTCATAGGGTGATTTTTCGACTGAAATGCCTTTGGAAAGAAAGAAACCCTTTAATTCTTCCCCATATTTTCTTAAATCAATATGAGCAAAAACAGGAAATCCTTTTGAATTGTGATCTATTATTATGCCTTTTGTATCCATTTTATTAAACCGTTTTACATTTTTAATGCAAATATACAATTTGTTTTTGAAACAAGTCAAAATTTTATGATAAAAGCCAAACGAATTGCCCGAATCATACTTTTTCCAGATAACCAACTATCAAACCGTCAAGGATGATATACAGCAAAATAAGGATCGACGCGAGATTGCTTCGCAGGCTCGCAATGACGGTCAGTGTGTATCGTCATTGCGAGTGGCAGATTAACAAAAAATTAAAACAAAGAGAGAAATGACAATAGCAACATTCCGTCAGGAATGGTTCGCCCGGTAGAAAAATCGCGGTTTTACATGCTTTGCATGCCGCAGGTATGCAACCACATACAGGACGCATACCTGACGGCATGCGAAATTTTGTGGCATCATTTGTTTCTACCGAGCGATAATCCCGATGGGATAGATTGTCAATGGGATTTCGTGGACTTGCCATTGGTAGGGCGTCAGCCCGAAGCAATCCAAAGAAATGCAGGATATTAAAACACATTTCACACCGTTACCGATAATAAGCCCTGTCATTTTTGGCTGTTTGATGATTATAATGAAAATCGCGCAATAAAAAGACATTTAATGCGGATTGCAAATCCTTATATTCAAGACATTCAGATTACAAATCAGAATGGACGGAGGAATCTTCCGTCCCCTTGACATTATATATGTTATCCGTTAATAATTTAATCAAAAGCGGCAAATAATTTTCTTTGAGTTGCCAGACAATTGTATAATCGCTCTCTTAGACATAAACTATCTCGTTTTCTATCGTTTTGAAATATTTTTCTTTTATTCCTTTACGGGAAACAAGATCTACTTTCCGCAGCAACTTTTGTTCAAGTAATTCAGCCATATCAATAAATTCAATTCCAACCGGTTGGGCGAAAGACACCACAATATCTACATCGCTTGAATCCGGATTAAAATCATTGCGGACAATAGATCCGAATAAACCAATGGAATCCACATGATACCGGTCAATCAAAAAGGGTTTCAATTGCTGTAAAGTTCGTTTGGTACGCTCAAAATGGACTGTCATGTTACTACGCGTTATACGGTGGCAAAAGTACAATATTTTATTGAATATTCCTCATCCGGTAGTTTCAAAATAATTCTCGGTTTTTGAACAGCGAACAGTATCGAATTACAAAATTCGACCGGGCTGTAGTTATGAATTGTGTTGTGCTCCATCAGGAACATAATATGGATAGAAAAATGGTTGCCCACCTGGTTTTACGTGCCGTCAGGTAGTCGAAGTTTAAAAATTTCTATTATTTTTCGCACAAGTCTTCAGGTGGCTGTTGCGCAACAGCCACCTGAAGACTTGCGCGAATTGGTGTAGGAGTGCGTAAAATTTTTTTGTTGAAAAATTTGGCGATTCAAAAATAAGTTGTACTTTTGCAGCACCAGTACCCGCCGAAGCCTCTTTACAATGCTCAAATCAGGCGGGTCGTTTTATTTTTTATCACTTATGAAAGTCAGTTATTCCAAAACATGTACGCTTCCGCACGACTTAATTCCCTTGCTGAAACAAAGAGGCTTAGTCATTCCCAATGAACAAAATGCTGCTGATTTCATTAGCAATATCGGGTATTTCCGATTGAGCGCTTACTTCTATCCTTTACTGAAAGAGCCTAAAAGCGACCATCTTTATAAAGACGGCTCTACTTTTGATATGGCGCTGGATATGTACCGCTTCGACCGTAAATTGCGGGTTCTTCTTTTTAACGAAATCGAGAAAATCGAAGTGGCTATCCACACAAAAACTAAAATCGTTGCTGGTAGCATATCCGACAATTGACATCAAAGCCATGGGGTTTCCTTCCGACTGGCAAAATGAACCGCTCTGGAACTTTGTTACGAAATGAAATGGAGCCATTGTCCCCTTCGTTTCCATTACTCCCATTGCTTGCTCCCTTTCGTTAGGATATAAGGGGAAGAAAGAGTTTTATCAATGATTTGATATTCAATCTTTCTGGATCCCGTTACGCAAACTCGCGGCTAAAAGCAACTACCAATGACGAGTTTTCTAAACTCATTATTATCAACATTTTTGAAAAATGCAATTTTTCATCGGACTCTACCAATGACGATGTGTGATGATCGTCATAGAAGGAACGAAGCAATCCAGGGAAATGCAGGATTTTAAAATACATTTCACTTCGTTACCGATAAATAAGCCCTGTCATTTTTGGCTGTTTGATAATTATAATGAAAATCTTACAATGAAAGGACATTTAATGCGGATTGCAAATCCTTATATTCATGACATTCAGATTACAAATCAGAATGGACGGGGGAAGCAGGGTTTAAACAGTTTAAGATTAAACGAAATAATATTGTGTGGGGTAAAAATTGGGATTTGATTTTTGACTTGTGGGATTTATACGAAGGCAGGAGTCCAAAATGATGTTATGAGGACGGACAGAATTGACATAAAAAATAAAATTACCTTTCAATGTGTATTCCTAATTGTTTAGCAAACTCTATTACTTTTTCATCGCATTTATCACCTAAAGATTGCACGATATTAGCAACAATTCTCATAAACTCTGTATCTTTTTTGAGTTCGTTGATGTCACAATTTTCACACATACTTAAGATAAGGTCGTGTCCTTCTCGTAGGGCAACTTCTTGTCAATGTAAAGCACTTTCTTTTTCTTTTCATAGTTGAATTATTTTTGCCTTTTGCTCTTCTGTATTTTTCTGTAAAGCAGCAATATTCTCTCTACTATTAGCAATATTCTCTCTACTATTAGCAATATTCTCTCTACTATTAGCAATATTCTCTCTACTATTAGCAATATCTCTTTTAATTAACCGTTTTTCAAAATCTTCTCCAAAACTGTCTAATCTGTCCATATTATCAAAGGAGCTGTCAAATTCTCAAGCAGTTACCGCACTCTGCTCCCCGGTATATGCATCATCTACCATATTCATCGCTTCTGCTACGTACTCACTTTGTACAGTAGGGTCATCGATGTCTTTTATATCTTCAGCAATCATTTTTGTTGCTTGTTGCAGTGCTTCTTCATCCAGTTTTTCTATTACGCTCTCTGCGTACGCTCTCCATTGGTCGGGAATCCTGACTCCAAGTTCGGTTTCTATGTCTTTTAATGTTGTTTTTTGAGCATGTGTTTCATTTGCTCCCAAGGTGAGTATTAATATTAACACCCCTGCTATTACAAGGTATCTGATATCAATGCGGTTATTCCATCAAACTAATTGTGTCATATTCATTCAAAGATTTTTAGTATTTCAAACTGACCTTTTTGCTCGCTTTACTACAAACAGAGATAAACGTCATCCGGAGTTGTTATTCTTTGTGGCTTATCCGAAAAAACAGGGTGGTGACCCTCTTTGTTTTGTATCCCTACACAAACTCTTAAGGCGACTTCCTTATTTTATGCCAACATACTCCAGATTTACTGCCGACGCTTTGCGACCGCTGTCAGGCAGGATTTGTCATTCCGCCTTCCGCTGCGAAACGCCGCAGGGTGTATCCTCTTTTCCTCTTTAGCCGTTGATTGAACACCGATAAATGCTAAAACGGCTTTCGGTTGTATTCTCAGTTTCGCCCAGTCGGATTGAAACGTAATTCAACAATAATAAAATATCAGCGGCAAAGATAACAGTAATTTTATAAAATACAAAATTGAACAAAAAAAATCTGTTCAACTCAAACAAAATGAATCAGCGACACTGAGAAACACCCCACAGTTACGCTGAATATGCAATTCCGCCTTATGCACGGGCTACCGGACTCGAACCGGTTCTGAGGGGTTGGAAGCCCCAGTACGGCACCGAAAGCCGTTGTGCTAAACCCTTACACTAAGCCCGTAAGTGATGCAAAAATAACGCAAAAGTCCCGGAATAACAAATGACGGACTTACGGATTGCAAAAAAATCCTATCTTTGTAACTTTACCGGAATAACATTAACATTATGAGTAAATACAATCTGCTGGCAGTGAAATTGAAAGCCGGCGAGGCTTCCGCAGAACTGAAAAAAGCGATGACCCACCTGAGTTTTTACAAAAAGGGCAACGAATCGCAGGGAAACAGCCGTTATGTGTTCGCAGGCATGTTTGTTTTCAAGGGTGAAGTGGCGCAGGTATTGCTGCAGTACGTGTCAGGCACGGGAATGCAGTTGCAGCACGCACTCGGCAAAATGTTCAAAACCGAACATATGGAAAGTCTGTTCGCTTATTTCGATTTGGAACAGTACATTCGGCATGGCGCGGATTTCGATGCAGCCGGGCATCGGCATATCTTTGTTTACGGATTGCTGGGCTGGCTGTGCGAACACGCTTCGGAAGAAGTGAGAAATGAATTTATCACGCGGCATTTCATCCTGCCCCATTCAAACGAACTGATTCCTCCTGCGGAAAACCGCGATATGGAGGCGCAATGCAACGTACTTTCCCGAACGGTTTACGGCTGCAAGGTGAAGTTGACGGTACAGCAGTCGGAAGAAGGCTTTCAGGCGACCGTCACAGCCGGAAGCGACCGCATACTGGCGGTTGAAAATTCGGTCAGTTACCGCTATTCCCGGCGCAAAGCCCTGAAAAAAGCGCTCCATGCGCTGGTGGACGCAGTGAAAGCGCAGGACCGGTTAAATCCGGCTTACGAACTGCAACAGCAACGCCTCAACGATATCCTCCTGCAAAAACAGGAAGCCGAAAAAGCCGAAAAATCCAAAATATACGCCGAAAAATTAGAACAGAAAAAGCAGGAACGGCAAGTCAGGAAAGCCCGGCAAAAAGCGCTGGCAACAGAAGCAGACAGCAGACGCCGCATAGCCAAAGCAAACGCCAAACGCCGCAAAGAACAGCAAGCGTTACAAATAGCCGAAGCCGCCGCCAAAATGGCAGGCATGAGCGCCAGCAAACGGCGCCATCTGCAGGATAAGGCGAAATGAAGCGGGGTGGAAGTACAGATTCCGATTAAAGAATCAAACAGGATTAAATGAGGTCGGCAGAAAAATGTTCCTTCATCTCCAGAGCACAAAGGAGATTTATCTCACCCAGTTATCCCAAATATACTGATACTTTTGTTGTCCTTTCTTTTTCAGGTTGTCCAATGCGAACGTGGCATGGAACAGTTGGGAATGATACATGGTCTGTTCTGCAAAATGAAGCGACCAGGTCAGTTTCAGATTGACAACGTCGCTTTTGTAAAACCGGATGGAGAGGTCGGTTCTGTTATACTTTTTGGTGCGATACATCGGATCGCCCCAATACAGTTCGCTGCCGTGGTCATTCCGGAAAATCTGCTGACCTCCTCCTTTATAACAGGTATTGTAAAACTCCAACCCTTTATATTCAACGATAATTTCGGACAACAATCCTTGCGGTCGATGCCATTCTCTCATGCCTCTGTCACGCTCCAATCCGACAGCCCAACCTGCGTTGACTTCTAATTTTTCAAAATTCGTTTTTGACGACAGATCAATTCCCAACGAAGTCAGCATCAATATATTATCATGCAGTCCTTCAGGCGTTTCCGGATTCATTGTATGGGCAAAATGCAGCATATAACCGAAATGCTGTCCATAAAATACATTCAGGTTATACCTTCCCGACCATCCAAGTAAAAAGGCTTCACGCCGGGTATGTGTCTGCCTGCTTACCCAATCCAACCACACATTCATGTAATTTTTATCGGAATAATATTCCCAAAATATCCCGTTGACCGTAGGCCGGTAGTTTTGAATCGAATCCTGAAAAAACATACGGGGATATTTGTCTAATGCCAATTTGCGCTGAAAGGCTCCCGCATAAAACCGGAAACGCTCGCCCGAAAATTCATAATACACAATCGGGTCAAAAAAACCGACGACTTTGTCGCTTCCATATTCGTGCATGGCGTCAAACCCGGCAAAAAACCTGTGATTTTCATTCCATTGTAAACCTATTTCGGGCGCAAGATGTACCCCCGCCATCGTTTGAGGTATCTGTACGTTTGATTTGGCAAATTCGGCGTTCTCAAAAAAATTATACACCCCCGCTCTCCATACAAACTCCTGAGATGAAACATGTACGAAAACACCTTCCACTATCAACAGCAAGCAAATAAGTCCTTTTTTCATTCAAACTGTTTATATCTATGCTGCAAATTTATGATTTTTTTTCACTTTTTTGTTTGTTTATAAAAAAACATCCTTATCTTTGCCGGCGATTGATTAATTGTTTCAGAATATGACACACAGTCTTATTATTATTGCTCTTGATATTATTCTACTCTGGAAACAGGATAGGAAGTGAGATTGTGCGCATAATGTAAAATTGGTTTGACCTTTCTTGCTTCCGGGCAAGAAAGGTTTTTTTTTGATGTTTTTTGATTTTTTAAATAATTAAATTCTTAAATTTTAAATAACTTATGTCAGAGAGATTATTTATTTTTGATACAACCTTGCGGGATGGTGAGCAAGTTCCTGGTTGTCAGTTGAATACGGTGGAAAAATTACAGGTAGCCAGAGCCTTGGAAGAGTTAGGAGTGGATGTGATTGAGGCCGGTTTTCCGGTGTCGAGTCCGGGAGATTTTAACAGTGTGGTAGAGATTTCAAAGGCAGTCACGTGGCCGGTGATTTGTGCGTTGACACGGGCTGTTGAGAACGATATTGATGTAGCAGCCGAATCGCTGAAAGCGGCTAAACAGGCGCGAATCCATACGGGAATCGGTACGTCGGACTACCATATCCGATACAAATTCAATTCCACACGCGATGAAATACTGGAACGAGCGGTTGCCGCCACACGGTATGCGAAGAAGTATGTCGAAGATGTGGAATTTTATTGCGAAGATGCCGGACGCACCGACAACGAATACCTGGCACGGGTCGTAGAGGCCGTCATCAAAGCAGGCGCTACCGTTGTCAATATTCCGGATACGACAGGATATTGTCTGCCTGATGAATACGGCGCGAAAATCAGATACTTAATGGAGCATGTGGACGGTATACACAAAGCCGTTATTTCAACGCATTGTCACAATGATTTGGGAATGGCGACGGCCAATACGGTCAACGGCGTACTGAATGGCGCGCGTCAGGTGGAGGTAACGATTAACGGGATTGGCGAACGCGCCGGAAACACGTCGCTGGAAGAGGTGGCGATGATTTTTAAAAGTCATAAGGAGTGCGCCATTACGACCCATATC
>Ga0099364_10013000_pt1 | contig 11197 bp, 12 predicted proteins | sample TergutTh196P3_FD_73070 | JGI IMG/M metagenome (GOLD analysis project Ga0099364, IMG submission 73070) | Microcerotermes parvus P3 segment gut microbial communities from Pointe-Noire, Republic of the Congo - Th196 P3 | ecosystem: Host-associated > Arthropoda: Insects > Digestive system > Gut ... | reverse complement strand
GGTCTAAATACTGCAAAGATGCTACTCAAATAACATCCGACAAACAGCAAGTGAAACGTTTTACTTCTACAAATAAATAAAAAAATAACATTTTCCAACGCAACCAAATAATAAAATTCCGTCAATGTAAAAAACGGTAATAGTTTTATTAATTATAAAAAATTTTTGACATGGGTTTAAAATATTTGGTATTGATGATTTTTTCAGGAGCGTTGTTGTTTTTTTCAACGTTTTGTTCAGGCAGAAATAGTAATAAAATGAATGACAACGACCTATTAGTATGCGGACAATCGTCTCCGCAATGGTTTAAAGATGAAATTCAAAAGATAACCGATAATTCGCCATCGTTTAAACCTGTTAAAGTATTCCTTATTAATGATGACAACGGCACAGAATACATTGCAATAGAGGACAATTCAAAAAAAGCGTCTTGTAAATTAAAAGTTTTTTTATGCACGGGAAAAGAGATAAAACCTGAAGAAGAAAAATACGTTGCAATTGTCGGGAAGTATGAAAAAAATGATATGAAAATAATTTGGCCCGAATAAACAACAATTTACCTCAAATCCTTAAATAATAACGGTTCCGTATGTATTATGACGTGAGTATTCTGTCCGTAATGTTCTTTAAGTTTGTTTTCAATATCTGTAACAGTGTCGTGTGCCTTTGTCAAGGACATATTTCCATCTAACCTGACATGAAATTCTATGGCATAATTATTTCCAATTTTTCTGGTTTTCAAGTTATGTAGGTCGTCCGCTTCTTCACACTCTTCGACAATTTTTTTGATTTCTTGTTCTATCTCTTCTGACAGAGACCTTTCCATAAGTTCGTCAACGCACGGTTTCATCAGTTTGAACGCCATCCTGACAATAAACAGGCTGACAAACAATGCTGCTAATGGGTCTAAAATTAGCCATTTATCGCCAAGTATTATTGCACCGCCAATACCTATTGCGGTTCCAATTGATGTAAGTCCGTCGCTGCGGTGATGCCACGCATTGGCTTTCAGAACGTCCGACTTTAATTTACGGCTCTGAATGACCGTGTAGCGATAGAGGGCTTCTTTAAAAAAAATAGAGAAAATTGCTGCCACCAATGCAATCATACCCGGACTTTCAATTTTATCTCCGTTGATGACAGAAATAATTTCATTTATTCCTGTCCACGCAATGCCAAAACCTACAAACAATAACACGCATCCTATCAGCAGAGTTGCAAAAGTTTCAAATTTTCCGTGTCCGTAGTCATGGCTTTCGTCCTTTGGTTTATTAGAAATACGCACAAAAATAATGACAATCACGTCTGTAACGAAATCTGAAAGCGAATGAAAAGCATCGGCTATCATTGCCGAACTGTTACCTATTATACCCGCAACAAACTTAAAGATAAGCAGTAAAATGTTCACAGCTCCTCCCAGTATGGTTACTTTGTAAATACCGTATTCTCGTTCTTTTTCTGTTATATTTTTCATCTAATTTATGGTTTAATTACCTGTATTTCAGGTAGTCGCTCTATTATTGGTGTAAAAATATTTTGTGCCTGTTTAAGATGTTCGGGTGGAATAATAACTGTCAGCGATGCGGGTAAAACTTCAACATGCATTTCATGTCCTAACGATATAGGCTCGCCGTCAACATGTCCCAGAATTTGTTTGTCGTGTTCAATTTTTACTTCGTGCGCTTTGATAACAACGTCATATTTATTTTGGTCAATGCTTTGGTCTAACAGGTTAAACAATAATGCAGGGGCGGTGAATTTCGGGAACTCACGAATTATGCAAATATCAATCAGCCCGTCATCAATTAGTGCGTTTGGCGCAATTTTCACGTTGTTTCCCCACTGTGCCGAATTTGCGAAGCTTATTAGAAAAACATCTAATTCTTGTGACTCGCCATTAATTGTAATTTTGTATGCAGATGATTTATATTTTGTAAATTCTTGTGTAATTAGTTGAGCATAAGCAATTGGTCCCCTTCGTTTGCGTTTAGCGAATTTGTGGCTGATATGTGCGTCAAACCCTACTCCCGCAACGTTCAGAGAATAGAATTGATTAACTTTTACGGTATCAATTTTCATTCTTTCGAAATAATTTAACACCTGCAAAGCTCTTGGGATTTTAAATGGCATCCCAAGATGTCTTGCAAGTCCGTTTCCTGAGCCAGTAGGCAAAATACCAAGCACTGTGTCGCTTCCAACGAGTGCGCTCCCAATTTCGTTCACGGTTCCATCTCCGCCAACGGCAACGACCATATCACATTTTCCAACTCTTTCTGTCGCAATTTTCTGGGCATGCCCCTTGTGTTCCGTATAGGCAATTTCAGTTTCCCAATGATTTGGGCTCATTTCGTTTCTGATAATTTGCTCTATTTCGTTTTGCCGTCCTGTTCCAGAAACAGGATTAATAATGAAAATTGCTTTTTTCATTTATCACTTAACTCTACATTGTGTTACAACAATTTCAAAGTTATCGTTCCATCAACCGTTCTCTCACTTTTACAGCAGGATTTCCGCGGTAAACCGTATAAGGTTCTAATTCACGGGTAGCGCAACTATGGGCAGTCAAAACTGAATGGCTTCCACAAACTGTACCGCCTGTAACCATTGACCCCGCACATAACCAGACTCCGTCTTTAATATGTATGGGAATAACAATTAAGTCGAACGAAGATAACGTCCAATTATGATTTCCGGTCATAAGAGTTACACCCTGCGACAAACAGCAGTTGTCGCCAATTGAGACCACTTCTGAATTATCTATCCACACTCGTTCGCCTATCCAAGTATTTTTACCGATGAACAGGTTCCATGGACATTTAATATTTATACCCGGTTTAAGTACTACGCCTTTGCCTACTTCCGCCCCAAATATGCGAAGCAATATTTTTTTAAACCACGACCAATTGCTCAATGGATTAATGAAAAACAGAGCGTTGGTAATGTACCAAAGAAACCTCACAAAAGCGTCTCTTTCATGCCTGTACCAACAATTGTGGTACCTTGCTAAATTGGTTTGAGTCATTTTTTATTATAAATTTTTATATATATTTTTAAATATTTTTGCAAAAATATGTTGTTTTTTACATATAACTAAAAAAATATTTCTTTATTATTTTTTTTATTTTTATTCCATATCTATTAAGGCTATTTTTTTCACAAACTCATCAATTGTCTCCCAATTAATCCTATTAACGGAAGAGTTTGTTTTTGCTATCTTTTTAATTATCAGACGTTCAAGGAAGTTCATTTTTTCAAAAATAAATTCACCTCCCATAAATCCTGTTGCAATAGCATTTTTTAACAATTGTTCTGGATATGCTTCTTTGAGTTCTGTTTCTTGCTTCTCTTTATTAGGGTCCATGCCGCATACAAACAAGCCGATTGTCTTTTCTAACAAAAGATTTTCATTTGTTTTGCAAAACTCTTTCATTCGCTTGGAGGCTTGTCCCGCATAAATGGAAACGCCGAGGATTACTCTTTCAAAACGAGCAATATCGGGATTTGACATCTGCTTTAATGAAATCAATTGGATTTCATTTTTCGGAGAGATTTTTTCCGATATGGCTATGGCAACTTTTTCGGTTGTGCCATATTTAGATACGTATATTATGGCTGTTTTCATAAAAAATAATAAAAATAATACAACTAACTGATAACGCAGACTGCACAAATTTATTTTTTAATTCTGAATATTTTTTCTTATAACCAACAATATCAAAAATGTCAGCAATCCGTTCAGCATCAATTTTTCGTATCCTAATCTAAAACCAAACCACGTTTCAGCGTTAAAATCAATTATTCCTGTAATTATCGGTGGCAAAATTGCGGCAAATATTACTAATTTATCCTTTATATTATATTTTGTAAAAAGTCCGAAAGCATACAATCCAAGCAGGGGACCGTAGGTATATCCTGCAAGCACATAAATTGTATCAATTATGCTATCTTGATGTAATATTTTAAAAATCAGTATAATAAAAGCCATTAAAATAGTAAAGGATATGTGAACGATAATTCTTGTTTTTTTCGCTTTTGCCTCGCTCATTTTGTCTATTCCCAAAATATCTATCGAAAATGCCGTAGTAAGCGACGTAAGCGCAGAATCGGCACTCGAATATGCCGCTGCCACAAGTCCCAAAAGAAACATAATTCCCACTGCTACAGGCAAATAGCCGCCTAATGCAAGCATAGGATACATATCATCGGCTTTGGCGGGTGCATCAATACCCGATTGTTGCATAAAAATGTAGAGTAATGCGCCTAACGACAAAAACAAAATATTCATCGGCAAAAAAGCAAAACCGTACAGATACATATTCTTTTTTGCGTCTTTCAGATTTTTGCATGCAAGATTTTTTTGCATCATATCTTGGTCAAGTCCTGTCATTACAAGCGTGATGAATGCGCCTGAAATAAACTGTTTCAAAAAATGATGAGACGATTTCCAATCGTCAAAGACAAATATTTTTGCATACTTGCTTTCGGTTATGGTTGCCGCTATCCCTCTCAAACTCAAATCCATCTCTTTGCCGACAAAAATAATTGTCCCTATAACCGCTCCTACCATAAAAAGAGTTTGAAAAAGATCTGTCCAAATAATTGTTTTTATTCCGCCTTTGAAAGTATATAGCCAAATCAACCCGATTGTAATGAAAACCGAAAAATGAAACGGTATCCCAAAAGCATCAAAAACAGCAAGTTGAAGAACATTAGCCATCAGATATAGCCGCGCCGCCGAACCAACTGACCGTGAAACTATAAACAGTAACGACCCCACTTTATATGACCAAAATCCAAATCGCGAATTGAGATATGTGTAAATCGAGGGCAATTTCAATTTATAATAGAGAGGCAGCAAAACATTGGCAATGACCACATAACCCAAAACAAACCCCAAAACAGTCTGAATATAAGTAAATTGTTGCGCCTCTACCCACCCCGGAACTGAAATAAAAGTAACACCCGACAATGACGCACCGACCATTCCAATAGCAATTACATACCACGGTGCTTTGCGATTACCGCGAAAAAAAGTTGTATTGTCACCATTTTTTCCTGTTACTACCGAAATAATTATCAGTACAAAAAAATATGACAAAACAATCAATGCGCTGAGAAATGCACTCATAATACTCTGAAATCAAAATTTCTTGTATGGAAATTTATTTTCGTACCCAAACTTTTGTTATTTCTCCAAAAACTATTTTATGATAATCGTTTGTTTCGATAAAAGCCTCCTCAATGAATTTCCTTCCATCTTCCGTATAAAAATCATCAGGCGAAACGGTTGTAACTTCAATCAGTTCACATTCGATAATAATTTTTGCTTCCTTAAAAGCCATGTTGCTTTCAGGAGTTTGTACGGAAGTCAGCATAGTGCTTTTCATCTTTTCGTCGCTATCTCGACCCGATGACATTCCAAATTTTAAGATATCTTCTTTAAATTCGTCATCAAAGAACGTCAAAGTGTACTTCTGTTCTTTACGCATCAGTTCAAGCGTATAGCGATTGGAACGCAAAAAAGAAAAAACAGCAGGTTTACCAAATACAATACCCCAGCCCCCCCACCCTATTACCATAGAGTTGTAATGTTCGGGAGTTCCTGCAGTTAGTACGCCAAAATTTTGACCTATAAGCGTAAAAACATCGCTCGGAAGGTCTTTTGCTTCAATTTCTTTAAACAACTCATCAAAAGAAAGATTTTTTATCTCATCGCGACTAAGAGATGTTACCTCATCGCGATTTTCTTCAGTCGTATTTTTACGACTATTCACATTGCAACCTAAAAGAATAAAGGTCGCAGCAACAAACAAAAATGATACTATTGTCCTCATATTTATAATTTTTACATAAATTTATGATAATTTCAATTTGCAAAAATAACATTTTCTTTTCAGAAAACCAAAAATAAAAGATTAATTTCCATTTTTATCCTGCTTTTTTCATAAGAAATGAAAATATATATTTTCAGAACTCCTGACTTGGTAATTGCTATTTCATTATCTTCCTAACAGAATGCTTTTTGCATTCGTATCATTTTTCTACCGAAAGATGCATTCCTAACGGAATGCTTTCTTCTTATTCATTCATTTTTCTATAATAGTGTGACTCCTTCGGAGTCATTTTCTTATTCACCCATTCACTCATTCACCCATTCACTCATTATTATCTTTGCGTCTGTTGCGTTAAAAAAACAAATTATTTAATAATGCAGGCAATAATGTTTGAATTTCAAAAATTTTATCTATTTTTGCAGCGCAATTAATTATAAAAATGTTATGTAATTTTACAATGGACACAGTAGAAACAACGGAAACCAAAGATTTATTATATACGAAACACTTAGTAAAACGATATAAGTCAAGAACGGTTGTAAATAAGGTATCGGTAGAAGTATGCCAAGGTGAAATTGTAGGGCTTTTGGGTCCTAACGGTGCGGGCAAAACAACGACCTTTTATATGATTGTCGGTCTGATAACTCCAAATGACGGCGAAATATATCTGAACGACGAGCCAATTACTAAGTTGCCTGTTTATCGGCGCGCCCAAAAAGGAGTAGGATATTTAGCGCAAGAAGCAAGTGTTTTCAGAAAATTGAGCGTTGAAGATAACCTGAAAGCCGTATTACAGATGACAAAGTACCCTAAAGAGTATCAAAAACGGAGAACCGAAGAACTGCTCGAAGAGTTTGGTTTGACACATATCCGAAAAAGTCTTGGAATCCAACTGTCAGGCGGCGAAAGAAGACGTACCGAAATTGCGCGTGCTTTGGCAATTAATCCAAAATTTATCCTATTAGACGAACCATTCGCAGGCGTTGACCCAATTGCTGTTAGAGATATTCAAGAAATTGTGGCAAAACTAAAATTCAAGAACATTGGAATACTAATAACCGACCATAATGTCCACGAAACACTCTCAATAACCGACCGCGCATACTTACTTTTTGAAGGTAAAATACTCAAAGCCGGTAGTGCCGAAGATCTTGCCGATGACCCTGACGTAAGGCGCGTCTATTTGGGAGACGATTTTGAGCTAAGAAAAAGATTTTTTGATAATTAATGATTAATTTATTTTGAAAAATAATCAATAAAATCTTTTTCAAATTTTGAAAAACCTCCGATATAGTATTCATCAAAAATTTCTGTGGTTGGTTTAAGTTCTTCAATCAACGACCGAAAAAGTGAAAATGCCGCTTGTTCGTCTTTATTAAGCAAAAAAAGCACCATACAATAGCCCACTGCGTAACCGTAACCCTCCTGAGAAAGAGATTTATTGTAAAATTTTTCTTGGTCTAAATTTACAAAGTCAGCAAAATCGAAATCTCGTAGCTCTATTAATGTTTTTACACGAGCAATCAGGTATTGGTCTTTTTTATGTTTATAATTTTTTGAGCCATAAATCATACCTTCCAAATATTTTGCTAAGCCTTCATTAAGCCAAGGAGGAATGTGAAAAAATAGAGACCCTGAATAAAAATGCAGCATAGCGTGGCTTAATTCATGTTGCATTGTTTTCAATGATGAATTTTTATATTTTTCATCTTTACATATTACCAATCTACGTTCCGAAGGTGAATAATAGCCTGCAATATTTTTCTTAATTAAAAAAATACCGTACTCTTTAGCATCTTTAATAACTGAAATTTGTATCCCTGAAAGAGGCTCCATTTCATAAAGAAATATTTTTTGGTAAAACTCATCTTGATGTTCCCACGCCCGCCAAAAAGTTGCTTTCTCCTTTTTTGAAAAATATTTTTCAATATCAGGGAAGTTATTTTCTTGTGCAAACATAAACAAAGGTATAAACAACGCCGTCAAAATGCTGTTTATCCGTAATTTACCGTGTGCTGTTTTCATTTTTTAGATTTATTTAACTTTTTTTGTTCACGTTTGCTCATATCTTGCATTAGCATTTCATTATTGAGTTCGCTATAATAGATTTCATCTTCGTCTAAACGCACCTTTCCTTCGTTTTGTGTTTGAAAAAATGGTCTAAAATGCGTATGTTTATTTCCTATTGATATGTTTTTGATTTTATTTTTATCCAAAAAATATAACGACAAACTAAATCTGTTGTTTTTTCCTAAAACAGCGACAGGCTGTCCCATATTAACTTTATAACCGGAAGAAACCAATGGTTGTCCTATAAAAACATACTCGCCAAAAGTGCCGTCCTTATGATAAATGGTAATATGTTTTACTACTCGGCTAGAACTGAAATATTCATATCCTTTTTCTGTAAAATCCGTTAGTTCATCGTTACATACTATACCGCCTCTGATTGCATAAATTGTATCCGAATCAAGAGTAAAGTCCATTTGATAATTATTTGAAAATTTATTAACATTCATAACTAACGAATCGCCCTTTGCTATCGGCAAATAATATGCAAAATCAATATTGGGCTTTAGGGCAACACTCCCTCTATACATAGCAAATCGATAACCTCCATAAGACATACTCGGAGTAATTTTAACATTAAAAAGTTCATTTTTACCGGGTCGAGCATTTATAAATCGAGATTGACCCGCAAAGTTAATTAAAACAACATAATCGCAAAAATCTCTATTATCTCCAATAAATCTTAATTTTTCAGTTTCATGGCAAACTTCGGTTGTGATTTCTACGGCATTGCTAATTTGTTGTTGAGCAAACAGGTTTGTGTTATAACAAATTGCAAAACAAATGAATAGCTTAATGTTCCGTAGATTCATAATTTTTCTTCTATTTGTTTGACATACCCTATTTACCCTTTACCATCCGCTCTACATCCTCAAAATTTATTGGTATTCTATCACCCAAAATTCGTGAACCAGTATCAGTAATTAAAATATCATCTTCTAACCTTACTCCGCCAAATTCGCGGTAAAGTTCTACTTTTTTGTAATTAATAAAATTCTCAAATTTCTTTTCTTTGAGCCACGTATCGATTAGGGCAGGTATGAAATATATACCGGGTTCGACTGTTATGACAAATCCTGTTTTAAGCCTTTTTCCCAATCTTAATGATTTAAGCCCAAATTGCGTAGAACGTTGAATTTCATCATCATAACCGACATATTTTTCGTTATAATCTTCCATGTCGTGTACATCTAAACCTAATTGATGTCCCAATCCGTGCGGAAAAAAGAGGGCATGCGCACCTTCTTGAACAGCCGTTTCGGTGTCGCCTTTCATAAGTCCAATTGATTTAAGCCCTTCTGTGATTACGGTTGCCGCCAAAAGATGAACATCACGGTATAAAACGCCCGGTTTTGCAGCATTTATTGCGGCATTATTAGCATTCAACACAATTTGATATATCTCTTTTTGTTTTTTGGTAAAAGTTCCGCCAACGGGTATGGTTCGTGTATGGTCGGTTGCGTAATGCATGGTTGATTCCGAGCCTGCGTCAACAAGCAACAAATCATATTTTTTTATTTTGTTTCCGTGATAATGATTATGTAGCGTTTCGCCTCTTATTGAACATATTACAGGAAAAGATACCATTCCGCCACCTGAAATGGAAACTCCTTCTATTGCACCTGTTATTTCCTGTTCGGTTTTGCCCGGTTGTGCCATTTTCATTGCGGTAGTGTGCATTTTGTATGCTACACTCATTTGCCGTTCCATTTCTTCGATTTCTACAGGCTCTTTTATGCTGCGCAATTCAACGCATGCTTTCACTAATTCTTCTGAAAAAGAGTCGCGTACATTTTTTGGTGGAATGCCAAGCATTTCAGCCAAAAAGATAATGTTTTCACCGCGATAGGGAGGCGTAAAATGAATTTTTCTGCCTTTTTTAACGGCTTCTCCAATTATTTTATGAAGTTCATTATAAGGAAGTACCTCTGATACACCTGATAACGCTGCTTTCTCTTTCATTGATGATTGTGGACCCATCCAAATTATATGGTCAAGGGTATAATCATCACCGAATAGGATATGGCGGTTGTTGTCGATGTCTATTATCCCTGCCAATCCCTGTAAATCTATTCCAAAAAAATAGAGAAAGGTGCTGTCCTGCCTGAAATGATAGATGTTGTTAGGATAATTCATTGGCGAATCATTGTTCCCCAGAATAAGAATTATGCCGCTTTTTACTTTGGATTGCAAACAGTTACGTCTGTTTACGTAAACTTCTTGTTTAAACATAATGATATTTTTAATTATTTTTAATTATTACTTCAATTTTTTGTTTAATTTCTGTCCACTTATCGTCTGATATTTTGGGTCCTATGACTTGAATAACATTAGCCGACGTGAGTGAACCAATTTGTCCACATTTTTCCAAAGGTAACGAATTAATAAGCCCATAGAGAAATCCTGCGGCATATAAATCGCCAGCACCTGTTGTGTCGATGCTTTTCACAGGGTTAATGTCAATTACCGTTTTATTTCCTTTAAATGAGATAACCGAACCTCTTGAGCCTCTTTTTAATATGGAAAGTTCACAGTAACAATTCATTATTTCAACGGCTTTCTCTTCGTTTTGGACATTTGCAAAAGCTTTTGCTTCTTCTTCGTTTGCGAAGAGTATATCTACATATTTATCAGCCATATCCAAAAGGAAATGTCTGTTATGTTCAACTACATTAAAACTTGCCATATCTAAAGAAATTTTTAATCCTTTTTCTTTTGCTGTTCTCAAGGCAGTTTCGATGAGTTCTTGGTTTTGAACAAGATACCCTTCTATATGAAGGTAGTCGTATCCGTCAAAAATTTCGGGTGTGATGTCATTTGCGGTCAGTTCAACGGCAGCACCGAGAAATGTGGCAAAAGTACGTTCCGAATCGGGCGAAATAAGTGCAACAGCGCGTCCAGATTCGGTTTCACTCTTAAAAAGACAAGTATTTATGCCTCTTTTTTTCATGTCAGATTCAAAAAAGTTGCCCCATTTATCTTTTCCAACTTTTCCTACAAAACCTGTTTCAATACCGAGTGACGCCAACCCATGAATCGAATTAGCCGCCGAGCCACCCGAAACAAGCGCACGCTCCATTCCTTCGGTCGCACGCAAAATTTTTGTTGAAATGTCCACATTTACTAACTGCATACTTCCACGTGGCATCGCAAATTTTTCAAGAAACGTGTCATTTTCTATACTTATTAGAATGTCAGTCAATGCGTTTCCTATTCCTATTACTTTCTTCATTTTATTTAGTTTATAAAGTTTGTAAAGTTCTTAAAGTTTTTATACAAATGTAAAAACAACG
>Ga0099364_10012999_pt1 | contig 11199 bp, 7 predicted proteins | sample TergutTh196P3_FD_73070 | JGI IMG/M metagenome (GOLD analysis project Ga0099364, IMG submission 73070) | Microcerotermes parvus P3 segment gut microbial communities from Pointe-Noire, Republic of the Congo - Th196 P3 | ecosystem: Host-associated > Arthropoda: Insects > Digestive system > Gut ... | reverse complement strand
TAAAAGCCGACCTCAGCGAATTGGCATTGGTGGATAAAACGCCGGTTTCTTTTTCCAAATCTTTAAGCCGTTCTTGTGCTTTTTCCAAGTCTTCCGTATTTCTGCGCATATTAATAACCGCATCTCTTGAACCTATTTGCGAATTTGGGATACACATTTCGGGGATGGCGATTCCTTGTGCCACTGCCAGGGCTAATCCCCGGCAAGTGTCGTATCCGCAGGCACCGCAATTTAATTCAATTCCTTTTTTGGGTTCGGTAATTTTTTGCAATATTCGTTTCATAATGAGCACTTGCACATCGTCGCTACCCGCCATTGTATATTTTTTATCGGTAAACGCAGCGTCTAATTCTTTATATCTAACGTGTTGCATAATCTCACCGTGCCAGCAATCCAATTCAAAATTTACCAATCGTTTTTTTACATAATCTTTGGTAAGTGTTTGTTTCAGATATTTATTTCCGGTTTGCGACATACCGGGACCCGAAATACAACCTTCGCAATAAAAAATATTCATATTACTGCGAATGGTATCGTGATACTCTTTAAATTGTTTGATGGCGTCAATGGCGTTGTGGCTGCCTTCTATCGTTTGGGTATTCCCTTTTAGAATTGAAATATCCAAATTTGTGGATTCAACAAAACCTTGTGCCACAGGATATAAACCTCCTTTATAACCAAACGGAGTATCAAATTCTGAGGATTCGGTAAATGCTTCTTTTATTTTAAATTCTTCAAAAAGGTCTCTCAATTCTTTAAAGGTGATAACGGCGTCAATTTTATTTATCCCTTTATTGTATCTTTCAATTCCGTTTTTGGCTGCCACGCAGGGCGTAATTTGCACAATTTTGAGATTTTTGCCGTGCAATTTTCGCAAGATAACCGCCATTGCTGCGGCAGGAGATACTACAGGCAAGAGGTTTGGAATGAGGTCGGGAAAAGTTTTCTCAATTAATTCAACCACGCAAGGGCAATGGCTGGTAAGATAAAACTTTCCAGTTGTGTTTTGAGTAGTGAGTTCGCGATATTTTGCAGCAACGATATCAACTCCAAACGACATTTCGTTCACATAAGAGAAACCCAGATATCGAATCATTTTCACAAATTTGCGATAATCGGTAATATCCACAAATTCGCCGGCAATGGATGGGGCGCAAACGGCTGCCACTTTACTTCCGGAATTGAGCATTGCTTTAACCTGCTCTTTCGAATCGAAATAAGAGATGGCATGATACGCACACGATGCGATGCAATGCCCGCAGTGAATACATTGGTCTTCCTCAAAATAGGGGAATACGCTGTTGTTTTTCACATGAATTGCCTTTACTTTACAGGCTCTGATACAAGAATAGCAGGTTTTACATTTACCACTATTCCATTGAATTACACTATTATTCATAAAATATAACTGTTTCGCAAGGTGACGACTCTTTATTCAGATTTCTTTAAGAGCAATCGGTGGCAAAATTAGTATAATTTTTCAAACGATACTGCAATTGTTATCACTCTTTTAGGGCAAAATCATTAAAAAAAAAGATGATTTTTGATTATGATTTTATATGAGACCTTATTTTTACCTTAAATAAACATTAAAACGCCTTAGTAGCAATAAAATACATTGAAAATCATAACCTTATTAGTTAATTTTTTGATTCAACACAGAGTTCACAGAGGAACCACAGAGTTTCACAGAGAATTTAATTCGATTATTAGTTGTAAACATCTTATTGTTAATATTCTATGTGATGAGAGTAGGGATATTTTTTTATATATATTTGCCTCGTAATCAATATCTAAATTTATGAGGAAAACATTTTTATCTTATTTTCGTACCATGAAAGATTACAGAATTAACCGAAAAAAACGTCATCCATTACATCTAAAATTTTAAAGAAACTCCAATACCGTTTCCTATATATGCTAAATTTAATGTTGGTTGATAAGAATTGTCATAAATTCCAAAATTTTCTATTGCAAAATCATTTTTCTTTACTCGCTCTTTTGCTCCTACTACTAAAACTGGAATACTTGCTATTGTTAAACCTCCGCCTACTCCCGTAATGATAGAACCGGCAACGACAACGGGAAGTTTATAATCTCCGGTAACAAACCCAGGTATCATAAAAAAAACTCCTACGGCAGAAACCCCAATCCCATAGCCAAGTAATTTTATTCCCGTGGGGGGCAAGTAAATCTTATCTTTTTCCCGTTTATTAGAGACAGATTCAAATTTATCATTGTAAGGTTTCTGTGTAGGAGTTTTGATACTGGCAACTTTTCCTCTGCCCACATTTTTACCAAAGTTAAAACCAACACGTGTAAAAAATGTATGCTGTGGAGGAGTAATGTAACTAACTTTAAAACATTTATGGTAATTGTACGAAAAACCTACAAAAAAAGTAGATGTGATATTGACTCCTAGTTCGGTTTCCAAACATAAACCTTTAAAATTATTAACGTCTTTAAGTTGTGTCCAATAATGGCCAGTTGCAATATGCATACCATAACCTAACCTAAAAGCACCATATACGGACATACATTTATAAAAGGCAGGCGAATTTGCACGAACTCCGGACATAATTTGTATTGCCATTGTCCAAAGACCATCATAAACCGCAACATCTGTTATCCAGTTTATTTTAAAAAAATCTATGCCAAAATAAGGACTAAAATGATGCATCATACGAATACCCAATGCAGAAGAAAAAATTTCTTTTACTTCTCCTCCACCAATTCCTATATCCAAACCAAAGGCTGTATTCTTAACACAATCGCTATGATTTGCTTTTATCTCCGCAGTATCTTTTTTCAGAATTACATCTTGAGCATTTAAACTGATACTAAAACCAATTACGGAAACCAAAATTAATAGCACTTTTCTCATTTTTTAACCCCTAATACGTGCCGGGCGCAACTGTTTAATTAATTAATTGGTTAATAAATTTTTAAAAGATATGGCTTTTCAAACTCGCCCCGTTTTTTGAATGGTCTCTGGACTCCATTGTGCTACATCTTTGAGTAGCTGTTTTATTTTTTGTAAAATTTTGATACATAAATAATTAAATTTAAAGGTTAATATTAATTTGATAATTATCTTATTGAAAATTAGAAAATAAAAAAACGTGGTACTTTTTTATTTGCTGTTGTGGTCTTCGCTACCTTTGCCACAAATAAGTAAGCCCACGCCGAGAGACGTGAGCATCGGCACTTACCCTTGTGGCTTTAAAATTTGCGAAGTTTCAACAGCAACAGTAAAGCTAACGCTTTAGTTTTTAAGAAACAAAGAACGCTGATTTATTGAGTTCTAATAAGTATTTGTAGAAGAATGAGCAAAAAGAAGTAGTTATCCTAAATCAGCGGCGAAATAAGTAAATTTTTTGTAGTAAATATTGGGCTAAATCTTTTTTTAGTTAGGTTATCTTTGCCACAACTATGATTACCGAACTTTTTACACAACGCTCTCGGAGAGAGCAAACATAACTAAGCAGTAGCCTCAGGCTACTGTATATGGGTACATACTCCCATATCCAGCTCGCGTAGCGAGCAAACCAAACTAAGCAGTAGCCTCAGGCTACTGTATGGAAGCCTCGCACTCAGTACTGTTACTCTATCCAATCAAACAGATAAGTTTCATCATAATCAATCTCAAAGGCTTTTAATAATGCAAGATACTCATCCTTAAAACTCCTTTTCTTATGGTGATTGTATTGGTTTTCAATATAAGTTTTCAAGTGACTAATCTGTGATTGTCCGTAAGTAAAAGCTCCATAACCCGTTTGCCACTCAAAATGTTTTTTCATTAATCGGTTTTCATTAATGTACCTGCTGGAAAAAGATTTAATGTCCCTAATAGCATCTGCTATGCAAACCACAGGTTTTATACTAACTAAAAAATGAATATGATCCGGATTACAATAAATTGAAATCGGGTTGCACTTGATGTTAGAGGCAATTCCCCAAATATACTTTTCAATTTTATCCTTATTTTCTTGAAAGATTAGTGATTGTCTTTTTTTGACGGCAAATACCATTTGCACATACAGTTGAGTAAAAGTGTTAGCCATATTAGTATTGTTTTAGATTGCATCAAACGTGCAACTACAGTATTTTATTGCGCTTGCGCTACAGTAGCCTGAGGCTACTGCTTAGTTATGTTTGCTCGCTACGCGAGCGATAGGGGCGGGAGTATGTGCTCATCAACAGTAGCCTTAGGCTACTGCTTAGTTAGGTTTGCTCGCTACGCGAGCGGATATGTTTTTTTATCCGCAGTGAAAATATTTATTTACTAACTCCATCATTTTTTTCGGTTCTTTCTTAATCTCTTCTCTAATGTTTTGGTCGTTAAACGATTTCAAAAATTTAATCATATCGTCAATCATTTCGGCGGGGAAAACGCCATGATTTTCGTAAATGGTTCTATTTTTTGAAAGTTCATCGGCAGACTCCCAACAAGATGCGGGCAGTTGGTCCAAACTCATCAATCGCTCTTTTTCTTCCGGTTTGTGAATGTTTACGTTTACATACGTTTTTTCGGCAAATTTGAGAGCATTTTCCATTTCAAATCCGTGGCGTGCGGCAACCACTAAACCCGCCAACAGCAAGTAGATGTCGGCAGAGCCATCGGGACAACGAAACTCAACGGTTTGTTTGTGAGACAAGTTTTCGTGTTGCGGTTTTTCATTAGGATTTATTTCGGCAATCATATCGGTTTTGTGCGACCACCCGAGCGGAACACGCACCAAAACCGAGCGGTTTCTGTCGCCCCAGCAAATGGTAGTAGGTGCTTCCTGATGCGGCACCAAACGAAAATAAGAGGTTGGATTCATGTTTCCAAATGCAGAAAGCGAAGAGGCGCAGGTCATATATCCGGCAATGGCAGTTTTGGCAATAGAGTTGAGTTTGCCTTTGTCCACCATTCTGTTAATTCCGGTTTTACTAACAATGCGGGTGTGAATGTGCAATCCGCTACCTGCCTTGCCCTCAGTAATTTTTGGCGCAAAAGTTACATTTAAGCCATATTGATAAGCCAAATTCCGAATAATCCATTTGGCAAGTACCAATTGGTCGGCGGCTTCCATCGTATCGGTTACCAAAAACTCAATTTCATTTTGTTCATAAATTTTTCCATTCAGGGTAAAATTTCCCACTTCGGAGTGTCCATATTTGATAAGACCGCCGCACTGTGCAATCAGCAACATAGATTCGGTGCGAAACTGTTCAAACTTGGTATAAGGGGTAGATTCGTGGTATCCTTTTTGATTTTCTGCAAGATACAATTCTTCTTCATCCGCAATGACATAATATTCAAGTTCTCCCATTGCTTGAAAAACCATTCCTGTAGTTTTTTCAAAAGATTTTAATGCTTTTCGGAGAATGTTTTCGGGTGCATTTTCCATAGGTCTTCCATCTTTGTTGAAATAGGAACAGAGCAGGCAGAGGGTAGGAATTTCTGAAAACGGATCCATAAAAGCGGTGCTAAAGCGCGGAACCACATACAAATCGCTGGAACCGGCTTGAATGTATGACGGAAAAATGTTAGAACCATCAATTCGTTCACCCGCAGACAAAATTTGCTCTAAATATTCTCTGCTTGTTACAACAAAATTCAAAGTCTTCAAACGACCGTCTTGTGCTACATAACGAAAGTTAACCATTTGGATTGCTTTCTCTTCGATGTATTTTACGATATCAGCCTTAGTAAATTCCTGAGGCATTTTCTTTAAAAATTGAACCAGCGGATTGAGGTTCATTGCAATTTTCTCTTTCATATTTTTAAGGGTTAAATTTTTTTTTTATAAGAACGGCAAAAATAGATATTTTTGCACTCGAAAAACCATACCTGATGATTTCTAAAAAAACCATTGATGAAATAGTATTAACCGCCAAAATTGAAGAGGTGGTTGGCGATTTTGTAACGCTGAAACGTAGAGGGCAAAACTGGGTAGGGCTCTGCCCGTTTCACGATGATAAAAATCCATCCATGTATGTGAGCCCAAGATTAGGAATCTTCAACTGTTTTGTTTGCGATACCAAAGGAAATGCCGTGCACTTCATTATGGAGCACGAAAAAATTTCCTACCCCGAAGCACTCTATTATTTGGCTAAAAAATACAACATCAACATTGAAGAAGAAGCAGAAAAAACAAAAGAAGAGATTGAAGAGCAAAGTAAAAAAGAGAGTTTAATTTTAGTGAATCAATTTGCTGAAAACTACTTTGTGGAGCAACTTTTTGAAACAGATGAAGGACGAAATATTGCACTGAGTTATTTTAAAGAACGCGGACTTAACGAAACCATCATTAAAAAATTCAAATTGGGGTATAACCCGGAAGGGTGGGAAACTTTTACACAATATGCACTGCAAAATGGCTATAACAAAGAGCAGTTGATAACTTTGGGATTGACCAAAGAAAGCGACAACGGCAAGTTGTTCGATTTTTTTCACGGTCGCGTTATTTTTCCCATTCACAGTGCATTAGGAAAAACGTTGGGGTTTGGAGCGCGAACACTGAAACAGGGCGAAAAAATTGCAAAATATTTCAACTCCCCCGAAAGCGAAGTGTATCACAAAAGCGACATATTGTATGGTTTCTATTTTGCAAAAAAAGCAATTCGCGCCAACGACAACGTGTATTTAGTGGAAGGATATACCGATGTTATTTCCATGTATGCGGCAGGAATTGAAAATGTGGTTGCCTCATCCGGTACCGCATTAACAAAAGGACAAATAAAACTGATTGCCACACAAACTCAAAACATTACGTTGGTATATGACGGCGATGAGGCAGGCATAAAGGCTTCCCTGCGCGGCATTGACTTACTGTTGGAAAGCGGGCTCAACGTGCAAACCATTTTGCTTCCGCAAGGCGAAGACCCCGACTCTTTTGCAAGAAAAAGCACTCAAGAAGAACTTAAAGCATTTTTGAAAGAAAAGTCGGAGAGTTTTATTCTTTTCAAAGCAAAAATATTCTCCAAAGATGCCGGCACTGACCCTATGAAACGAGCCGGAATGGTGAACGAAATTATTAAGAATGTAGCAGATATTCCTGATGTTGTGGCAAGAGCATTCTACATTAAACAATGCGCCGAACTCTTTCAACTTCCCGAAGAAACTTTGAATGCACAACTACGAAAAGCAGTGTGGAAAAAAGAGGAAAGTAGGAAAACAAGCAGTAAAGAAAACGAGAAGACGAGTAAACAAGATGAAAATTATATAGAAACGCCACAAGAGCAAGTAGATGTAATTGAACCGTTGCCCCGTCAGCACAAATTGGATATTGACAACCGGTTGGAGCAAATTGAAAAAAATATCATCTTGCTCATTCTCAAATATGGTATGTATGAAGTAGATGTTGAAGAATTTACAGAAGATGGCGAACCCTATTACACGAATTCCAGAATTGACCAGTATATTTTCGATGAATTTCATCATCAACAGATCCATTTTACAAATCCACTATTTCAAAAAATCTATTTTGAATATGCAGAAATTGCAAAAGTAGCAGAAAGCCAAGATGTTATTAAAAGTTATTTTTCAACCATTGAAGATAAAGAGATTGCAGATTTTGTGATTTTTCATCTTCTCAATGATGACCCCGAATTTAGTGAGCAGTGGCTCAGCAGATTTGACATTGTTACCCGAAGTATGGGCAACAACATTCAAAAATTGAACAGTGCTGTTGAAGAAACTATATTAATGTTTAAACTGCGCATCATTGAAGATTATAGGAAACTAATTATAAGAGAAATAGAAGAAAATAAAGATGAAAAATTAGAAGAAAAGATGTTTCAAAAATTGCAATTGTTATTAAAACGCAGAGAGGAGATTGCCAAACTTTTGGGTGCGGTAATTACCTATTAATAAATAGCCATAAGAAAATGTTAAATGCAGAAAACTGCATACAAAGGAACAGATTTAATATTATTTTCAAATCCGAAATTCTTTTTAGAAATTCGGATTGCGTATTCCGATTTGTATTTTTCCATAAAAACGCTTAAACTTTTCGATCGGTTTCGTCTGCCTTTTTTTACTTCAATCGGTACAACTGTTTCATCTATTTGTAAAACAAAATCAACTTCTGCTTTGCCTTCACTTTGCCAATATGCCAACCGATATTTTTTTGCTTTAAAACATTGCGCTACATAGTTTTCTGTCATTGCACCAAGAAAGATGTTATCAGTTTCAATGGGTGATAAAATGGTTTGTAACGGAATTTCTGAACGTAAAGTTAAAACGCCAATGTCACCCATATATAACTTAAAATTAATCAGATCCATATATGCATTGATGGGTATTAAACCGTGTTCCAATCGCTGGCATTTGAGCGTAATATGTGCCAAATTCAACCACTCTATTGCCTCTCCGAAAATTGTTGCAGTACCTCCACGCTGTACAACTTTGTATTGAAATTTTGTGTTTTCTTTGGCAAGTTGCGCAGGAATAGAATCATAGCAAGCACGAATTTTGATACTTGTTGTTGTATCTGCGTATTTTGCCATATCTGCAACATACTCGTTAAGTATATCATTTTGAATTATTTGCACTTTTAAAAAACTATCTGTTTTAATAAAAGTATTTACCGCCGCCGGCATTCCGCCAACAATAAAATATTTTTTGTAAAGTTCCAACGCTACATTGTGCATTGCTTCCGGCATTGCTTCGTTTTTTGCGTAATGATTTTTTATTTCATTAGATAATTTGTCATAACCCAAAGCCCATAAAAATTCCTCAAAATCAAGAGGAAACATATAAAGTTCATTGACTTTCCCCACAGGAAAAGAATATTTCTCACGGTTGGTTGCCACACCAAGCAAAGATCCAGCAGCCACAATGTAGTATTCAGGTGTTTGCTCGCAAAAATATTTCAACGAAGTTAAAGTTCTTTCGCTTGCTTGAATTTCATCAAAGAAAATTAATGTTTTTTCGGGAATAATTTCCTGCCGTTTGGTGGACTCGATAAATTGAATAATCTTGCGAGGCGCGAGTTCCCTTTCTATAAAATTGCGAACATCGCTCTCAATTTCCAAATTCAGATAAATCATATTTTCAAAATGCTCTTTACCAAACTCTTCCAGAATATAAGTTTTACCCACTTGACGTGCGCCATTTAATATTAAAGGCTTGCGCTCTTCGCTGGATTTCCACTCAACTAATGAATCTAAAATTTTCCGTTTCATCTTAAATCAATTCGGCTGCAAAATTAATAAAATGTTCCAAAAAATCAGAATATTTTGATTTTTTGGAACATTTTAACTAAATCAAGTGCATAAATAATTTATAAGCATAGAGTTAGTTTCAGTTTTGAATGTTAATAGAAAAAGGTTATTTTCGCCATCTATTTTTTAACCCCTATAAATATGAAAAAAATTACTCTTATTTTATTAGCATTTAGCACTTTATTATTCTTCAATTGTTCAAATTCTAAAACAAAAACGGATACCAATGATGCGGTTCCCGTTTATTTCACTTCCGATATTTCGCCCGAAGGGGTAATGAAAATATTTGAATATGTGAAAGATAATGTTCAAGGAGAAAATATTGGAATTAAAGTACACTTTGGCGAAGACGGCAACGAGTATTTTGTGCCTGCCTCAATGGTTGAGCCGCTTTGGAAAGCCTTAAACGCCACATTAGTAGAAACTAACACCGCCTATACCGGTCGCCGCACCAAAACCGAAACGCACATTGAATTGGCAAAAGACCACGGTTTTACTTTTGCGCCTATTGACATTTTAGATGAAGGAGGCACGTTAGAACTTCCCTTAGAAGGCGGAAAACATTTTAAAACCGTATTACTCGGAAAAAATCTCGAAAACTATTCTACCATTGTTTATTTCACTCATTTTAAAGGACATGGCAGTGCCGGTTTCGGCGGATGTATCAAAAATGCCTCTATGGGAATGGCTACCCCTGTGGGAAAAAGAATTATGCACAACAAAGATTACCCAAAATGCAAACAGGAACTTTGCATTTCGTGCGGTCGTTGTGTGGAAGATTGCCCAGCAGATGCCATCACATTAGAACCGTTAGAAATTGATAAAAACAAATGTATCGGATGCGGAAAATGTATCTCCTCTTGTCCGTATAGTGCTATCGTTCGCCCTGATGACGAAGAACAAAAAATTATCTTCTTAGAAAAATTGGTAGAATATGCAAAACCTGCCATTGAAAAGGTTAATTCTGTGTATTTTAATGTGATTATGAACATTTCGCCAAGTTGTGACTGCGCACGCAATCCGAAAGAACCTTTTGTGAACGACATCGGAATATTGGTTTCTACCGACATCGTTGCTATTGAAGCCGCCGCGCACGATTTGGTGGATAAAGCCCACGAGTGCGAAGATGCTTTTTTGAAAGAAAACTCCGTGAGCGGAAAACACCAAATTGAATACGCCGAAAAGTTGGGTATGGGAACCAAAAATTATAAACTCATTGATATTGATAAAGAATAATGTCGAAAGGAAAAACGGCACCAACCATTTCTATCAAAAATAGAAAAGCGGAATTTGAGTACTTTTTACTCACCAAATTCACCGCAGGGTTAGTTCTTACCGGCACCGAAATAAAATCTATACGTTCAGGAAAAGCAAATATACAAGACGCTTACTGCTCGTTTGAAAACAGTGAATTGTGGGTGCACAATATGCACGTAAGTCAATATGACAACGGCAGTTACAACAACCACGAAGCAAAACGGGATAGAAAATTATTGTTAAACAAAAGAGAAATCAAAAAATTAATCGTAAAATTGAATGAACGCGGCTTTACTATCATCCCTACCTTATTGTATATCAACGAAAACGGCTATGCAAAATTAGACATTGCCTTAGCACGCGGAAAGAAAAAATACGACAAACGAGAAACCATTAAAGAAAAAGATAACAGATTGCACTATGATAGATTGGATAACTAATTTTCTTCCTGAATTATTAATATCTTTTTTCGGGATTGTTGTTTTGCTGCAAATTTTATATTATGTAGTCATTTTTTTCAGATTTTCATTTCATAAAGAAAAACAGATTGAACCACAAAATAATCTTCCCGTTTCTGTTGTCATTACGGCAAAAAACGATGCGCACCATCTTATCAGAGCATTACCCGAACTGTTAAAACAGGATTATCCTCAATTTGAAGTACTTGTGGTAAACGATAATTCTTACGACGAAACTGCGCAAGTGGTTTTAGATTTTCAACACAGA
>Ga0099364_10012998_pt1 | contig 11200 bp, 15 predicted proteins | sample TergutTh196P3_FD_73070 | JGI IMG/M metagenome (GOLD analysis project Ga0099364, IMG submission 73070) | Microcerotermes parvus P3 segment gut microbial communities from Pointe-Noire, Republic of the Congo - Th196 P3 | ecosystem: Host-associated > Arthropoda: Insects > Digestive system > Gut ... | reverse complement strand
CTGATGGAGCGGGAAGACGGCCTTTCCACCCCGCGCACAATCATGGGAGAGCGCGGGCGTACCTTTTGACCTCCCGCCGTAAAGCCTGAACCGCCGGGCGTTTTACTCCTCGGCGGCGAGCCGAAAAAAGCCCGAATCATCTTTTTGAATTTCCACCTGGGGCAAATCTTCAGCGGCAGCTTCCCGGTTATCCGGGGCTTCGACGGAAAAAGCTTTATCGGGCGCCTTTGCCCTTGTGCTTGAGGCTGCATGATGAAGGGAATCCATTTTCTCGGTCAATGTCGAAACGGTATCGGCCACCGTTTGCTTTAGGCCGTTGAGCTCCGTTTGGAAGACGTCGAATTGTTTGTAGCTGTCCTCCATTTTGCGGTGCGTATCGGCGATATGTTTTTTCGCGGATATTTTCGCGTTCTCAATAATTTCATCTGCGTTTCTGGCGGCGCCCGCGGTAATTTTTGCAGCGCTCGTCTTTGCCTGTTCTACAATTTTTACAGCTTCGCTTTTCGCCCGGTCCATAAGATCGGTGATCTGTGACGAGGCAAGCTCAAGCTGCGCGCGCTTTTCGCTGAACGTCTGGTTCTTTTTGGAAAGCTCCTTGTTTTGCTTTTCCAAGTCCTCGTTTATAGATATGTGACGCGAGATATCGCCGTCCTTCTGGGCGATTATCCGGTTTAACCGGTCTATTTCAGCTTTCAGGCTTTTTACCTGCGCGCCGGACTCCTCGCCCTGCTTTGACAATTGTATCCCCTGCTCCGAAAGCTGGTTATTTGCGGCCTGAAGCTCGTTTTGCGCATCGGAGAGCTTCTGGCCCATCTCCTTTAGGTTCTCGCTTAATATGTCGCGCGCTTTCGTCAAGTCCTCAATCTGTGCCGAAAGATTTTTTTCCGTGTCGCGGGTGGCTTCATTCAATTCGAAAATATACGAAAGCACGGCTTTGCGCTTAAATCCACCGAGCAAAGCGGGCTTTAAAAGAATCTTTTCATCTTTTGACATGACCGGATACCCCCTATGTTATTTTTGTTTTGCGCTGGTCCTCAGGGCGTGTCGTGTCGAACGCAGGTCAGCAAGGGCTTTTGTCATTGTCTCTTCCGCATCGCGCAGGACTGCGTCCGAAAATTCGTGCGCTCCGCCGCGGATCTCCCGCGCCTTGAGGTTTGCCTGCGACAGAATCTCCTTTGCCTTTAGCTGAGCGTCTTTTACGATATCCTCTTTGTTTACGAGCGCTTTTGCGCGTGACTCCGCCTTTTGGATTATGGCCTCGGCCTCGCGGGTCGCAACGGACAGTATCTCTTTGCGGTCTACAACAATAGCGTGTGCCTGCTGGATTTCAGTCGGCAGGTTTACGCGTATCTCGTCAATCAAATCACGCACTTTCTCAGCGTCTACAACGCAGCGCCCGCCGGAAAGCGGCATCCTCCATGAATTGTCAAGAAGCTCATCGAGCACGTCTAGGACGTCGTCTACGGTCAAGATTAAAACCCCCTAAAGTTTTATGTATTTATCGCAAAGCCTAAGCTGTATATCCGACAGCACCTGCGGCGGGACAAAAGCCGAAATATCCCCGCCGAACCCCGCGACCTGTTTTACAAGGCTTGAGTTTAAATATAAATGCTCGCTTGTCGTCGTTAAGAAGATGGTCTCGGCCTGCGGCAGGAGTTTTTTATTTGTAAGCGCCATCTGGAACTCATATTCAAAGTCTGACATGGCGCGAAGGCCTTTCACAATGGCGGTGGCGCCTTTGTCCCGTATATAATCCACAAGCAGCCCGCGATGATGGTCAACCGATACGTTTTCAAGGTGAGCCGTTGATTTATTAAGCATGTTTACGCGCTCCTGCGCGGTAAATGACGGCTCCTTATCGGGGTTTACGATGACAAGCGCAATCACCTCGTCAAACAGTACGCTAGCCCTTGTGATGATGTCAAGATGCCCCATTGTAACCGGGTCGAAGCTTCCGGGACAAACCACTCTGGTCATTTAGAACCCTCCGTGTTTTTATAAATCGTTGTTCCTGTAAATCGTTATTTTTGTTTTACCGTAGCGGTATTCCCTGTGCTTTAAAAGCGGGCCCGCTTTTTCCGGCAGCGTATTTGCGCTGTCCGTTTCACAGATAATGATGCCTGACTCCGACATAATCCCGCCGAGCAGAGGGAGAATCTTATTCAAGCCCGTACTTTTATACGGCGGGTCTAAAAACGCGATGTCAAACGGCCCTTTGGCGCTTTGCACATAGGACCAAGCGTCCCCCGGCACAAGACGTGACTTTTCCCCAAATCCGGTGCTTTCAACATTTTTTTCGGTAACCTTGAGCACATCCTTTGCGTTTTCTATAAACACGCAGGAACGCGCTCCTCTTGACAACGCTTCAATTCCCATCTGGCCTGAGCCCGCGAACAAATCTAAAACGGCGGCGCCCTCCACTTCAAACTGGATTGCGGAAAACACCGACTCCTTTACAATCGCAGGCGTCGGGCGGGTTTTAAGTCCCGGCGGTGCGCAAAGCTTGCGGCCCTTGGCCGATCCGGTGACGACTCGCATATACATATTCCTCCATCTAGTATTATGCAGAAAAACCACCTAAATGTCAACTAGGGTCTATTCACATAAAGCGAACGGCCCATATTTTCGTCGGGTTTTGCACCTTTATTCACCGTCAGAATGAAGATGCCCGAAAAGACTCTTCGCCGCCGCCGCGTTCATTCCGGGCGCTGAGGCAAGCTCCTCAAGCGTTGCCGCGGACATCGCCTTCTTTGTTTTAAAATGCTTGAACAGCGATTTGGCGCGTGTGTCCCCGATGCCCTTGACGCTCTTTAGCCCAAGCTCAAAAGACGACTTCGTGTGTTTTTTCTTCATAAAGGTGATGGAAAATCGATGCGCTTCATCTTGGATTGCACTGACCAGCGAAAATGCGCTGCGCGTCGACAGGATGGAGATTTCTCCGCCGGTTTCGGCGATTGCGCGCGTGCGGTGCTTATCGTCCTTTACCATGCCGAAAACCGGGATATCCCCGAAGCCGAGCCCGCCAAGGAGCGGCCTTACGGTGGAGACATGCCCGCGCCCACCGTCCAAAAGGATTAAATCGGGAAGCCTTCCGAAGCCCTCGCCTGTTTCTTTTTCCTCATCGTAGCGCGCAAAACGGCGGGAAATCACCTCCCGCATTGAGGCGTAGTCGTCCGTTCCCGAAACGGTCTTGATGTTGAACTTGCGGTACGCGGATTTTAACGGCCTGCCGTTTTCAAACACGACCATGCCGCCCACGACCGTTTGCTCGCCATAGTTTGAGATATCGTACGCCTCTATATAGTTTGGCGTGGCGCAAAGCCCCAAGAGCCGCGCAAGCTCGTCGAGCGCCGCGAGCTCGCGGCCGGTGCGCTCGATTTTGTGGGCTAAGTTCTGCGCCGCGTTTTGAAGCGCCATGTTCACGACCTTGAGCTGTTCGCCGCGCTGCGGTACGTGCAGCGTCACCTTATGCCCCGATTTTTCGCCAAGATACCGCGCGACAAGCTCCGAGTCCTCGCATTCCCCGTCAAGGGACACCTGCTTCGGGATTTCATTTTCGCCGCCGTAATACGACAGGATAAATTCGCGGCGCGCAGGCTGAAGCCCTGATATTTCCCCAAGCTGGAAATCCTGTTTATCCACAAGCCGCCGGCCTCTAAACTTTAACACGACGGCGCAGCTTTCCGAGCCGTTTTGCGCGACGGCGACGACGTCCTGGTCCGTGATTTTGGCAAACACGACGTTTTGCCGCTCCTTGATTCGCTTTATCGCGCGGATGCGGTCGCGGCATGACGCCGCCTTTTCAAATTCCATGCGCTCGGAATATTCCTCCATGCGCCTTGTGAGCAGTTCTATCGTGCTGTCGCTTCCGCCGCTTATGAACTGCAAGGCCTGCGAAATGATTTCGGTATAGTCCTCCTCGCTGATTTTACCGGCGCAGACGCCCATGCACTGCTTGATGTGGAAATTAAGGCACGGCCTGCCTTTTTTAAAATCCGCGGGGAATTTCCGGTTGCAGACGGGCAGCATGAACGCACGGTTTAGCTCGTCAACGGTTTCATTCACGACAAATGCGGAGGTATACGGCCCTAAATACTGCGCGTTGTCTGACCCCGGTTTTTGTTTTGTCTGCGTGATGCGCGGGTAAGGCTCGCGGCTTATCCGGATGTACCGGTAACCCTTGTCGTCCTTGAGCAGAATATTGTATTTCGGCTTATGCTGTTTGATCATGCTGCACTCTAAGACGAGCGCTTCAAACTCGCTGGAGGTGACGATGGTGTCAAAATCAGCGGCGTTACTTACCATGCGGTATGTTTTTTCCTCGAGCTTATTAACGCTGCGAAAATAGCTTGAGACGCGGTTTTTGAGCGCTTTGGCCTTGCCGATATAGAGGATCTCACGGTTTTTGCCGCGCATGATATAAACCCCCGGCGACATCGGGAGCCGCTTTGATTTATCGCGCAAAAATGGCAGACGGTCGTTTTTCATGATTCCCTCTTACAATGAAAACACGCCGCCGGTTAAAAGCGGCAGCGTGCTTTAGGCTAAAATTGATTCCCACTCGTGGGTTTCATACGCCGCCGCTTGCCGCGGGGCGCTTGATTCTAATCGGCGAAACCGGACTCCACAAGCTTGATAAGCCCTTCGACCGCCGCCTGCTCGTCGGAGCCGTCGGCAATAATCTTTATGTTCGTACCTCCCACGATACCGAGCGATAAAACGCCTAAAAGGCTTTTGGCATTGACCCTGCGTTCTTCCTTCTCGACCCAGATCGAGGATTTATACTCGTTTGCTTTCTGGATAAAAAAAGTTGCGGGACGGGCATGCAAACCAACCTGATTCTGAACGGATACTTCTTTTACAAACATTTACAACTCTCCTACTCGTTATACGGATGGTTGCTGCGAGCAACGCATAATTACTTATATAATAGATTATAGACTGATAATACATAGCAGTCAACGCGACATAATGAAAACAACGTCTATTTTCTGTAATTTCTGTTGTTGCAACAACAATAGACAAGTTTAGCTCAACTACTTTGTATAAAACAACCAAAATAGTTTAAACGATATGGGCACTTTAACGTATCAGACCGGTATTTCATCGTCTTCCAACTTTTTCAAATATTCCATGTCATTTTCATCAAGGCTTGCGGACTTTAAAAGGTCCGGGCGGATAAGCCACGTTTTGTAAAGGCTTTTTTCACGCCTCCAACGGTTTATGTTCGCGTGATGTCCGCTGGTCAGAACCTCGGGGACGCTCCGCCCGCGCCAGAGGTTAGGCCTTGTGTAGTGCGGGTATTCAAGCAAGCCGTCACTGCCGTGGCTTTCATCCTGCCAGCAGATTTCGTCCGGCAGCACGCCGTCGCAAAGGCGGCTGACAGAATCCGCCAGCACAAGCGCCGGCAATTCACCGCCTGTTAAGACATAATCGCCGATAGAAAGCTCCTCGTCGACGATTTCCTCGATTACGCGCTCGTCCACGCCCTCGTAATGGCCGCAGACAATGCAAATATTTTGAAGCCTTGAAAGCTCCGTCGCGCGTTGCTGCGTCAGCAGTCTGCCTTTCGGCGACATGTAGATGGTGTGCGGCTTTTCTTTCAGCTGCATCTCCACCGCCTTGTAGCAGTTGTAGATTGGGTCGGCCTGCATCAGCATCCCCTTGCCGCCGCCGTAAGGTACGTCGTCGGTGCGGGAAAATTTATCGAGTGTATAATCCCTGATATGGTGGCAGCGGATATCGATTTTACCGGCGGCCCTCGCCCTGCCGATAATGCTGGTTGCGATCACCGGCTCGAACATTTCGGGAAACAGCGTCAGAATGTCAATCCTCATCGAACAGTCCTTTCAGCGGCCTGATGCGCATGACGCCGCCGGTTAAGTCCGTCTCGACGATGACGTCCGGGATCGCGGGGACAAGCCGCTGTGTTTTGTTTTCATCGGTAAGCACATAGACGTCGTTCGCGCCGGTAAACAGCACGTCTGTAAGCGTCCCCCATGAGCGCCCGCTGTCGGCGTCCACCACCGAAATCCCCATAAGGTCCTGGACAAACGATTTGCCGTCGTCCGGCGCGTCGTCTCTATCAATATATAATACTTTACCGCGCAGCGTTACCGCATCGTCAAGCGTATCAAAGCCTTTCAGTTTAAGCAAAACCATGTTTTTATTGGGGCGCGCCCGCAAAATTTCGAGCGCGGTTTCTCCCTTTTGCAGATAAAGTGTATCAAATCCGCATAAAAATTCAGGCGAATCGCACCAAGGCATCACGCGGACTTCGCCGCGCACGCCGTGGGTGGACACGATTTTTCCGCATTCAAGATATTGTTTTAGCATCAAACACCTCGAAAGTATAGTTCATTACTACCCTTGATATACAATTTACAACGCACATTGTATATCAAGGGTATATAAGCTGTAAATGAAACAGCGCCGCCGCATACGCGGCGGCGCTGAAGTCGGATAAAACGGCTAGTCGATCTCAACGGCGATTTTTTCGCCGGACTTTACTGCGGCGGCGCGGACAACCGTGCGTATTGCTTTCGCAATCCGCCCCTGCTTGCCGATGACTCTGCCCATATCCCCGGACGCCACCTTGATATGGTATACCACGGTTCCGTCCTCAAGGGGAGAGTCCTTCTCCACGCCGACGTTCTCCTTGTCGTCTACAAGGCCTTTTACTATAGCTATAATCAGTTGTTCCATAAAAGTACCCTTTTACTATATAATTTCGTTTTTCTTGAGTATCGCCCTGACCGTATCGGTGGGTTGTGCGCCGTTTGCAAGCCATTTTTTTACTTTTTCGCCGTCAACCTTGACAACGGACGGCTCTTTCGTGGGATCGTAGTACCCGACCTCCTCGATGAACCTGCCGTCGCGCGGGTAGCGGGAATCGGCAACGACGATCCGGTAAAACGGCGCTTTCTTGGCGCCCATGCGGCGCAGCCTGATTTTAACTGCCATAATATATGTCACCTCCTGAATTTAAAAAACTTCTTAAAACGGTAAATTGCTCATGTCCATGTTGTTAAGGTCGCGGAGCATGCCCGGCGGAAGCCGCCGCTTATTTTTCCTGCCTTTTCCGCCGAACATTTTCATCATTTTCTGCATTTCTCTCAGCTGTTTTAGCAGGCGGTTTACGTCCTCGACCCTTGTGCCGCTGCCGGCCGCGATGCGGCGTTTGCGGCTGGGATTTATAATATCGGGTTTTTCTCGCTCCTTTTTCGTCATGGAGCCGATGATGTTTTCCATCACCCGTAATTGCTTTTCGCCGTACTCGGCTTCCTCGTCGCTGACTTTTGCGCCGCCCGGGAGCATGTCAAGCAGCGATGAAAAGCTGCCCATCTTGCGCACCTGCCGCATTTGCTCGAGCAAATCGTTTAAGTCGAATGAATTGTGCCTGAGCTTTTCAGCCATGATTTCGGCTTTTCGCTCGTCAAAATTTGTCTGTGCCTTTTCGATCAGCGTCAACACGTCGCCCATGCCGAGAATCCTCGACGCCATGCGGTCGGGATAAAATGGCTCCAGCGCGTCGAGTTTTTCCCCGATTCCGGCAAACTTGATGGGCTTTCCGGTCACGGCTTTTACTGAAAGCGCAGCGCCTCCGCGTGTGTCGCCGTCAAGCTTTGTGATGATTACGCCGTCTATGCCAAGCGCATCGTCGAAGCTTTTCGCGGCGTTTACGGCGTCCTGCCCAGTCATGGCGTCAACCACGAGCAGTATCTCATCGGGCTTTACCTCGGATTTTATGTTTTTGAGCTCGCCCATTAGCTCCTCGTCTATGTGGAGGCGTCCGGCGGTGTCTAAAATCACGACGTCGTTGCCGTAATCCCGCGCGTGAAGAGCCGCCTTTTTCGCGATTACCACAGGATTTTCCTTGCCCATTTCAAACACGGGAGCGTTTACCTTGTCGCCGACTACCTTTAGCTGGTCGATGGCGGCGGGCCGGTAGATGTCGCAGGCGACCAGCAGGGGGCGTCTGCCCTCCGACTTGAAAAGCCTTGCGAGCTTTGCCGCGTGGGTAGTCTTACCGGAGCCTTGCAGCCCGCACATCATGATGATGGTCGGGGGCTTGCTTTTAAAATGAATCTTAGCGTTTTCGCTGCCCATCAGTTCCGTCAGACCGTCGTTTACGATTTTTATAATCTGCTGCGCGGGGGTGAGGCTTTCTAGAACCTCCGCGCCCATCGCGCGCTCGGTAACGAAAGCGATAAATTCCTTCGCGACCTTGTAGCTTACGTCGGCTTCCAAAAGCGCAAGCCTAAGCTCCCGCATGGATTCCTTAATATCGGATTCCCGCACTTTTCCTTTTGTTTTAAGCTTTTTAAAAACTTGGTCGAGCTTTTCGCTGAGTCCCTCAAAGGCCAAGCCGCGACCCTCCTATTCCTCGTCGTTGAGGTCGTTTGCAATAGAGATGATTTCCTGGACTTTTTCAGCGGCCTCGCTGTTCTGGCTTAAGTATGCGTTTAGGTCGCCTGCGGTTTTGATGATTCTCTCAAGGCCGTCCCGAATTTTTACAAATCTAGAGTAAAGCCCCAGTTTTTCCTCATAATCAAGAAGCTGGGACTCTGCGCGCTTGATGCTGTCGCGGACGCCCTGACGCGTGATAGCGCTGTGCTCCGCGATTTCCGCAAGGGATAGATCCTCGTTGTAATAAAATTGCACGACCTCACGCTGCTTTTCTGTAAGCATGTCCCCGTAAAAATCCAGCAGCACGGAAATATCCAGATTCTTAGCCATTAACAATCCCCCTACGGATTAGAGCCTGTATTCACAGGTTCTTAAACACAGCCATACTTCCAGTATTATACAAGAATCATTTGCGGATGTCAAGCGTTTCTGCTTTACATATTTTCAAAATTGCGCTACAATGTGAACAGAGTTGGAAAGGCGGGGCGGTATGGCAAAGGATTCAAAAATCCTCGTTAAATTGTTTAAGGCTACGTTTACGCTGAGTGCGTTTACGTTCGGCGGAGGCTATGTGATCGTGCCGCTGATGCGCAAGCGGTTCGTGGAGGACAACCGTTGGATCGGGGAAGACGAAATGTTAGATATCGTCGCGATCGCGCAGTCGGCGCCGGGAGTCATCGCTGTGAATACGGGGCTGCTCGCGGGATACCGTATCGCGGGCGTGGCGGGGGCCTTTGTGGCAACTTTAGCTACGGTTTTGCCGCCGCTCATTATCATAAGCGCAATCGCGATGTTTTACGCGGCCTTTATCGGCAACGCCGCAGTTTCCGCCGTTATGAAAGCCATGCAGGCGGGAGTTGCCGCAGTCATCATCGACGCTGTGATAAAAATGGGCAGGTCCACTGTAAAGGGCAAAGACTTTAAGGATGCTGCGATCATGGCGGGTTGCTTTGCGTTATCATATTTTCTAAGCATCAATGTTGTGGCGATCATACTTTCGTGTGCAGTACTTGGCGCTGTAAACGCGCTGATACGCGCCAAAAAAGCCGGAGGCCGAAATGATATACCTTGAACTGTTCTGGTCGTTTTTCCAGGTCGGGCTATTCTCGTTCGGCGGCGGATATGCTGCGCTTCCGCTGATAAAGGCAAGGATCGTCGACATGCACGGATGGCTTACCTTAGCGGAATTTACCGACGTCGTCACAATTTCGCAAATGACGCCGGGCCCCATCGGAATCAACGCCGCCACGTTTGTGGGCGCCCGCATTGCCGGGATTTCGGGCTCCATAGCCGCAACGGCCGGATGTGTCGCGCCGTCTTTTATTGTTGTTTTAACCTTGGCATATTTATACAATAAGTACAATAAATTAGAAATTATACAAATTGTACTCAAATGGCTGCGTCCCGCAATTGTGGGGCTAATCGCTGCGGCAGGGCTTGCAATCATGCTTCAGGCGTTTTTAAAAGACACGGCCACTCTATACGGACTTTGGAATATCGATATATTTTCCGTCGTGTTATTTGCCGCAGGTTTTTTAGTACTAGCAAAATGGAAAACAAGCCCGGTTTATATTATGCTGGGGTCGGGGCTGGCCGGGCTGATTGCGTATTTAATACAATTAGTATAGCAATATACAAATAGTAATCATTTCGCCGTGAAACGAAATCATTGCTGTTAAGGTGATAAGCTTTACTCGTTTGCGCTGAATTCAAAATAAATAGTATGCTCCAATGGTTTTGGCGCTTCCTGAAGCCTGACAAGCACGCGAAATTCGTTCTTGTTTATAAAAACGGAATCAGCCGCGACGCCCTGTCTCGCATCTCCCTCAAAGGCGTGCATATCGCTTAAAGCCTCCTTGTAAGCGTTTGAAATCAGACTGATGACACGGGGCTCCGATTTTAAAAACGGATACATATTTACTTTTTCAAGAAGCTTTGTCGAGGGATAATCCGGTAACGATCCGGTATTTTCTTTAAAGCTTTCCGTTTTTGCCGAAAGCTTCTTCGCCGCCTTGAAAAGCTCAAGGTCTTTGCGGTCTCCCTCTGAGAGAGCGGAGCGCTCCTCCATCCCCGGATACAGCTCAATATCGATGGATTCGTCAAAATCTTCATGTGTAAAGCCATCATCATTTACAGCGCCGGCAAAACCGGCTTCGGTCGCGCCATGATCGCCAAATCCAAAAAACTGATTGTCCAGATAAACAAGGGTGTCTTTATCGTCGGCGTTTAACTCGTCATATGTTTTTTTATCTACAAAGAATTCGCGGGATTCGCCGTCGTCACAATGAAAAGTGACGCCGTAAATCAAATCCCTGCTTTTAGACCGCATATTTGTTGCGATTTGCTTATCAACGACTGTGGCTTCAACAATCACGGGGTCGTGGATATCCTCATAAAGCTCCGGCGCGGGAGTGGACTTGCCTGTAAAAAACGCAAAATATAAAAGAATCAAAAGTGCGATTAAAATTACGACGAGCAGCATGAAAATCCCCCCATATCAAATGTATTATATATTATAACACAAAAGAGGATTGCGAAGCAATTCATGAGCGGCGAAGCCGCGATTGGGCGCTTTGCGCCCGTCTTTTGACGTTTCAAGGTTCTGGGGAACCCGTTCGAAATCTATGATTTCGCAAACGGGTCAGGTTCTTATAACACAAAAGTGGATTGCGAAGCAATTCATGAGCGGCGAAGCCGCGATTGGGCGCTTTGCGCCCGTCTTTTGACGTTTCAAGGTTCTGGGGAACCCGTTCGAAATCTATGATTTCGCAAACGGGTCAGGTTCTTATAA
>Ga0099364_10012997_pt1 | contig 11201 bp, 10 predicted proteins | sample TergutTh196P3_FD_73070 | JGI IMG/M metagenome (GOLD analysis project Ga0099364, IMG submission 73070) | Microcerotermes parvus P3 segment gut microbial communities from Pointe-Noire, Republic of the Congo - Th196 P3 | ecosystem: Host-associated > Arthropoda: Insects > Digestive system > Gut ... | reverse complement strand
TAAAAAAACAGCCTGCCGTCTTACTTGCGGCAGGCTGTTTTTTGGATTCGCTATTAAAAATTATCGAAAAATTTTTTTAATCCTGGGATATCTTCTTCCATTGCCTGCCATATTTGTTCCATATTTAATTTCCAATACCCGTGCGCCGCTATATTTCTGACGGCAGTTATTTGTATCCATTCAATATCGGAATTGTTTTCTTTAAATTCGTGTGATAGATGATTTGCACATTCTCCGATAGTAATTAATGCCATACAAACTGCATGTTGAATTATTTCGTCATTCAAGAATGTTTCTCTGTTTATATTTTCTAACGTTTTTCCTATGAAATATAATTCTTCTTTGATTCTGTCAATATAAATTCTATCGCGCACGTTCATAGACGTTAATTACCTTGTTTATATTTAGTTCCATTTGTGTAATTGGAAAGGTCACTACATCAACAGGATAGCGCAAACTATTTTCAAGTTCTTCCTTGAATCCCATAACCTTGAATATTGAAGGAATATCCACGCGAAAAAAAACCAAAAAGTCTGCATCCGACGCTTCGGTTGCTTTTCCATCAGCGTACGAGCCAAACAATTCAACTTTTAGGATGTCATATTTCTCTGCTAAAGGCGCAACAGCTTGTTTTATATTATCCAATGTAAGCATTTTTCCGTTCTCTCAAAGGGGCGCTCGTTGTCAAAGAAAATCCAGCACAACGGCGCCCTCGTTTTAGCCAAGATTATTTTACCATCTGCTGCGTTTTACACGCGTTTTGACAGCACATTTTCCTCGTATTCACGGACCTCCGCGAACCAATCGCCGTCCTGCGGCACGTTGTTCCTCCGGCAAAATTCCTCCCAAACCGCGCCAGCCGGCATCAGTTTTAGCTGTTCCTGCGTTATCATCAGCTCGGTGAACCGGGAGCTGTCCTGCAAATCCTTCAGCGTTTTCCACGGGTTGAGCATCGCGTGCAGGAGCGCTTTCTGCATGTTGCGAACGCCCACGACCCAGGCCGCGATCCGGTTGATCGAGGCGTCGAAGAAATCCAGCCCAATCAGCGCCTTATCGAGCGCGTCATTGCGAACTATCTCATAAGCGATCTCCTTGAGCTCGTCGTTAAGTAAAACTACGTGGTCGGAGTCCCATCGGACGGCTCGCGTGACGTGAAGGGGCACTTTGTCGAAGTAAACGAGCAGGCTGGCGATTTTGTCGCCGACATTTTCCGTGGGGTGATAGTGACCGTTATCGAGCAGATTGTAGACGTTCGGGCGGCTCAATGCGTAGGCGAGATAAAATTCCCCGTTGCCGACCGTGTAAGACTCCAGGCCGATACCGAATAGTTTGCTCTCGACGCAGTCGATGACGCCCTCTATCTTTTCCTCGAATATCTCGTCGAGGCTCTTTTTCAAGCGCAAACGGGGCCCCAGGCGATCGGCGGGCACGTCTTTAAAACCGTCCGCTATCCACAAATTGTTGAGCACGGGTTTTTGCAGTTCACGCGCTATCGCCCCCGCGATCCTGCGGCATGCTTTGCCGTGGCGCACCCAGTAGGAGCGGACCTCCTCGTCGGGGCTTGACAGGGTCAGATTATCCTTGACCATGGGATGGCTAAAGAATGTTGGGTTGAAATCAATGCCGAGTCCGCGCTCTTTGGCGAAATCGATCCACTTTGCGAAGTGCTCCGGTTTGAGCTGGTCGCGATCGGCGGGCTTGCCGTCGAAAATAGCGTAGCTCGCGTGCAGATTGATACGATGACGGCCCGGTATAAGCGACGTCGCCTTATCGAAGTCTGCCATCAATTCGCCGGCGTTTCTGGCTTTTCCAGGATAGCTGCCGGTGGTTTGTATGCCGCCGCTCAGGGATTCACCCGTGTTTTCAAAACCCCCGACGTCGTCGCCCTGCCAGCAGTGAATCGAAATCGCCGTCTCCTGCAATGTCTTGAGAGCTTCTTCCGTATCCACTCCGGCTTCTTTGTAAATTTTCCTCGCAATTTCATAATATTCAGACATTTATATCCTCCTAATTTAGATTTTTTGTTTGACTCCCGCGCATTTCAAAGTTTCATTTGCACTTGTTCTTTTTGTTAAACTTCCATCAACCGTAAAATTCCGATTTGTAATCGGGCTATACCATATATCATGGTCGCCTTTGCCGTGCCTTACAAAATAACATCCATTATCAGACAACAGCTTTTTAACTTGCCGTGTGTAATCTGACATCAAGCTATCATCGCTCTCATTTTCAGATTATCCACACGTTCAACTTCAAAAATTAATTGTACCTCGCCTTTATATCCGCAGTTCAACTCCAACATTTCAGGAACGGCTACTCGCACCCGCTCAACAAGAGTGTCAAAAGACCCGGACTCTAAGACTATGCCCAGCTCCTCATCAGCTTTAGTGTACCAAATACCATCATCCCATATTAGTTTAACCGTGCATTTTTTCATGCTGATTACTCCCCTGATTTAACAATGATTTGGTCATCAATCTGTTTGTTTTCATCAGTGTAGCATTGCTCATTCACTAAAACAACCAACTTTGTAAATTCAGCAGCTCTATAAATTTAATGAAATGGTGTATGCTGTGTAAATGGAGGGTGAGAATATGCCTGATTCTATAATCGAGACTCTTGCGGTTATTCCGGCGAGGATGGCAAGTACAAGGCTGCCGGAAAAACCGTTGTTGAAACTCGCGGGGCGAGAACTTATCCTTCGCGTGCTTGATGGGGTGCGCGGCGCGTCCTCTGTGGACAGGATCATCGTCGCGACGGACGACGAAAGAATAGCCGCGATCGTCCGCGCGGAAGGAGGCGAGGCGATAATGACCCCGCGCGATCTGCCCACCGGAAGCGACAGGGTGGCGTTTGTCGCGCATGGGATAGAGTCCCGCTTCGTGCTGAACGCGCAGGGTGACGACCCGCTGGTCTCAGGCGCGACGATCGACAGAATGATCGACGCCCTCAAGAATAACTGCGATTGCGGCCTCGCCGTTTTGACGAAAAAAATAGACAGGCCGGATGAGATAGCGCGGGACTCTGTCGTGAAAATGGTATATGACAGGAACTTTAGGGCGCTGTACTTCAGCAGGTCGCCCATACCGTTTGTGAGAGACCGGGGGACGAGCGCGGATTTCTTCAAGCATATAGGCCCCTACGCCTGGAGGCGGGAGATTCTGTTTGAATTTGCCTCATGGGAGCAAACTCCACTGGAACGCGCGGAGAGCCTCGAAATGCTGCGAATACTTGAGCACGGGCGCGCTGTATTATGTGTCCCGACCGATACGGACAGTATCGAGATAGATACTCCCGAGGACGTCCGTCAGTTTGAACGATATATAAAGGAAGGTGTTTTTTGATGCCGGGTTGGGAATTATTCGACGAGGAAGAAAAAAGACAGGTAAACGAGGTAATGGAGACAGGCGTTATGATGCGCTACGGCTTTGACGGCGCGAGGCGCGGACGCTGGAAGGCGCGGGAACTGGAACAAGCCATAAAGGAGCGCACCGGCTCCTCTCACGTTCTGGCGGTGTCGAGCGGAACCGCGGCGATTACGACGGCGCTGGCGGCGCTTGGCGTGGGTGCCGGGGACGAGGTGATAATGCCGCCCTTCACGTTCGTCGCAACTTTCGAGTCCATAATCGCGGCCGGGGCGACGCCAATAGCGGCGGAAGTGGACGAAACGCTATGCCTCGATCCGGCCTCGTTGGAGGAGTATATTACCCCCAAAACGAAGGTGATAATGCCGGTTCACATGTGCGGCGCGTCAGCCTCGATTGACGAGATCGCGGGCATTGCCCGGAAACACGGCCTTCTGCTGTTCGAGGACGCCTGCCAGGCGTTCGGCGGATCGTACAAAGGCCGCGCGCTGGGCACAATAGGCGACGCGGGATGCTACTCCTTCGACTTCAACAAGATGGTTACATGCGGGGAGGGCGGCGCGATAGTTACCGACAAACAGGAAGTGTACGGCCGCGCCGATATTTACCACGATCACGGGCATGATCACACTAACAGCGACCGAGGCGCCGAGGGGCATCCGTTCGTTGGTTATAACTACCGTATATCCGAGCTTCACGCGGCCATCGGGCTTGCGCAGATATCGAAACTGGACCGTTTCCTGTCGATACAGCGGCGGAACAAGTCCGCCTTCAAACGCGCGCTGTCGGACATATCGGAGGTCAAATTCCGCTCGCTGCCCGACCCGGACGGCGACTGCGCCACATTCATATCGTTCTTCACGCCGTCGGAGGCGTCCGCCCGAAATGTTACCCGCTCTCTTAAAGAAGCGGGTATCGAGGGAGTGTTCCACTGGTTCGACAACAACTGGCACTACATCCGCAACTGGGAGCACTTCAAGGACCGGGCTTTCGCCGCGCCGTTATCTTCGGACATACTGAACGGGATGCCGGACTACAATAAGCGCGTATTTAAATCCGACGGGATAATCTCGCGCTGTATCTCCATCACGATAAAACTCGGCTGGAGTGAGGAGGAGGCGGAGGAACGTGCGAAACGGGCTGCGGAGGCAATTAAACAGGCGCTTTGAAACAAAAAAAATAAAACCCTGGGCTCCGCCCAGACCCGCAAGAGGGCACAGCCCTCTTGACTCCCATTAATGGGGTCAAGGGGACTGCGTCCCCTTGCGGGGTTTGGGGCGGAGCCCCAAGGTTCTTTTCATTTTTTGACAAAAGGCAATTTTATCTGTATTATTATTTCATTGCTTTTTCCTAATGTTTTTTAATTAATCAAATTGGGAGGTCTATTAATGCCCAAAAAAATAACTATATTGCTTGGCAGTCCAAGAAGAAACGGGAACAGCGACACGTTGGCGGCATCATTCTCTAAAGGGGCGGCGGAATCCGGCTATAAGACTGTTTCAATCAGAATCAACGGTCTTAAAATCGGGGGATGTATTGATTGCAGGCGCTGTTGGCCAAACAGGGCGCATTGCTTTTTGAATGACGACATGAAGGATGTATATGCGGAAATAGACAAATCGGAAGTAATAACGTTTGTGACCCCGCTCTACTTCTACTCATGGTCAAGTCAGATCAAACCTGTATGGGACAGGATGCTCCCATACTTCCATCCCAAATCCAAGGTCGACTTAAAGGGGCGGCGGACCGTCATAATAGCGACCGCCGGGGACGACGACCCGTCCTGTTTTGACGGACTGAAAAAATCTTTTGAACTCGCCTGCGCTTACGCGAAGTGGGAGATCGCCGGCGTTCTCCTCGCTCCCGGACTCCATGAGGCAGGCGCGGCGCAATCCAGCGAGGAATGGTTGAAACGCGCTTTCGACATGGGGAAAAACCTCGGCTAGATATTAAGCGCTTATAAATTATGAAAGATACAAATTACTGGAGGAAGCGAGTAATGAGCGGTGCGCTTAGAGTAGCGGCGATAAATGGAAGCCCTAACAGGGACGGCAATACGGCTACGGCTATCGAGGCAATGGCCGAGGTATTGCGCGAGGACGGAATTGAGACCGAGATACTACAGGTTGGCGGGGAGCGCATACGCGGCTGCGCGGCTTGCGGTCATTGCCGGAAGTCGGGCGGTTCCTGCATGTTCACCGACGACGTTGTAAACGACTTCTCTCTTAAAATGCGAAGTGCCGACGGAATCATCCTCGGAGCTCCCACTTACTACGCGGGCATACCGGGGGACATGAAATCGTTTCTCGACCGGGTTTTTTTCAGCGGCTCCGTACATTTCAAATACAAAGTAGGGACGGCGGTTGCGGTTGTGAGGCGAACCGGAGGGATCGACGCGCTGCAGGGGCTTATAAATTTCTTCGACCTCGCCGAGACTGTGACGCCCCCCAGCCAATACTGGATGGTCGTCTATGGCCGCGACAAAAAAGAGGTACTCCAGGACGCGGAAGGAATGCAGACGATACGCAAAAACGCCAGGGCCATGGCATGGCTGATGAAGATGATAGCGGAGACAAAAGGTAAAATCCCCACGCCCGACGAAGTAAAAAAAGAAAAAAGAATCTTCACCAACTTCATAAGATAAAAAAATCGCCTGCCGTTTGCGGCAGGCGATTTTTTTGAATCCAAAAATTCTATGTCAGGCTTATAGCAAGCAACGGACGCGCAATGCGCGCCCCTACAATATCCACCGGCGTAGGGGCGCGCATTGTGTCAAGTGTGAGATAGTTTACAAATTGTCCGGGGACATGGTTTACACATTTCCCCGGAGATTTGTATACCACCGAAAGGTTTTTCTTGCCAAAACGACTCTCTCATCTATGTCCAGTTTCGCGATGCAAAATTGGCGGTAAAGAACTAAAAACACACCTGTTTCGTCCTCTGCTTCCCTTAATCCTATCGTTTTTCCTCCGAACGCCTCGCTTAAAAAATATCCTTGTCCTTTGAATGTCAGATAACCGGAGCTTTTTACCTGTCTAACCTGTACATCAGCGCCATATACCCATTCTTCGATACGTTGCGGTAACTTGCAAATGCTGTCACGATAGCGTTCCGAAGGCGTTCCCATACTCAGTGCGTGATGAGGGCGCTCGTAGTTATAGAAGTCACGGTATTCGTCAAAATCCCTCTGTGCATGTGTGAAATCCTCGTACTCGCGGTACTTGATACGTTCACGCAGCAATGTCCCATTGAAGCGTTCGTCTTTACCTTGGGTTTGTGGGTGGCGGATTCGGCAATGTTTGGTAAGTATACCAAAATCCATTAGCCAAACCTCAAATCCGGTATATCCCGTGCTTTGTACCGTACCCCAAGGGTTGCCGTTGTCACAAAGAAGCGTTTCCGGAAGGCCATGACGCTCAAATATTCGCTTGAAACTTTCTCTTGTACCATCACCGCGCTCGTTTTCTTTAGCGTCAATACACAAACAAAACCGGGAATGGTCGTCCAATACAGTCAGCGGATGACATCGTTTCCCATTCTTCATGGCGAAGTGTCCTTTGAAATCCGTTTGCCACATCTCGTTCGGATACTTCTTCTCGAAACGGATATGCGGTGTGGCAGCCGCGCTGGCCTCCTTGGTAATCAAGCCGTGACGGTGAAGTATGGTGTTGATTGTTGAGTAGGCAGGCGCAAACTCACCCTTGTTCTCAAGCATCCTCTTCAGCTTCTTCGCACCAATCGCGGGGTGCTTACGACGCAAGGATACTATTGCAGCCTCGGTACACGCGTCTGTTTTGTTCGGCGTGTGAAACGGCGCCCTGCTCTGATTCTGCATGGTTTCGCCGCGTTGGAATCGCTTAATCCATTTGTCCCCGGTAGGTCTGCTGATTCTATATTCACGGCAAAGGGAACTCTTACTCTTTTCTCCGCTAAGTACGCGCCGAACAAACTCCTCTCTCTGTTCTTCCATGGTCTTTCCTTTCCACGGCATCGCGATCGCCCCTTATATTTCGATGCCGCATTTTATCAGAAAGTGTAAACCATGTCCCCGATACTTTTGTAAACCATCTTACCACGCTTAACACATTGCGCGTCCGTTATACATCGTATTCGTTATGTCAAATTGCTGTAATACCAACTTGCAATCAAAAGGTTTAATTCTCTCCTCCTGCGCGCACCCCACAAGGCCAAAACCGGTATAAGCGCTCCCGCCATGCCCGCGCCTGTGTTGCACCCACCGCCGCCGGGCATTTGCGGATCGGGGTTGACCGGGTCGTCGATGATTTTTACGATGCCGTTGTCGTCGAGCATGATGATCGAACCGCCGGGGAAATCTTTCCCTTTAGGATAATCCGGAGAGGTAATCTTCGCGCCGCCCTTGCCGACGACGTGAATAAAAAAGTACCGGGGGGCCGCCGTCAGCGAATTAAGGGCGCCTGCGCCTGCCGGCTCTCCGCCGAACTCGTTTTCGTAGCCCTCCGAGATCCAACCGTCGGAAAGCACGATCGTCGTGTCGCCGGCGGTAATCGTCACTTCATCGAGCAGAGTTATCGAGCCGTCAAACTCGACCTTCATGCTGCCCTCGACGTCTAACCTCACGTTGCTGTCCGAGGTGTTCAGCGTTGCCGTCTCATTGGGCGGCAGGATTATCGTGCCGTCGGGCTTGATCGCGGTTCCGCCGGGAACGCTTATCTTCGTGCCGGGGCCGGAGGCTCCATAGCCGGGGGCCGTCACCGTGCCCGTGACGTCGGGCTCGGTTGGCAGGGTTATCGTGCCGTCGTTTTGGTCAAGGCTCGCGCCGTTCGGAAGCTCGACCGAGACGCCTGCAGGCAGTTCTATCGCGCCACTGTCTCCGGATTCAAAAGTTATCGTGCCGTCGGGGGCAACCGTAGCCCCGCCCGGGAATTTTAATTCAATGTCTCCGGGCAGCGGCATTGTCCCTCCGGGGGGAATCGTATAGTTCGGCGTCGCGGTCGCGGACGCTTCCGCTCCGCTGCCCGCTATGTTCACGGCGCGAACTTTGAATATATAGCTTTCGCCGTTTGTGAGGCCGTCGAATTTATAGCTCGTAGTATCACTCGATACCGCTGCCCACGCGCCGCCATTCAGTGATACCTGATAGCCGGTGATTGCGCTGCCGCCGTCGTTGGCGGGGGCAGTCCACGAAAGCGTGACTTGGGCGTCGCCGGGCGCGGCGGTGAAGTTTCGCGGCGATGTGGGAACCGTCGCCGGAGGAGCCTGCGGCGTCTCCGTCGCGGACGCCTCCGCGCCGGGGCCGACGCCGTTCACGGCGCGAACTTTGAATGTATAGAGTGTGCCGTTTGTCAGGCCGGTAAAGGTATGGCTTGTATTGGTTGATGCCGCTGCCCACGCGCCGCCATTCAGTGATACCTGATATCCGGTGATCGCGCGGCCGCCGTCACTGGCGGGGGCAGTCCACGAGAGCGTGACTTGGGCGTCGCCGGGCGCGGCGGTGAAGTTTCGCGGCGATGTGGGAACCGTCGCCGGAGGCGGAACCTCCGGCGTCGCCGTCTTGGTTGCCTCCGCGCCTTCGCCCGCTGCGTTCACGGCGCGAACCCTGAATGTATAACTTGTGCCGTTTGTCAGGCCGGTAAAGGTATGACTTGTATTGGTTGATGCCGCTGCCCACGCGCCGCCATTCAGTGATACCTGATATCCGGTGATCGCGCTGCCGCCGTCACTGGCGGGGGCCGTCCACGAGAGCGTGACTTGGGCGTCGCCGGGCGCGGCGGTGAAGTTTCGCGGCAATGTGGGAACCGTCGTCGGAGGCGGAGCCTCCGGCGTCGCCGTCGTGGTTGCCGCCGCGCCTTCGCCCGCTGCGTTCACGGCGCGAACCCTGAATGTATAACTTGTGCCGTTTGTCAGGCCGGTAAAGGTATGGCTTGTATTGGTTGATGCCGCTGCCCACGCGCCGCCATTCAGTGATACCTGATAGCCGGTGATTACGCTGCCGCCGTCACTGGCGGGGGCAGTCCACGAGAGCGTGACTTGGGCGTCGCCGGGCGCGGCGGTGAAGTTTCGCGGCAATGTGGGAACCGTCGCCGGAGGCGGAGCCTCCGGCGTCGCCGTCTTGGTTGCCTCCGCGCCTTCGCCCGCTGCGTTCACGGCGCGAACTTTGAATGTATAGAGTGTGCCGTTTGTCAGGCCGGTAAAAGTATGCCCTGTATTGTCCGATGCCGCCGTCCATGTCGCGCCGTTATTGTTGGACACCTCATAGCCGGTGATTGCGCTGCCGCCGTCACTGGCGGGGGCAGTCCACGAGAGCGTGACCTGGCCGTTGCCCGGCGTGGCTGTGAAGTTTTGCGGTGCTGTTGGAGTCGACGCCGGAGGCGGAGCCTCCGGCGTCGCTGTTTCGGACGCCGCCGCTCCGTTGCCCACCTCGGCGTTCACGGCGCGAACTTTGAATGTATAGAGTGTGCCGTTTGTTAGGCCGGTAAAGGTATGGCTTGTATTGGTTGATACCGCTGCCCACGCGCCGCCATTCAGTGATACCTGATAGCCGGTGATTGCGCTGCCGCCGTTTTTGTCGGGGGCGCTCCACGAGAGCGCGACTTGACCGTTGCCCGCCGTGGCCGTGAAGTCTTGCGGCGGTGAGGGGGGTACGTTGCGACCGCCAATATCACCGTCACCTTCAATCGAGCCGTTGTTCTTCAGCGTGCCATTATTGGTTATCGTGCCGTCATTGGTTATCGTGCCGTTGTTCGTCAGCGTCACGCCATCATCAATCGTCAGCGTCGCGTCGTCCTGCACAGTCAGCTTTTGGCCGTTCTTTATCATTAAATTCCCCGCGAGGGTAACATTGCCGTGTACCGTGCCGTTAGGATAGTCTGGAGCATCACCTTCAAACAGAATACCGCCTTCCAATTTCAGAGCTTCCCTGGTCGGATGCACTCTCGTGGCGTACACAACGCCGTCGCCGTTCATGGTCAGCGTGCCGGGGGCGCCGGGGTCGGGTGAGCCGCCGCCGATGCCCGCGCCGCCGCCGATGCTTTTGGCTGTGACCGTGCCGCCCGCGATTATGACTTTGCCGCCCGCGCCGCCGCTGCTGCCGCCACCGGAGCCGCCGCCGCCACCGATGCCCGCGCCGCCTAAGGAACTGCCGAAGCCGATGCCGCCGGTGGCTGTGACCGTGCCGCCTTTGATTATGACTGTGCCGCCAGCGCCGCCGCCTGAACCGCTGCTGCCGCCGCCACCGATGCCCGCGCCGCCGCCGTTGTCCGTGCCGCCGACGCCGCCGTCGCCGCCGGTGGCTGTCAGGCTGCCCGTGCCGTTTATTGTCAGCGTCGCGCCTGTGGTTTCTATGCCTGCTCTATCGATCCCCGCCGTGAGTACGTTTTCTCTTGTACCGGCAAGGGTGAGCGTCAGGTTCGCGTCGGGGTTCAGCAAAAGCGGGGATAGGCTATTTCTGAACCCGGTGATGGACACGTTGTTCAGCGTGATGCTGGCTGATGCGCCCTCCGCAACCTCAATGCGTCGCTGGTTTGACACTGTGCCTGTAACGATAATGTTCGCGCCATCGTTGACGGTGAGGATTGTGTAGTTCCATGCGCAAAGGTTGCTTTCGGCGGTACCGCTCGACCAATTTCCAGAGTTGATGTTAAACGTGGCGGTTGGATCACCCGCCCACGCCGCGCCCGGCGCGAAGCACGCCGCGAAAAGCAGCAAAAATGAAAGGGATTTTAGAAATGCTCTATGAAGGCTCTTGGCTCTTGGCTCTTGGCTCTTGGCTCTTGGCTCTTGGCATTGTATCGCATTTTGTATGAAAAACAAGAGTTAAACACATAATTTTCTTCCCTTCCGCCTTAAATTATTTTC
>Ga0099364_10012996_pt1 | contig 11201 bp, 10 predicted proteins | sample TergutTh196P3_FD_73070 | JGI IMG/M metagenome (GOLD analysis project Ga0099364, IMG submission 73070) | Microcerotermes parvus P3 segment gut microbial communities from Pointe-Noire, Republic of the Congo - Th196 P3 | ecosystem: Host-associated > Arthropoda: Insects > Digestive system > Gut ... | reverse complement strand
TTTTTTTTGCTATTTTCGCAACGTTAATTTAATAATATGGAAGTAACTAGAATTTTCGATTTATTACCTCATCAGTTGGAAAATTTTCCAAAAGAGGATGCCGTTTGTGGCAAAGAAAACGGCGTGTGGGCGCATTATAGCACCGCACAATATATAAAAAAATCAGAACAGATTGCATACGGTTTATTACATCTCGGTGTCAAAAAAGGAGATAGAATTGCATCTATCAGCAATAATCGCCCCGAATGGAACTTCTTGGATATGGCAATTCATCAAATTGGAGCGATTCATGTTTCTATATATCCAACCATCAGTGAAACAGATTATCAATATATATTAAATCACGCCGATGTGAAGATGGTCTTTGTTTCCGGTTGGGAATTGCTTAGAAAAATAGAGAATGTACTCAATAGTATTCCAAGTTTGTCTGATAACGTCTATACGTTTCGAAATTTGAGAGGTTATAAACATTTGAACGAAATTATTGAACTGGGAAACACTTATCAGAACCCAAAACTCCTGCAAGAGATTAAAAATTCGGTTACAACAGATGATGTTGCAACACTGATTTACACTTCGGGCACAACCGGAAACCCAAAAGGTGCTATGCTTACCCACGCAAACCTATTGAACAATGCCAAAGGAATTACCCCCATCATTCCGGTAAAATCCGACAGCCGCTGTTTGAGTTATATGCCGCTTTGCCATGTGTATGAAAGAATGATGATTTATGCCTGGCATTATGTGGGTGTTTCTATCTATTACGCAGAAAGTATGGCAACCATTGCCGATAACCTGAAAGAGATTCGTCCCGATATTTTTACTTCCGTTCCGCGTTTGTTGGAAAAATTCTACGATAAAATTCTTTCCGTTGGCTACAAACAAAAAAGGATAAAGAAAAATATTTTCTTTTGGGCAAACAAAGTAGCATTAGATTTTGAATTGGAAGGACAATCAAAATGGTATCAATTGAAGTTGAAAATTGCAAGAAAATTGGTTCTCAATAAATGGAAAGAGGCTTTGGGTGGACGTTTTTATGTAATTGTTTCCGGTGGGGCAGCCTTACAACCCAAAATTGCAAAGATATTTTTTGCTATGAATGTAACCATTCTTGAAGGATATGGCTTGACTGAAACTTCTCCGGTGATTGCGGTAAGCAACTTCTTTAAGAATGGAATAAAGATTGGCACGGTAGGACCTCCGTTGCCGGGCATTGAGGTAAAAATTGCAGAAGATGGCGAAATTCTTACCAAAGGACACTGTTTGATGAAAGGATACTATAAAGCCCCCGAAATGTCTGCCGAAGTAATTGATGATGAGGGCTGGTTTCATACCGGAGATTTAGGTCAAATTGAAGTAGAAGGACAGGTGAGAATAACCGGAAGAAAAAAAGAGATGTTTAAAACTGCATTCGGAAAATATATTGTGCCTACCATTTTAGAAAACAAATTTTCCGAACATCCTATGATTGACAACATTATGGTGGTTGGGGAAAACAAAAAATTTGCCGCAGCACTTATTGTCCCTGAATTTAGCGATATGCGTTCTTGGTGCGCCCGTGAAGGAATTTCTTATACTACTAATGAAGAGATGATTAGCCATCCGCAAGTGTTGGCACGTTTTAAACGAATTGTGGACAGATACAATAAGTTTTTCGGAGACTCGGAACAGATTAAGCGTTTCAAGATCATTGGTTATTCGTGGTCGGTAGAAAACGGAGAATTGACCCCAACCTTGAAAATAAAGAGAAATTTCCTCTGCAAAAAATATGAAGAGGAAATTGAAGCGTTGTTTAATTAGTGGCTTTATTCTGCAATTACCTCTAAATTAACGGTAACTTTTACATCTTTATGAATATTGATTTGAGCGGTGTAATTTCCTATCTCTTTAATATGCGCTTCGGGAAGGATAATCTTTTTGCGGTCCACTTCAATATCGTGCTGTTCTTTTAATGCTTGTGCAACGGCGATAGTATTCACCGACCCAAAAATAGTTCCTTTTTCGGATGCTTTTTGAGCAATTTTTAGAGTTAAACCGTCCAATTTACCGGCTAAAAATTCGGCTTCTTTACGAATTTTTTCTGCTTTATAAGAACGTTGCTTAATAGTTTCGGCTAACATCTTTTTGTTAGATGGGGTTGCCAAAATAGCGAATCCTTGTGGGAGCAAATAGTTTCTTGCGTATCCGCCTTTTACTTTTACGAGTTCATCGGCGTATCCCAATTTTTCTATATCTTGTTTTAAAATAACTTCCATAATATGCTCCTCCTTATTGGTTAGTTTTTAAGTTATCGGCTACGAAAGGAAGCAAAGCAAGGTGGCGTGCACGTTTAACTGCCTGTGCTACTTTCTTTTGAAATTTTAATGAAGTACCTGTTAAACGTCTTGGTAAAATTCTGCCCTGTTCGTTTACAAATCTCTTTAAAAATTCACCGTCTTTATAATCGATGTATTTGATACCGCTTTTTTTAAAGCGACAATATTTTTTTGTTTTGAAGTCCACCGCTATGGGTGTCAAGTATTTAATATCGTTTTGTGCCATAATTTTAGTCCTCCTTTATTTCGTTATCTATATTAGGTTCTTCAGTTGGTTCTTCCATTGGTTCTTCCATTGGTACTTCAGTTGGTCCTTCAGTTGGTCCTTCAGTTGGTCCTTCAGTTGGTCCTTCAGTCGGTTCTTCCATTGGTACTTCAGTTGGTACTTCCATTGGTACTTCAGTTGGTACTTCCATTGGTATTTCTATTTGCTCTTCAAATTGTTCTTCAATAGGTTCATCCAATGGTTCTTCAATAGGATAGAATTTTGGTTCGGGTTTAAGTTCGGGTTTTACATCAAAAGTAATTTCCGATTTAGTTTCTTTTTTTTGACCGAAGCCGTGTGTGCGTCTTTTTTCTGCATAAGCGATGGCGTCTTTGTCGAGTGAAACGGTTAAGAAGCGCATAATTCTTTCATCGCGGCGGTACTGCAATTCAAATTCAGCAACCACTTGTGGTTCTGCTTTAAATTCAAAAAGGTGATAAAATCCTGTGGATTTTTTTTGGATTTGGTACTCAAGTCTTTTGAGCCCCCAGTTTTCTTGGTGAATAATTTCCGCGCCTTTTTCTACGAGAAATTTTTCAAATTTTTTAACCGTTTCCTTCATCTGCTCTTCAGACAAAACGGGTGTCATAATGAAAACGGTTTCATAGTGTTTTAACATACTTTTTTATTATTTGTTTAATAATTTATCCCAAATTTTTGGGGCGCGAAAATATAAAAATATTCATATAAAAAATCAACTTTGAGGAGTCCCTAATTTATTTATTAAATATTAATCCATAAATGATGTAAGTGAATATCATTTTGAGACATACGATGTGCTATTGATTTTAAAAGCATAAAATCTTCCTTGCTTTCAACGGCTTCAAGATGTTCATCTGTTTGCCAAAAATTGGAACTAACAGAAAGGTCTGTTATCCAAGTATTAACCCTTTGATGCCAAAAAGAAAAAGCCTCTTCTTCTACAAAACCAAGCATTCCGCATTCATCAAGACCTTTACCGTGTTTTTCGGTTTTATAGCGTTCTATTCCGCCATTGTTATTACTATTACCTTTTACATATTCCTGTTCGCGTGATTTGGGTGGTGGCGCAGGTAGGCGTTTACATTCTACTGAAAATATTGAGATAGGTGGTTTGCCAAATTTATTTGCATAAAAAAACAAATCGGATATTCCTTTGCTTTGTTTTGTCAAATCTCTTTCTTGGTTTCCAATATTAAACGGATAATTATGCTCTCGTATTATGAATTGAACTTGAGAATAAAATATTTCTGTCAAATCATCTTCGTTTAGAGAAACTGTTATTATAGATTTGTACGCTTGTAAGAATGGGATTATAGCAAATTTCAGACAATTAAGAATACAACTAACGGATTTCCCTTTATTGTCCGTTAAAACAGGTTTTATCACATCAATATTTATATGGCGTTCTTCTGCTATCATATCTTAAAAACCAGCCTCAGCAAAATCAGCAAAACAAGCATCGGCATCGCGATAAGCGATAAGCGAAAGCCAATACCTGTATTGATTGGGTTTAACAAAAACAACTGTATCTTTTTGCGGATACAATTTAATTATTCTATTCACAGACAAAGCCGATGAAATCTTATTTTCGGTTAAATTCTCAATATTAATTTCTTCAATATTTTTACTGAATTTCGGTTCTGTGTTTTCTGTATCATATTTGAAAACTGTCGCAATAAGTGAATTTTTCAACTCAACAACATCACTTAATCTGAATTTTCGATTGTTGTTTTCATACATTAAATTTAACACTTTAGAAAATTCTGTGCCATAGTTTGTGAGTATTGATTTAATTTCGCTTTGCTTGATTGGTTGTACTGCTTTTGAGTTTTCTCCATTTCTCAAAAATAATTGCATCACATTATTTACATCTCTAATAATATTCAAATCATACTCAGAAAGGATAGTTGATAAATCAATATTTAAGTCAAAAGGCAAATTTAGTATATCCTCTTGTTTACAAGCAGTTCCCAAATTTACTATCATTTGTCCACTTGTACAGATATTGTAAAATTTCAATATATCATGATTTTTTTCAAAGTATGTAAGAATTTCATTTAACAATTTTGTATCTTGTGAATGAAACGCAACAACCTCTTCATTAAACTTAATATATTTATTGTTTAGACAATACGGCAAATCAAGATTTGTTTTTATTAAAAAATTTGGTGTTGCAAAAAATATTTTGTCTTTCTTTCCTTCAAATGAAGCATTGTACTCGTCAGTTAAATATGAATCATCAATTTTGGTTTTTAAAAAAGCCTCATTAGGCAAAGATTTTCCACCTAACCTACCTTCCCCGTAATTTACATCTTTTTTGCCATTTTGCTTCAATAGAAGTGCAAGTTTTTCAATTGATTTAAGTTTTTCAATTGTTGCTTTAACCCTTCCGCCGCCAAGTAAATTGTTTTTCCAAACGAAATCATTTTCAATTGCAGTTTTACGATTAACGAAATGCAAATCATAATCATCAATTTCAAAAGCAATTCGTTCTTTTGTGGCTTTTGTTCTGCGAAAAGTCAAATGAAGAATGTTTTTTGTAAAATCAGGTATTTCTTTACGAATAAAAATACTTGATGCAGCAACGTGTGCCCCCTTTCCGTTATTTTTATCCCATAGTGCATAATTATTTCTTAGTGCAGAAAAATCAAAAATTTGTACCACATTGTATTTTTTCAATAATGCTTCTTTATATTCTTTGGAAGAGGTGTTATACAAAAGTGAAGAAGATTTTATTATCAGGCATAATAGTCCTTTTTCTTTTAAATAATAAAAGGATTCTGAAAGAAATTTTAAAGCAAGTTGTTTTTGAGGTATTTCTACATTTTCCCATCTATAGATGTAACCATCTACACTTTTGGCTACAAATGGCGGATTTCCAATAACCAAGTCAAATTTTTTATTCTTTATTTTGTCGTAAGTAAAAAAATCGTGTTCAATCAAATTATTTTCCCTCAAATCGTCAAATTTCAACTCATTGATAATTCGTTCTGACGGCTCAACCTCATCACAAAGAGCCAAACTTAAACTGAATGCGGCTAAACTTACGGCTTGCCCTTCTTTATCTATGCCGTAGATATTTTTTAAAATTCTTTTTAACTCTGAAATTGGAGGCAAGGGAAGTTCTCGTGAATGTTTATCCCAATTCTGTAATTTCCAAATTTGAACTAATCTTTTAAAAACAAGTACAAGAAAAATTCCCGAACCACACGCAGGGTCAAGTATTTTAAAATCAGTTAAGTCAATATCATTGTATTTTTTTAAAGGTAAACATTCATCTACCAATAATTTTGCTAAATGGGAAGGCGTATAATAAAGTCCTTTATCTTTTTTATCTTCTCCAAGAAATTCTTCGTATAATCGGCTAATCAATTCAACAGGAATATAACTAAATTCAAAATATCGCCAAAGGTCAGAAAAATCAAATTCCTGTTGGCGAGATGATAGAGGTGTGTTTTTATCTGTTGCCAACAAATTAGCAAGAATAGATAAATCAAGATTGTTTAATTGTTGTTTTTCACAATCTTCCCATTTAAAAACATTGCCATTAAATCCTGTTTTCTCATCATTCAAATCGTCCAACAATTCAACAAATTTACCTTTACGTAAAACATCGCCAAAAGTAGCAGCATCGTTGTATTTTTGAAAATATTTCTCTGATAAAAGTTTATTCCCCTCTTTATCAATTCTTTCTTCCAAATATTTTATTAATATCGATTGAACTATAATTTTGATAATAATCTTTTTGTCGGATATATTTTTTAGTTTTTCTCCGAGTTTTTTCTCAACAAACTTTATATTATCTATTAATTTATCATAAGCCGAGTTTTGAAACTTAAACTTTTTTTTGTTTTCTTCCTCGTCCCAAAAAACGCCTGATTTTATTTTTACGGCAAATTGTTCGTTGTATAAATCGTGTGCTTTGCCTGCTAATTTTAAATTAGCAACCAAATGCACAGGTTTATCGTTATCAGTAATATGTTTAGTACAATCTAATATTTTTATCTCGGTATTGTAAAAAATACAAACCAACGGCACCTCTCCACTTGTCCAAACCTTTTTTTGAATTTCCGTCAGTTGATTGTCTTGTTGTTCGCTAAAACTTACATCTGTTCTATCGTAAATATATACCTGCGGCTTGTAACTTCCGTTTAATTGTTTGCGTAAATACACAGCGGTCGCCTCAAATTTTTGCGCTTCATAAATATGAAAAACAATGTTTTCATCATTGGGAATAGTATTTGTCAAAAACAAAGCATCATCAAAAACATCAGCGGAAGCAAAGCCTAATTTATTTAGACCTTTTTGAAAATTGGCACTTCTGTTTTCTGCTTTTATCATATTTAACTACTTCTAACAATAATGTAAAATATCAAGATTCTATTTTATAATAACCTTAAAAGTTTCTACGTCGTTTTGCTCAATAATTTTTACAAACACCATCATATTACTACTAAAGTTAGTAGAAATCAATACATTATCGGTACTCTTTACAGCATAATCAGAAAGCAGTTTTCCGGTTATGTCAAAGAGTTGTACTTTTTCAATATAGTTGTTCCTAGTATTCAAAATGTGAATCATTTTACCGGAAGAATAAACCGTAATCAACTCTTTATTCGCATTCTTAATACTGATGGGTTCGGTTGTAAAACTGTTTTCATCTGCCCAGTTGCTGGTGCTGTCTTCGCTGCAATGGGCTCTTACTGTCCATACGTATGCGGTATTTTCAGTAAGATTTTCCAAAATGTAAAATTTTTCTTCAAGGTTTTCTACATCGTTCCAAGAGGGTGCTGTACTTTCTTTAAAACGAATATCCCAACTTGCATTTTCTGCGTTTCCTTCTGTCCACGAGAGTTTTGCGCTGGTTTGTGTAATTTCTGCAACGGTTAAACTAATGGGAGTTTCGCAAGGGGAAGGTGGGGGTGGGGGAGGCGGTTCACTAATACCGCCCAATGTTCCGTCTTTGTTAATTTTTTGCATATAGATTTTTTTGCTCCCGCCCGGATCTCCTTCAACTACCCTTTCATCATTCCATGCGGTTAACCAAAAATCATCGAAGATTAACGGACTTGAAAGCAAACTGCCTTTGAAACCAACCGGCGTGGAAAACTCAATAATTTGCTCTTCCCACACATATTCACCCTCGCTGTTGATAAGGGTAACGTTGTTTTTGTCCCAGCCGTAAAAGTATTGCGGATCACAGGTATTTGATGTGAAAAATATCGCGGCATTGCCGTCTCCTCCATCTTGAATGGTATAGAATGCAAGGCTGTAGTTCTGATAAGGAGCAATTTCTATTCCGTCAGCATCCCACATCAATTCGCCGGAAGAGACTTTTATTTTTTGAGCAGCCATTCGCTCCAATGTTTGCGTATCGTTCGTTTCTCTAAATGCCACATATAAAGCCTCTTCCGTTTGGTTGAAGTACATTTCGGGGTAAAAACTTCTTAAACTGCTATATCCAATTTTGAATCCCCCTTCCAAACCGTCCAAACCCAGCGTTCCATCAGATTTAACATGAGCAATATAGGTGGATTCTACCCATGTATTATATCTGTCGTCAAACCATCCTACGAATGCGCCGCCCATTTGGTCGGGAATAACTCTGATGATGACCCATAACGGCGTATATCCGAAACTTCCGTTGTAAATAGATACATCATCTGCCCAAACGGCAGCACAGTTGGTATCAAATTTTCGTGCTCTCACATTTCTATTGAAAATAGAGGGCGTTTTTGTGTAAACCACTATAAACTGATTATTGCCGGCATTAACCAAATAGGGATATTCGTGATAAACAGAGGGGTCGTACAAACGGGCATCTGTTTCATTCCAAAGCAATTCTCCGGTTTTGGAGATTCTTTGCATTTGGATATAAAGGCTGCTGCTTTCCACCATCCATGAGCATACATAACTTCCGTCTTCCAACTGAATAATATTCATGCAGGCGATTGTTGGATACGCTATGCCTCCGCAGAGGTCAAGTCCGTTTTCTCCCCACAACATCTCTCCTGTGGGCGAAACTTTATAAAGCGTATAACTGATATCATCACCGGAAGAATGACGGCAATCTACCACCACCACGATAGCGTTTCCGTCGTCATCCACAAACAAAAGTTGATCAACCATAGTCCAAGAAAGCGTTTGCTCATTGCTTATCATCTTTCCTTGATCTGGAAACAGCATATTGCCGTTTGCGTCAATAATTTGAATGAAAGTTGCCGTATTTCCTCCGGTCGGACGGTTAAAAACAACGAAAGAAGTACCATCATTGGATACTTTCAGTTCGTGGTCATAAATTTCGGTTGCCAAAGGGGTAATGCGGTTGTTTTCTTCGGGGTTGTCGCTCCATTGGGCGTGTGTAATGCAACAAAAAGTTACAATTAAAATTGTGAGTAAAAGTTTTTTCATTTGAATAAAATTTAATAGGTGCAAAATAACACAAATAATTGAAATATATTTTACGACTGAGCCAATTGTTTTTTTAAAGGAAAAAAGAAAAAGCCAACTATTTGACTATTTTAAATAATTGGCTTTTTTAAGCGGTCCGGACGGGACTCGAACCCGCGACCCCGTGCGTGACAGGCACGTATTCTAACCAAACTGAACTACCGAACCGTTTTTGTTTAGGCGGCAAAAATATCTTTTTTTTGTTTACTTCGGAAATTGATATTTTTTTTTTGAAAGAAAAAATAAGAGAATGATTAATATCTTCGTTTGTGAATATCAGAGGAATCCCACGATTGAAACAACAACACATCATGAATAGTGCGTATCATCATCAAAAAAATATCCAACTTATTTTCTACAAACAAACGAATGGCAACCTCCTCTTTTCTACACGCGGCAGCAAAATTAAGTAAGAAGTTGAGGTTGTTTTTCTTTAGCCACTCTATAGCATTGTCCTCTCCGTCAATAGCATCACTTAATACGCCAAACTCAGGATAGTTACTTTGAAGAAGCCATTGCAACGCGTCTGTACTTGAATGAACAGCAGCAGAAAAAGCCGCCAACTCAGGATAACCGTTGTGAAACAGATAATCGGTAAATTTGCTGTCTCCCTTCAAACTTTCACTTAAAGCAAGCAGTATTTTAGGTTCATAATCGGTAAGGCAATGCGGCATATTCGTTTTTTTAGCGTGCAAAAATAAGAAAAAACCATATTTTCGCGCACAATTAAAAAAAGTAGGGGCAAGGCGTGCCTAACACCTAAAAAGATAAATAATTATTATGGGATTTTTTTCATTTTTTTCAAAAGACAAAAAGGTGGAACTGAATCAGGTTCTTGAAAAATCGAAAGAGAGTTTTTTTCAAAAGTTGGCTAAAACGGTAGTCGGAAAATCGAAAGTGGATGATGAAGTTTTGGATAATTTGGAAGAGATTTTGATTGCTTCCGATGTAGGAGTAGAAACCACATTGAAGATTATTGCCCGTATTGAAGCGCGTGTTTCGAGAGATAAGTATATCAGTACTACACAGTTAAATGCTATTCTTAGAGAAGAAATTATTGATTTATTGATAGATAACAATGCTGAAAATTTATCTGATTTTGAACTTCCGAAAAGCGATGTGCCTTATATCATTATGGTAGTGGGCGTAAATGGGGTGGGGAAAACTACCACCATTGGCAAGTTGGCGTATCAATTCAAGCAGAAAGGTTATCAAGTGATGTTGGGGGCGGCAGATACTTTTCGCGCTGCTGCCGTTGATCAATTAGAGATTTGGGCAGAAAGAGCAGACGTGCCGATTATCACTCAAAAAATGGGGGCAGACCCCGCAGCCGTGGCATACGATACCGTGTCTTCCGCCATTTCCCGCAAAACCGATGTGGTGATTATTGATACCGCAGGCAGACTGCACACCAAAATTCCACTGATGAAAGAACTTTCCAAAATTAAAAATGTGATTCAAAAGTTGATACCTAACGCTCCCCACGAAATACTGTTGGTTTTGGATGGTTCTATCGGACAAAATGCTATTGAGCAGGCACGCCAATTTACCGCCGCCACTGAAGTTAACGCATTAGCAATTACAAAATTAGATGGAACGGCAAAAGGTGGTGTAGTCATCGGAATATCCGACCAATTCAGTATCCCCGTTAAGTATATCGGAGTAGGAGAGAAAATTGACCAAATTCAACTCTTCAACCGTGCAGAATTTATCGATTCTTTGTTTCCGGAAAATTTGTAACTTGAAATTCTTCGCTATGCTACCAATGACAACTTTGTGTAAAGTTCTGATTTTCAATGATAGTATAATTGTATTTTTTTGCAATTTTAGATAATGCATACAGTTCTCTTTTTTTTAGTTGTTCCATATATTTTGTAGTTCCTTTTTCCACATAATCCATCCCTTTCATTATTGCATTATAATATGCTTCAGCTATTTTTCGTGCCCCTGCCTTGATGGCTATGGGTGATCCTTTATCTAATTTATTTGCACACATACGTTCAAGTAGTTTTTCAATTTCTTTCTCTATGGTGGCTACTAATTGCTGATGCTCTTCATACGCCCACTTGTTTGTGTAAATTGTTGATTTATGGTTATTTTAATTCTGTAAGTTCTTCCCGTAAATTAGAAAATGAATCTAAACGTAATCTTGAGGCAATTTGGCTTATGAACAATCTACACCCCGACCA
>Ga0099364_10012995_pt1 | contig 11201 bp, 4 predicted proteins | sample TergutTh196P3_FD_73070 | JGI IMG/M metagenome (GOLD analysis project Ga0099364, IMG submission 73070) | Microcerotermes parvus P3 segment gut microbial communities from Pointe-Noire, Republic of the Congo - Th196 P3 | ecosystem: Host-associated > Arthropoda: Insects > Digestive system > Gut ... | reverse complement strand
ATATTGCAATAGAATCAATATTAGAACATCGAACTGATATTACAAAAGCTATCCAAACATATCATAACATGAATAATATTTTAAACAATGAAGATTATATTAGTCAATTGACATCTGAGACCATATACAATTTTGATTTGGAGGAGGAGGAAGTTTTTCATCTTTCTCCTTTTGCCTAATGCTCAAACCGCACCATTCAGTAAACATACAACCTCATCGTGTACAAGCCGCCAAAGACGCGGTATTCCTGCCTTGTGTCGGGGCCGCAGGTTGCGGTTCCTACGCCCCGCTGTGCGATGTCTATGTTAAGAAAGTAATATCCGTCATCGCCGGCGCTTAGATCAACAAGGTCTATGGTGTTGCGTGCATTAAACACATCTTCCTGTGAATGGCGGCTGACGCTGAAGTTAACAGGCTTATCCGGCCTTATGCTTATGGAAGACATTTCTCCCTGCGGGTTTTCGCCGGAAATAGTCAGACGGCGCATACCGCTTCTGTTGCCGTTTTCCTGCGGCACAATGTACGCTACTTCGAGCCCTGCGGGAGTTGAACTGTACTCGCCGAGTAAAGCCGAAGCAAGACGGTCGGGGTATGATTCTTCGCTGCCCGCTCCAAGCCACGAGATTGAACTGTAGTATGCAGGTATTTTTGCGCTTATGCCAACCTTCGGAAGTTCAGGAAGCGACGGGTCGAGGTCGAAGCAAATGTCCATTACAAGGGGGCTTCCGGGAGTAATAACGCAGGTGTAACATCCAAGTTTACGTTCAGGGTCAACAGCATTTTCACCTGAAGTAAGTGTTGCGGTATAACGCTTCGCAGGACGGCCTTCGAAAACGATATCTTCTGTTGTTTCATCAAGACAGCGGAGGTGCATAAGGTCAAGGTCGAGCCATGGGAACATTGCTTTATTTTCAAAGTAAAAGCGGGCTTCGGGCTCTCCCCTTAAATGCATGAAAGTTTTTAGTCCGTCATTTTGCACAGGGACGCGGAACAGCGAAGGCTTGAAATTTTTAGCAAAGAGTTCAAGTTCACCGCAAGAGGCAGGCTTTTCTCCTCCGCATAGCTGGGGCATCAATTCGGCAGGCGCGGCTTCACGTAAAATCCTTTCTGCCTGCGCTGCAACATGGCCAGCCGCCGCCCATGAACAATCTTCTTTCAATGTAAAATCTACATGAAGATACACTGCGCCCTGATTTTCCGCAAGAACCTTATTAAAATCTTTACAATCTGCGGGGATTTCTATCTCCTGCTTTTCTTCAGGTTTTATGGGAGGAGAAGCTATGCTTCCCTGACTAAGAATCTTTTCGCCGGGGTTTTCAATTCCGGTATTTTCTGTGCAGAGTTTCCAGTTAATAACAAGATTGTCCAGATTGGAAAAATTATAATGGTTTTCCAGAATAAAACAAAAAGGTTTACCCGGAACCGGATTAAGTTTTACCGGTGCAAAAAGATGTTTACATTCAGCCATTGCAGGTTTCGGCGTTTGGTCGGGGAATAGCAAGCCGTTAAGGCAGAAATCATAATCCGATGGGGTGTCGCCAAAATCCCCGCCGTATTTCCAGTACTTTACGCCTTCGGGGGTAAAAGCCTCAAGACCCTGATCTATCCAGTCCCAGATGAAGCCGCCTTGCAGCCCGTGATGGCTTTCAATTGCTTTCCAGTAGTCTGAAAGAGAGCCGTTGGAATTCCCCATCGCGTGTGAGTATTCGATCATTATCAAAGGCCGAAAATCTTCGCGGTACTTAACATAATCTGTTATAAGTTCAACTTCGGGGTACATTGGCGCGACGATGTCCGTAAGGTCTTTACCGCGGCTCAGCGAATCCAGTGTAAACGGCCTTTGACCCTGCTCCGGTCTTACGGCTCCTTCGTAAGTTACTGCCCTTGTTGGATCGTAACGTTTTATCCACGCCTGACCCATCTTGTGGTTTGCGCCGTCTCCGCTTTCGTTACCAAGCGACCAGATGATTACTGACGGGTGGTTTTTGTCGCGCTCTACCACTCTTTGGATTCTTGAAATATAGGCATACGCCCATGATGTATCTCGGCAAAACTGATCATAAAAACAGTGGTGTTCGATATTCGCTTCGTCTATAAGGTAGATTCCGTATCTGTCGCAAAGTTCGTACCAGCGGTCGTCATTCGGATAGTGGCTGGTGCGCACTGCATTGAAGTTGTGTGTTTTTAGAAGTTTTATGTCCTTTAACATTTTTTCTGTTGAAAGAATTTTCCCTGTTTTTTCATCATGTTCATGGCGGTTAACGCCCTTGATTAAAACAGGCTGTTCGTTGATTAAAAGCTCGCGCCTTGCTATGCGGATGTTTCTAAAACCTGTACAGAAAGCCGCGCTTTCAATGTGCTTTCCGTCTTTGTAAAGGCTTAGGGTAAATACATAAAGATGAGGCGTTTCATGCGACCAGATGTTCGGATCGTTCAGGCGAACCTGCCCGTTTGCGGTGTTTGAATTGATCCTGTAATCACAGGCAAGGGTAAGTTCTCCTTCGGCAATGGGTTTTTCTTTTGCAAGCCGTACGGTAATTTCCTGCGCATCATCCCTGTCTTTCGGCAAGGCAAAGGGGCGGAGTGTGTATTTCAAAGTAAACGGGCTTTCCTGTGAATCTTTCACTGCGGAATTACCGCTGCATCTGCTTTCAGGAAGTTTTCCGCCGAGCGTTACGCTAAAATCCAGTATTCCGCAGTGAACACCGGCGGCAGTTTTAACGGCTCCGGGTTCAGTGTGTATGCGCTCGGGCAGTCCTTCAACAATGCCGGGAAGAGCCTTGATATCTTTTATATAACAATCTTCTGTAGAATAAAGGCAGACGTTTCTGTGTATTCCGCCGTACCACCATTGATCCTGATCTTCAAGATAACTTGCATCCGAATATCGAACTACCTTAATACATATAACGTTTTCTCCGTCTATTAGAAATGATGTTATATCGTACTCCGAAGGAAGCCATGTATCTTTTCCTGCGCCTGCAAGAAGACCGTTAACATAAATTATTGCACAGCTTTCCGCAGAGCCGATACGAAGCACAACCCTGCGGTTTTTCCACGCTTGCGGCAGAATAAAACTCCTGCGGTAAAGCCCCGTCGGATTATCTTCCGGCGGCTTTGGAGGCGCCGCCTGAAAGGGCATTTGTACGTTTGTATAATGAGGCTTGTCAAAACCCTGCCGCGTCCATGTACCCGGCACTTTTATCTGCGCCCAATCTTCAACATTATATGAAGGCTCCGCCCAATCCGGCACATCAAGACCTGCGGCATTTGCACCGCAGTCATTCGCAGGATTTTCAAGCAGTTTAAACAGCCATACGCCGTCAAGTCTCATGTGGTATTCACTTCGTTTTGCCATGCGGTGTTCCGGTCCGGCAATTACATCTGCAAGGGCTTCGGCCTGTGAACTGAAAGGCAGCAGCGTGCTGCGCATCGGAAGGCGATTCAGTTCCTGTATCTCAGGGTTTTCCCATATATACGGCAGTGGGTTTTTATTCATATTAGTACCGTAGCCGCTGTTTTCATATGTTTTCCTTTTTATACGCTTCGTAATAAGTTTTTTCTCGTTCCAATTTTTTCATAATCTAAGCTTATCATGTTTTTGCCTAAAAAGCAATATAGGATTTTTCCAGTTTGAATTACTCCGCCGCACTTCTGTAAAAAAAGCCGTCTGAAAAGACGGCTTTTACGTTACGCTAAATGTAGCAACTAACAGCACTCAACGAATTTGAGTGTCTGACGACATCGCGCCGCAATTAATTCTTGAGAAACTTTCTTACCCTCTCCAGTAATTCGGTCTTTTTAACAGGCTTCTTAATAAAATCAACCGCGCCCATCTGTTGTGCGCGTATCCTGTCCTGCGGATCCTCAGATGAAGTAAAAAATGCTACCGGTACATGGTGTATATTGCTTATCGCCTTTATACGCTCAAAGGCTTTCCATCCGTCCATATTCGGCATTACAAGATCAAGCAATACCAGATTAGGAACAAGCCCCTTATAAAAGAGCCCAAGCGCTTCTTGGCCGGACTTGACAGTTACTACTTCATAGTCCCGCTCCAGCATACCTTTGGTTGCTACAAGATGGGTATTGTCATCGTCCACAACAAGGACGATTTTATTCTCATTGCCGGTAGATACCTTAAATCTCTCTGTCTCTCGTTTGAGATCGTTGAAATTTTTGTCGTTCTCCGCACTCATTTCGTCTACAAGTTTTACGGCTGATTTTATCTCGGTCATGGCGCCGCTAATTATTTGATTCATCCCGTCCATTACTTGATCGCTGATATTGATAAACTCATGAGTCTCCCTGATCAAGCCCTTGCCGGATTCAGCCATGCCTTCGGCGCCTTTTTTGACAGACAAGGTAAGTTCCTTCAATTGCCCGACGGATTCCAGTATCTGCCTTCCCCCGATTTCCTGTTCTTCCATAGAGCTGCGGATGTTAAGCTCATGCTGAGAAACAGTTTTTACGCCGCTGTCTATGGCTTCAAAACGGGAAAGAACATCATTAGATGATTTAGTAATGTTATCTATAGACGTCTTTATTTTCTTTAGCATTATTGCTGTGGTTTTTGACTGATTCCCTGACGACTCCGCCAGCTTGCGAATTTCGTCAGCTACGACAGCAAAACCTTTTCCGGCTTCACCAGCGTGGGCTGCCTCAATTGCTGCGTTCATGGACAGCAGATTTGTCTGGCTGGCTATGTTGTTCATTACGGAGTTAATTTCCAGCAATCCTTCGGAATCCCTGGCGATTTCCTGTATTTCCTGCGCTACTGTCTGCAGCCCGGTTCTGCCGTACTCTGACGCTTCCATAAGAAGCTCTACATTTTTACCGTTTTCTATCAGGGTTTTTGTTACGGAGTTAATGTTAGCTGTCATTTCTTCAATTGCAGATGATGAAGTGTTTATGCTGCCGGCCTGCTCTTCAACCAGTTTAGACATATTATCTATACTGGTCTTAATTGACTCTACTGCCTTTTCCGCTTCGTCCGCTTTTTGTTCCTGTGTATCTATCATGCTTTTAATGTTTCCAAAGTTAACTGAAATATTATCCACTGCATCCGAAGTTTTTTTCATATTGGCTGAAAGCTCGAAGCTGGTATTGGTCAGCGCGTTAACCTTGTACTTTATTGCCAATACAAGGATCTTGATTTTTTCTATGGTCATGTTGAAGTAGTGGGCAAGTCCGCCGATTTCATCTTTAGAATTAACGGAGATATGGATTGTCAGATCTCCCTCTCCTTCTGAAATGTCTTTCAGAATACCCATTACCCCTTTAATGGGTTTAAGCAGCATAATCCGGCAGCTTATCACATTTGACAGTGTTGCGATTAGGAGAATAATAACGGCTACCATGACAATTATTGCAACCTGCCTGCTCATAGTTTGATCGATGAATAACTCTATTGATGACATTTCCACGCCAACAAACAAGATGCCGATAACTTCACGGTAATTAGGTGCAAACAGCGGGCGGTAACCTACTAAATAATCATTGCCCAGAATTACCGCCGTCCCAAAATAATCGTTACCGGACTGCACAGGGTTGTATGCCGTGCTGCTCGTTCCTAAAAAGGTATCTACCGCCCTGTTCCCGGCGTTGTCAACAATACTGGTCGTTATCCGGCGGAAATCATGGTCTTCCCGTATAAAAATAGTAACCTGCACGCCAAGGCGTGAAGCAATTTGATCAAGAACCCTAAAATCGTTTCTAAGGGAATTGCCATGTATATCCACAAGGTCGCCGTTTATTAAGCTCAATCGGCCGTATTCCTGGGCAATTTTGTCTTCAAGAGAAGCTATGTCGCCAATGAGTTTATTTCTGCCCATGAGTACTGCGGCTTCGCGGCTTGAGTTTTGTATAGCTCGAACACTTATGAATGCCAAAACCAAAATTGCCGCAATTAAAAAAACCGAAGATATACCTGAAATTTTAAAGAGTATGCCTTTGTATGCCGTTTCTGTTTTACTGTTCATTTTCTTCTCCTTAATTTGTTTTCTAATTCATATTTTTACATATTAGAAAAATATTACAATATATATCTTTTTTTTACAATAAAAAGCATATTTTATTAATGATCATCTTTTTATAGGTAAACTGACCTATGAGGCATCATTTTCGCAGGCAGACTATTCATGAGTGGTCAGAGTGTTATGATTTACTGCTTCGTACGAGGCAGTTATGTTGCTTATAGAAATGTTCTTGTTCGAAAGATGTCTGCTTGGGCTGCTGCGCAAATCCCTTTCGAGGGCTGATGTCGCCAAATGTATTGTTGGTCATGTTATATTCTCCCTTCCGTTTTGATGCTTGCTTAAACTTGGTTGGCTCCAAATGCCCTCGGCAGGGCTTTTCGCAGCCGCCCAACTATGCTTTTTCGATCATAGATTTCCAATATTCACCACACCCATTGGCAGGTGCCAGACAAACTGACCCATGTCAGGCGCTGTTTTTCCCATTCAAACCAAGAATATACACCTTATCTAAGGCTTGAATGGACACCCTATTTAAGCCTTGAATGGACACCTTATTCAAGGCTTGAATTAACACCCTATTTAAGCCTTGAATGGACACCGTATTTAAGCCTTGAATTGACACCCTATTCAAGGCTTGTATGGACACCCTATTTAAGGCTTGATGTGACGCCTATTTGTCAAACGCTTACTTGTTCAAGGATAAACGGGCTTACAATGGTTCGGATGTTTTTAAGTAAATTAGTTGAACCTGAGTGTTGGGTGCGGATTATCACTTTGCAGCGGTCGATACCCGTCATTGCTGGGATAATGCCGCGGATGCTTGACGGGTTGTTTTCGATAAAGATATCGACTTTATGCCTGACTGCGGGGTTGCTGACGCTTTCAAAGAAGACGCCGCATTCGGGGTTGCCTTCGCACTCAACTTTGATTTTATAGCCGCGCAGGGTAAACGGGCGGCCTGAAATCCATGTTGAATTTATTTGAACATCCTCGACCGAGCCTTTGTGGAGGATGAATTCGTCAATGTATGCGTCTGTTTCGGCAAGACCGTCAACGAGTATGTCGATGGTTTCAGCCAGTTCGCGCAGTGGCTGGTTGGCGCGTAAACGAAAGTTAAGGGGGTTTTTGTCGGGCGATGGTTTTTCGTGCAGGGTTGCAAAGGTGCCGCCAAGGTTGGGGTAGATCGAATAAAATCCGTTGTTTACGGTGAATCCATCACAAAGCTGGTATGCTACTTCGTTGTGGTAGCCTTTGACGTGTTTTATCAGGTCGTCAAGGTTTCCGGTAAAGCCGCCGCGGTTGCGGTAGGCGGTGCATACTTCCTCTATGCTGAGGACTGCCTCACTGTCAGTACGCGCTATAAAAGTGCTTTCGTGTCCGGGTAGATAGTTCGGGTACAGTTTTACCCTGATGCGGTGTAATACTTGTTTTGCGCCGTAGGTTAGACTCATGTTTTTTCTCCTTACTCTGACCATTTGTGAGTGGTCAGGGTGTTTTGATTTACTGCTTCGTACGAGGCAGTTCTGTTGCTTTTAGAAATGTTCTGCTTCGATATATCTTGCTTGGGCTGCTGTGTAAAAACCTTTCGAGGGCTGTTGTCGCCAAATGATTGTTGGTCATTTTAATTCTCCATTCCATTTTGACGATTGGTTAAACTCGGTTGGCTCCAAACGCCCTCTACAGGTGTTTTCCACAGCCGCCCAACAGGGCTTTTTCGAAGCATACATATAAAAGTGCCTGACAATACCTTGTTTGTCTGCACAATCCCCCTTTTCATGGCTGAGGCTGAAACGCCCACGCACCGCTGTTAGCAGCAGGTCTGGTATATACTCCTGCTCCGTTGGCATTGTACTCATTCCACAAAGTAGTGCCTCCATTACTGTCACCTGTACCGGGGAAAGTTAAGTTACTCCATTCGGTAATCGCTGCTCCCATGAATTCTACGCTGGTAAGGTTGGTGCAACTCTGGAACGCATAGTTCCCTATATCTATTACGCTTGAGGGTATTGTTATGCTTTTAAGGGCAGTACAGCCAACAAACATATTAGCGCTGATACTCGTTACGCCTTCGGTGATTGTTACACTGGTAAGGCTTGTGCAGCCATTGAACGCACCGTACGGACTGCCCTCGATACTCGTTACGGTTGAGGGGATTACTACGCTTGTAAGGCTGCTGCAAGAAAGGAAAGCACCGTTACCGATACTCGTTACGCCTTCGGGAATTACTACGCTGGCAAGATTGGCGCAGTTTCTGAACGCTTGCGTACCGATACTCGTTACGCTTGAGGGGATTTCTATGCTTGTAAGGCTGGTGCAACTTTCGAAAGCATTGTTTCCAATACTAGTTACGGTTGAGGGGATTACTACGCTGGCAAGATTGGCGCAGTTTCTGAACGCTTGGTTGCCGATATTCGTTACACCTTCCTGTATTGTTACGCTGGTAATGGCTGTATTATTCTGAAACGCATTATTAGCGATTGTTGTTACCTGTATGCCGTTTATCCAACCGGGGATGACTATATCTCCTGATGCGCCTGGTATTCCGGTGACTGTGTATGTGCCGTCTCCGTTGGGTTGTAAATCACTCTCACTGGGCATGGTGACTTTCGTCCAAACGCCGTCAGACAGTATATACGTCCCTGCGCCGCTGCCGCCCAGAGAAGACATATACGCTGTACGCAAATTTGCTCCGTTGGGGAATGAGTTGTCATTTGCAATAACAGTAACATCTCCATTAAAAGTAACTTCAGTAAGGGCGGTGCCATTGAACGCATTGTTGCCGATATTCGTTACGCTTGCGGGGATTGTAATGCTTGTAAGTCTGGTGCAGTCTTGGAAAGCATTGTTGCCGATATTCGTTACGGTTGAGGGGATTATAATGCTTGTAAGGTTGGTGCAGCCGTAGAACGCATACAGAGCGATACTCGTTACACCTTCGGGGATTATTATACTGGTAAGGCTGGTGCAATCACGGAACGCAGCGTCGCCGATAGATGATGTCATGGTTGAGGGGAGTGTAACGCTTGTTAGGCTGGTGCAACCTTGGAAAGCACTGATGCTGATACTCGTTACGCCATCGGGGATTGTTATACTGGTAAGGCTGGTGCAACCTTGGAATGCATGTCTGCTGATAGAAGTTACGGTTGAGGGTATTGTAAAATCCCCGCCTTTTCCTCCCGGAAAACGAACTATTTGGGTCATTGCTTTGTTGTACATTATTTCATTAAAGCTCGTAAAATTAGGATTGTCACCGTCTACAATTATGCTGGTAAGATTTGTGCAACCATTGAATGCACTGGCATCAAAAGACGTTACACCCGCTGGAATTGTTACACTGGTAAGACCGGTATTACTGAACGCAGTAGAGGCAATAGTTGTTACACTATTCGGGATTGTTATTTCGGTAAGGCTGCTACACCTAGCGAACGAATTTTGTCCTATACTCGTTACGCCTTCGGAAATTGTAATACTTGTAAGGCTGGTGCATCCTATGAACATAGAGGCTTCAATATTCGTTACGCTTCCGGGGATTGTTACGGTTTTAAGGCTGGTGCAATTAGAGAACGCATAGGCGCCGATACTCGTTATGCCTTCGGGAATTGTTACACTGGTAATTTTATCGTTATATGAAAACGCATCGGCGGCGATTTCTGTTATCTGTACGCCGTTTATCTCTCCGGGTATGACAATCTCTCCTGCCGCGTTCGGTGACGAGCCGATAGTGTATGTGTCGCCGGCTAGATTAAAGGTAAAAGCTGTTACGGTAAAGCTCACATCAAAACTCTCCGAAATGCCGTTGCCGCCTGTTACGGTAACGGTTGCCTCGTATGTTCCTGCGGCAAGTCCTGTAATGGGTCTTACAGCAAATGAAGCGGAGTCATCTCGGTTTATGCTGTCCAGTGACGTTACAGGCAATTGGAAACTGGCCGCGTTCGTGCCTGACAAGGCGAGAGTAAGCGTGCCTGTCTCCCGATTTCCGGTATTAAGAACGCTTATTGTCAAGCTTGGCTGTGAGTAGCCGACTCCCTGGGCGGGGAATGTGTATACTCCGTCTGTAAGGTCTGTAGCAGACAGGCTGATGCTGTAGACGGGCGGTTCTGTCACAGTAACCGCTGCGCTTGTAATGCTGCCGTTGTAACCCGCGCGGTATGCTTCAACTGAAATTTGCGTGCCGACTGTATCACCGTTTGCGGCTGTGATGGTGTAGGTACTGTCGATCGCGCCGGGAATGTTAACGCCGCCGCGTTTCCAGATATAGTAGATCGTCCCGCTTCCGACAAGGCTGTTTGTATTTACGGATAATTCCTCTCCTTCCCAAAGGTTTCCTTCAATTGTTACAGTCTCCGTCGATGGGTCGTGGCTGCCGGAAAAGTTAGACGCGGTAAAGGTGTGCGTAAAAGAGCTTACCATGTTTGTCTGTATGTGAAGTACTGGTGTTATTGCAGTTTTTTTTCCTTCGCTGCTTTCAAGGTTGATTTTAACATTGTAATAACCGGCATCCAAAGGTGTCTCGCCGGATGCGGACGCTTCTGTAATGTCAAGCGTTACAGAAGCTCCTGCCCCATCCGGCGCGTACGGCGTAATGTTCATGGTTGCAGAACGCATTGTAACGCCGGAAGGAAATGCATTGGGAGCGGCGGGGTAGTTTATCGTCCAGTTGAATGTCCCTTTGCCATCTTCAATCGGATTAAGCGTTACGGTGCCGCCTGTAACACCGTCATCTCCGCCGATATCGAAGATCAATGTTCCCTGCGCCGTAAGCAGTTGCGGGTCGTTTCCCGGATCGGTATATGCGCCTACCCATAAATTCCATTTTCCGGCGTAAAGAAGGATTGGATCGCTCAGATCCGCGGCGGGTCTTACTATATCGTCCATCGTCGGGTTATCACTTGCACTGTCCGGCGTGAAGGTCAGTTTGTATGTCGCAAAAACCGGAGCCGTAGGGAGTATTGTAAGAGCGGCGGGCGGACTAATGCTAAGGGAAAAGTACCCCATCCCTGCCGGAGCGGCTTCCGGGGCCGGCGGCATTCCACCAAATTCAGGCTCGGGAAGTTCAAAAAATGGTATCGGGCATGAAGAAAAAGCTAATAAAACAAGGCATAAATATATGAAAAAAGAGGCTGCAAAAAAGCGTTGTCTACCCCCCCCCCCCCCCCCCGCTCTCTCTGGTTTGTTTACTTTGGTTGCTCTTCTCTTTTTCTTTTTTTTCTTCTATTTTTTTTC
>Ga0099364_10012994_pt1 | contig 11201 bp, 6 predicted proteins | sample TergutTh196P3_FD_73070 | JGI IMG/M metagenome (GOLD analysis project Ga0099364, IMG submission 73070) | Microcerotermes parvus P3 segment gut microbial communities from Pointe-Noire, Republic of the Congo - Th196 P3 | ecosystem: Host-associated > Arthropoda: Insects > Digestive system > Gut ... | reverse complement strand
GATTCCTACAACGGCGTACGGACTAGGGGGCGTCCCTTCACTTTCTCCTTTGCAGCGCCGCAGAACATAGTTCAGGCGGTACAGACGGTTCGAAGCAGTATTCTTGAAAAAGGCGGTACGTTTTCGGGTAACGAACAGCAGGGCAGTTTCCGTTCAAACGGCATTACGGGTCAATACATGGTCTCTGATGTTGTTAATGTAACTATTACAGAAAAACCGTTTATTGTTCCCAATTCGTTGATCGAAAGGGAAGTGAAAAATTATTTTGGAGTTAGGTGACGGAATGGCAATTAGCAAATTAAGAATGAGGAGAAAAGTATGAAAAAGTTTTTGTTTACAGCGTTATTCGCAATTGTCGGCGTTCTTGCGTTTTCGCAGGAGCGGATTGCGGTTTTTCCGTTTGAGGACATGAACAATATCTTAACACGCACGGAATCTGTTATGTTCTATCAGGAATTCGGCAATGAGTTTCGGAACAGAAGCCCGAATAATGTTTCCATTGTTCCAAGGCAGGATGTGGAAAGGCTTATCAATGTTGAAATGGCTTTCCAGTTAGGCGAATTTTCCGCAAGGGAAAAGACGGCGGAAATGAACCGCGTGTTAAACGGAACGCAAATTCTTTCAGGGAGGATTGCAAGAGTTGACAACGAAATCCGTATAACTGTGTCGCTGTTCACATATCCGGAACTGGACTGGCTTCCCGGCGGCGTTTCGAGGAGCGTATCAAGTACAAGCCAACTTTTTAGGATAATACCGGAACTTGTGCAAAGTATGCAGGACATTATTGTCGGAGGAGGGGGTGCAACGCAATCCGCAGCCCGTGATTTTTTGTATGAAATAGTTGACGGCAGGACTGTTACCATTACAGGCTATCTTGGGGAAGCAGCGGTATTGAATATACCAAGCCAAATAGACGGTTTGCTCGTAACGGCTATAGGGGATCATGCGTTCTATAATTGCAATAGTTTGACAAGCGTTACTATACCTTCTTCGGTAACTGAGATAGGACAATTTGCGTTCGCATACTGCAGTAGTTTAACAAACATAACCATACCTTCTTCGGTAACTGAAATAGGAGATTATGCGTTCGAGTGGTGCACTAGTTTGACAAATGTAATCATACCTTCTTCGGTAACGTCTATAGGACATGGTGCGTTTAGTGGTTGCAGTAGTTTGACAAGTATAACAGTAGAGACTCGTAATTCTAATTATGCAAGCGTAGACGGTGTTCTTTTTGACAAAAACATACAAACTATAATAAAATACCCGGAAGGCAGAAACCAAAGAACCTATGTTATTCCTTCTTCGGTAATGTATATTGGATGGACTGCTTTTCAGGCTTCCAGAAATTTGACAAACGTAACTATTCCTTCTTCAGTAGAATATATAGACGTCGCTGCGTTTTATCTTTGCAGTAGTTTGACAAGTGTAACTATACCTTCTTCGGTAATAACCATAGAAGACTGGGCATTCAGATATTGCAGTAGTTTAACAAGCGTAGCCATACCTAATTCGGTAACATACATAGGGGAATTTGCGTTCGGTGACTGCTATAGTTTAACAAACATAGCAATACCTTCCTCGGTAACTTCATTAGGGGGTTACGCTTTCTTTGGTTGTGATAATTTAACAAACGTAACCCTCTCACGACGTACTCAAGTTGGAGAAAATGCGTTTCCCGATTCAGCACGGATAACTTATTGGGATTAGGGGAACAGGTGTCAGGTAACATGTCTGTTATCTGTTCTCTTTTCATTTTTAATTTGAAAGCGGCTTGAGCTGCTATAAATAACAACGCCCGGCTGCTTGATTTTAGCAGTCGGGCAAAAGGAAAACTTATGAACCTAACTTACGGAGTCAAACAAGTAATGCACCGCATACGGGTAAAACTGTACCCGAACTATCTGCCGGGCGGCGAGGGGACTTTTCTTACCCGCACGGACAGCGAAGCCGTACTCGACATCGAGCAGGTGTGCGCCGCTCTGCGCGAACGCGGAGGTTATCAGGGAGATTACGATCACCTTGTCTACAACATTAAGCGGTTTTTTCAGGAGACCGCCTATCAGCTCTGCGACGGCTATACGGTCAACACAGGTTACTTCTCGATTTACCCCAACCTCGGAGGCGTGCTTAAAACGCTGCACGAAAAACCTACGCCGGCGAACAATCCGCTTAGTTTCAGATTACGCCCGCACAAACCAATGCGCGAAATGGGCGAAACTATCGAGGTCTATGTTGACGGCGAGGCGGATGACATCGCCTATATCGAGACATTTATCGACACCGAAGAACACCTTGTAAACGCCGGCTACCGTCCTGGGAATATGTTTATTGTCAACGGCAGCAAGATCAAGATAGACGGAGATTTGCCGGATGTCGGTTTGTTCCTGGCGCCTGTTGATGGCTCCGATGAAATTAAGATCGAACGTATCTCAGAAAACACCGCCTCAAAGATAACCGGCGTCATGCCGGATGGCGCGGGCAAAACCATGAAACTGGTAATACGCACTCAGTACGCGGGTTCTAATACATTGAAAGAAACCCGCGTTATAACCAGCCGCTTTACTCTGGAAGAACACTGAAAACCGGGTAAGGGTCTTGCCCCAGCACGAGGTAAGGGTCTTACCCTAGGGCGGGGTAAGGGTCTTGCCCTGGCGCGAGGTAAGGGTCTTACCCTGGGGCGGGGTAAGGGTCTTGCCCTAGTGCTGGGTAAGGGGCTTATCCTTGCCAAGGTTAGGGTTCTGTCTTTGGCAGGGATGAGGTTCTGTTCTTGGCAAGGATGGGAGGGAAGAGGGGAAAAAGAAAAATTAGGAGAGTTATTATGAAGAAGTTTTTAATCACAGCGTTATTCGCAATTGTCGGCACGTTGGCATTTTCTCAGGAGCGGATTGCGGTTTTTCCGTTTGAGGACATGGATAATATCTTAACCCGCACAGAATCTGTTATGTTTTATCAGGAATTCGGCAATGAGTTTCGGAACAGAAACCCGAATAATGTTTCCATTGTTCCAAGGCAGGATGTGGAAAGGCTTATAAATGTTGAAATGGCTTTCCAGTTAGGCGAATTTTCCGCAAGGGAAAAGACGGCGGAAATGAACCGTGTATTAAACGGCACGCAAATTCTGTCGGGGAGGATTGCAAGAGTTGACAACGAAATCCGTATAACTGTGTCGCTGTTCACATATCCAGAGCTGGACTGGCTTCCCGGCGGCGTTTCTAGGAGCGTATCAAGTACAAGTCAATTATTTAGGATAATACCGGAGCTTGTGCAGGAAATGCAGAACATTATTGCCGGAGAGGGTACAACGCAATCCGCAGCCCATGGTTTTTTGTATGAAATTGTTGACGGCAGGACTGTTACCATTACAGGCTATCTTGGGGAAGCTTCGGTATTGAATATACCGAGCCAAATAGACGGTTTGCTCGTAACGGCTATAGGATATGAAGCGTTTGCATGGAACGATAGTTTGACAAGCGTAACCATACCTCCTTCGGTAACTTCTATAGGAAACCGTGCGTTCGCATATAACAATAGTTTGACAAGTGTAAACATACCCCCTTCGGTTACTTCTATAGGAAATCATGCGTTCTTATATTGCATTAGCTTGACAAGCATAACCATACCTCCTTCGGTAACTTCCATAGGACATGGTGCGTTCGTAGCTAGCAGTTTAACAAATATAACTATACCTGCTTCGGTAACTTCTATTGGATATCTTGCATTCGTGGGGTGCAGTAATCTTACAAGTATAACAGTAGATAATCGTAATCCTGTTTATGCAAGCGTAGACGGTGTTCTTTTTGATAAAAATTTACGAACCATAATTAGATATCCGGAAGGCAGGAATCAAAGAACATACATAATTCCTTCTTCGGTAACTTTTATAGAAGATTATGCGTTCTGGGATTGCAGTAGTTTGACAAGCATAACCATACCTTATTCAGTAACATATATAGGCGTTAGTGCATTCTCAGGCTGCAGTAGTTTAACAAGCATAGATATACCTTATTCAGTAACAATAATAGGAGATGGTGCATTCGCATACTGTAGTAGTTTAACAAGCATCGGCATACCTTCTTCTGTAACAACAATAGGAGCCGATGCATTCTTAGGCTGCAGTGGTTTAACAAGAATAACCATACCTTATTCAGTAACAGCAATAGAATATGGTACATTCTCAGGCTGTAGCAGTTTAACAAACATAACCATACCTTCTTCGGTAACTTCTATAGGAGAATGGGCTTTCTCACAATGCATTAGTTTAACAAGCATAACCATACCTTCTTCGGTAACTGATATAGGATATTATGCGTTCGCAGGTTGCAGTAGCTTGACAAGCATAACAGTAGATAATCGTAATCCTTATTATTCAAGCATAGACGGCGTTCTTTTTGATAAAAATATTCAAACCTTAATCAGATATCCGCAAGGTAAAAATCAAAGAACATACGTCATACCTTCTTCAGTAACTTATATAGGAATTAGTGCGTTCGAAGGTTGTAGTAATTTAATAAACGTAGCCATACCTTCTTCTGTAACAACAATAGGATCTTATGCATTCTCACATTGCAGTAGTTTGACAAACGTAGCCATACCTTCTTCGGTAAAAACAATAGGATATGGTGCGTTCTTGGGTTGCAGTAATTTGACAAGCGTAACCATACCTTCTTCGGTAACTGATATAGATTCTCTTGCATTCGCATATTGCATTAGTTTAACAAATATATCCATACCACCTTCGGTAATTTCTATAGGAGGAGGGGCTTTCGAATATTGCGATAATCTAGCACATATAACACTTTCACGGCGCACTCAAGTTGGGGAAAATGCGTTTCCCGATTCAGCACAGATAACTTATTGGGATTAGAGCAATGAGCAGGGAGCAGTTAGCAATGCAATGTCAACAAGTTAAGGGTTCTTATCAGAGGCATTCTCCAATAAATTTATAAACAAGAAAAATACAGGAGGAAAAAATGAAAAGATTTTTGCTAAAAGAACAAAAAACAAATGAAAGGAGGAAAAGCGTTATGTGTAAAAAAGCAGTAATAGCTTTGGCTTTGCTCTGTATCGTATTGCCCCTAACGGCGCAGCAAAGGGGCGGCGGTTACGAAGAAGGGGCGGTTGAAATCGTTGACGCGCGGAGTACAGTAACACCGTTGGGCAAACAATGGGCGGTTTTTATCGCGGTTGACGAATACCTGCAATGGGGGAAGTTGGATCACCCTGTTAATGACGCGCGGGAAATAAAAGAAATTCTACTTCAACATTACTACATCGACGAATTTATAGAACTTTACAACAGGGATGCAACAGCCTCGGCAATACGCCGCCTGTTTGCCGAACTGCAGGACAGGGTGGGGGTTAACGACTCGGTTTTTGTTTTTCATGCAGGGCACGGAATAAATGAGACCAGAACAAATTCCCCCGCATGGATTCCCTATGACGGAGGTACGGATATTTATGCACAGTCAAATTGGCTTTATCATACGCAGATTCGCAGTATGCTTGATTCTTTAAGAGCGCAGCATGTTTTTTTAATTTCTGATTCCTGCTATTCGGGAAACCTGCTGGTAAGATCGAGGGGAGAGGCTCAAACCATTATCAACATTCCCGCCGCCTATTTGCAAAAAAGCCGTCAGGTAATGAGCAGTGGAGCGGACGAACGTGTGAATGATGTTTCGGAATTCGCTTCAAGGCTTAAGTATGTCCTTGAAAGAACTCAGACGCCGTACATAACCCCCGATTTTATTCTTTCTCAAATTACAAGTGCGCAGACAATGAGACCGTTAAACACAATACCAATCCTTGGGCCGATTCCCGAAAGCGATCACCGGTTAGGCGGCAGTTTCCTGTTTTTCAGGAAAAACCCGAATGTTGCGCAGATCGATCCGTTACAGCCTGATCCGGTACGGGAATTATCTCCTGTAACAGTCGAACCCCCGGTTGTGGAACTAACAGCTATAACACCGGAAGTACGGGCATTGCCCGGCGAGTACGGTTATTTTATCGGCTCATGGGTTGCAACGGTGGAACACAATAATTCTTTTGATACCTACGAAATCTATTTTTCAGAATCAGGGCAGTGCAGGGTGATAATAACCAATGACACAGCCAGGCAGGAAACTACTACAGGAAATTGGTCGTGGGATAATTCATTTTTCAGATTAAACGCCGTATTCAGAAACCCGCCGATTGCCTACCAGCAAAATATTCAGTGGACAAGCCCTGTAAGGTTTTCGGGAAATAACTCTTTTAATATTATGGGCAGAGCGGCAACTAACGGCCCTCCGGTGCAGTTTACGTTTTATAGGAATAACTGACAAAGAGGAATTGCTGATCATTTACCCAAAATCCGCGTCCTGTAATCAGTTCCAATCCGGACAAGGGCTTTTTTTACAGATTCTCCCGGTAAAGATCGCTGCTTTAAATCAATGGTAAACTGATTCATGGAAAAATGACGGTAAATATAAATATGCTTGTTATCTGTAAATAATTTTTTTATATTCTCGGTATATACTTCAAAAAGCCTGCCCTTTCGCATTTCAGAATAACCGGTTATCCAAACAGGGCAGTCAAGGGCATCATGAAATTCCCGCAAAAGACAGGCCATTGTTTTCTGCGATTCTTCAAGCGCGGATACAAGCAGGCCGCTTTTATCAATTTTACATAACTCCATTAATTCAACAGTGCGCGGTGAGTGAATTGGCGTTTTGTTTAAAATTATTACATTTTTTTGAAAATCTATTTTCAGTGTGGGATTACTGCGAAAAAAATTATTTGCAAGCTTTCCCGACGGTCCAACAAGATAACGCCTGTTAACCGCAGCCTGCTCACGCCGTCCGGGATTATCTGCAACAAGGATGAGTTTAATTTGATCATCAATTGTAATTTCGTCAAGCGCAGTATTGTAAACGACGGGCGTCTCCACATTATAGGAAGAGCTGCGGTTATCTGCAAATTCTTGCTGGATATCTTTTAAAAATGGAAGAGATTTTCCCAATGCCTCAACAAAATTACGAAAACGATCCCTTGCCTTGATAAACTTTTCCCATGAATTCTGTTCCAACATCAGCCTCGCGATGCAATTTCCAACGTGAGTTCAATCTCTCCCCTTGAACGATCCATGGCATTTGCAATCTCATCAATTGACCAGCCCTGATCACGCAGGCGCAGAATATTATCGCGGTCTTGCGGAGGCGGCGCGCCCTTGACAGTTGCAGCCGAGGCTTTTCTGTTTTCTTTTTCGTAAATTTCTTTGGAAAGTTTTAGATGCGCTCTTGCATCCTTGTCCAGCGTTTTTAATTCTGTTGTTATATTTGCAAGCCACACCCTGGCTTCTTCCATTTCTCCGATGCGTTTTTCAATCAGGGAAAGGGATTCATCAAGAGCCGTAATTTTGTCAACGGCATTAGCCGCTTTTTCATTTTGTCCTGCAAGAATTTCAATTGATGTGCGCAGTTCGTCAAATTGGGAAGAAAGAGCTTCAATAACATTCTCCGCGTTTTTAATTGAGGCTTCTGCTCTTTGAATGGATTTAAAGTTGCGTTCGATTCCTTCAATTGTTTCATCAAGAACATCGCCCTTTCTTTCCATACGCTGATATTTTTCTTCGGTTTCTTTGATAGATTCTTCGAGCTTTCGTATCTTAACCTGTTCGGTCTGCAGGATATCATTGGAGGATGTAATAGATGCAAGTTTTTCATCAACCGCAGTTGAAGTTTTAATCAGGCGTTTAAAGTTTTCTTCCATAAGTTCAATACGCCGCTGTTCTGTAAGGAATCTTGTCATCTTGTTATTTACTTCATCTTCAAGCCGCCTGAGCTGGGTAAGTTTTGTCTCAAGCTGGGTTATTTCGTTCTTGCGCTGTTCAAGACGATCGATGTCGCTGTTGATTTCTTCTATACGCCTTTCAAGCTCCTGCTTTACAACTCCAGTTTGATCAAATATCCTTTTTTGAACCCCAAGCTCTCTTCGGATGTCATCAAGGCTGGAGCGGAATTGGGCGATGCGTTCATCATTTTCAATTGCAGTTTCCCTTGAATGTCTTCCGATTTTTTCAAGGGAGTCGTCCATTTCCCTCATTCTTGACACGTACTGGCTTTGCCATTCATCAAGTGAATGCCGTGCGCTGCGTGCGGTTTCATCAAGAGCGGCATATTCATTGCCTGTATCGGTTTTTAATACATCAAGTTCTTTTTCAAGTTCTCTTTGTTTTTGCCGCAATGTATTCTGCAGGAACATCTGATGCTGGCCAATTTGCGATTTTAGTTCATTTTCAGATGATAAACGCATATCGGCAAGGTCAACATTTAGTTTATCCACAAAGGAAATACGCGCTTCATCGACATTATTCATTTCTTCCCTTATGCCCATTTCAAAAGCAGATGCTTCCTGTTTCAGCCTGTCAAGCTCGGTCGTTAATTTATCGCCCATTAATGCAATTGATTTTCTTTGTTCTATATAAATTTGCTCTTCGGCAATCAGCCAGTTATTGTGGATTTTATCCGTGCTGTTCTCGAGGCGTTCCTGTAATCCCGCCTGCCAGTCTGCGATCTGCCTTCCCGCTTCGGAAGCGCGTTTGCCAAGCTCGGCAGTTAGTTCATTTTCAAATGATGTGAGTTTTTCCGATACATTGTTGTATGCCTGCTGTCTGATGCCGTCAAGTTCCTTGTCCATTTCGTCAAGCTCGCCGCGGAAGACTTGCGCTTGGGCATTAAACGCGGAAGCAGCGGTTTCCATTGAAACAGCGGCTTCTTTTTCGAACTGGCTAAAGTCACTTCTGATTTTTGTGGCTGCATTCTGCATGATTATACGAAGTTCATTTTCCATTTGGTTTGTATCATCTGCAAGACTGCCAAGCTGTTTAACAGCTTCGGCCTGGATTTTACTGTACTGTTCAAGACGTTTTTCGTTAGCTGTAATGATGTCCTGTTCTGTTTCCCTGCCGAGTTCTTTCCACGACTCCATCTGTGATGCAAGCGCCGCACTTAAATCTGTAACTTGCTCGTTCATTTTTAAATTAAAAGATTTAAGCTGTTCGTCAATTGCCGCTTGTTCGCTTTTTATTTTTTCATACACGGCTCCCGTTTGTGAGTCAATTGTTGTATTAATACCGGTAATCTGCGTGCTCCATTTTTCATCCAGTGACTTTAAATGCTCGTCAATGGAACCCTGTTCGCTTTTTAATCTTTCATACGCAGTTTCCACCTGGGAAGCAAGGGATGTATTAATGTCGGCAATATGCGCTTTTAAATTCTCATCCAGTGATTTAAACTGTTTGTTGATAAAGCCCTGCCTGTTTTCAAGTTTTTCCTGCACGGCATCCATCTGTGAGGCAATTGTCGTATTAATGCCGGCTACATGAGAGCTCCATTTTTCATCCAATGATTTAAACTGTTCGTTGAAAGAACCTTGTTCACTTTTTAGTTTTTCCAGCCAGATATCCGTTTGCGAACCGATTGCCGTGTTAATTTTGGCAGCCTGAGCGTGCCATTCAACACCCAGCGACTTAAACTGCTCGTTTACAGCCCCTTGTTCAGTTTTTAATCTATTCTGCCAGATATCTGTTTGCGAAGCGATTGCCGTATTAATTTTGGCAGCCTGAGCATGCCATTCAACACCCAGCGATTTAAACTGCTCGTTTACAGCCCCTTGTTCAGTTTTTAATTTATCCCGCCAGATATCTGTTTGCGAAGCGATTGCCGTATTAATTTTGGCAGCCTGAGCATGCCATTCAACACCGAGCGATTTAAACTGCTCGTTTACAGCCCCTTGTTCAGTTTTTAGTTTTTCCTGCGTCGTTTTTATTTTTTCTTCAAAGAATGTTTTTATCTGAACAATTCTCTCATGCGCCTGATCGCGTAATTTTGCAAGGGCTGCGTCTTCAAGTTTATCCGCACGTTTTCCCGCATTTTCAATAAAATCTTTAAAAAGTTTTTTTATCTGCTCAATGTCGCGGTTTATAACCGCTTCACGCTCGCGTTCTATTTTTATTACCGCGTCCCTGTGTTCTTCGACCTTACGTTCAATCACCTGCGCGCTGGCTTCAAAATCAGAAAGCTGCGATTTTGCGGAAGCTATTACACCCTGTACCGATTGCTCGAGAGTTTCGGCGTTTTTCTTTTCAAGGCGGATTTCTGTGTCTTCAAGGTTCTTTTTTGCCTTTTCAAATGCTTTTTCGATATGTTCGAATTTGTTCTTTGCCTCGGTTACGCGTTTTTGGGTACTTTCTACAAAGGCGGATTCATCCCTGATGCGGTTTAAATTTTCCTGTACCCTGCCGGTCATTCCAAAAAGTTCTTCAAGAGAAGATTCAAAAACCTGAATATGCTTGTCGATCCTGACAATGGCTTCGGATTTTTTTGAAAGCTCTTCTTCCGTGAGCTTTTGGATATTTTTCATTAACTGCGCGGCGGCTTTTTTTTCAATCTCAAGGTCTATACCGAAATTCTTGACCGCCATGCTTTTTTCTTCGGCAAAAGCGGCAATCTCGTCCTTGCATTTTTCCGCGTATCTTTTTATCTTTTCAAGAGAACGGTAATTTTTATCCGTCAGCCTGTAAAGGACAAGGAAACAAGCGACAATTCCAAGTGTTATTAAATTTCCAATTGTAAAAATCATTACTTCAATTTATCATAAAATCATGTAATTGGCGATAGTTACTGAATGAAAAATCAGCTTTTGTTTTGTTTAATCCCGTCACGGTAAAGACGCTTTTTATCCATGCTGTTTTCATTCCCGCGCCGGCGGCTCCTGCAACATCATAAGAACGGCTGTTTCCCACGTAGAGAATCTGCTCAGGCGGAAGAGACATTGCTTCCGCAAGCCGGAAAAACGGCAGAGGATGGGGCTTTAGGGCATTGCACCGTTCGGAGCAAAGAACTGCGTCCCAGTAGCCGTTTAAATTAAGAAATTCGAGCTTTGCTTCCGGCGGAAAATCCGAAAGAAGCCCGAGTTTAAAACCCGCACTACGCAGGGCATTTAAAGTTTCCAGTACATTTTTAAAAAGCCTGACTTTTTTAAACAAAGGTTCCCATCCTCTGTAAATAATCTTGTCAATTTTTTCTTTTAGCGGCTGCGGCTTAACAGACAGGATTTTAGCGGTAACTTCGGCCTGATATGCGTAAAAGTCACTTTCCGGCAGACGGTTTTGCTTTTGTTCCCTGCGAATAATTGTCCTTGCTTTTCCAAAGGCGAGAAGA
>Ga0099364_10012993_pt1 | contig 11201 bp, 10 predicted proteins | sample TergutTh196P3_FD_73070 | JGI IMG/M metagenome (GOLD analysis project Ga0099364, IMG submission 73070) | Microcerotermes parvus P3 segment gut microbial communities from Pointe-Noire, Republic of the Congo - Th196 P3 | ecosystem: Host-associated > Arthropoda: Insects > Digestive system > Gut ... | reverse complement strand
TGATAAAATCAATTACAGGAAGAGAATGGATTTTATCAACCATTTAATTGGATATTAGTATTAGGAATTAATGTATCGCGTTTCGCGATGTTATTTAAAAATGGACGTTGTACTTCTTCCCCGCCTACGGCGGGGAAGAAGTACAACGAAAGAAAGAGTTTTTATGGAAAATTTAATTGATGTTAAGAATGTATATAAAATATATAATCGCGGTGATGATGATATTTATGCTTTGGATGGTGTTTCTTTAAAAATAAAAAAAGGTGAATTTGTCGCTGTTATGGGAAGTTCAGGGTCGGGCAAGTCTACTTTAATGAATATGCTCGGGTGTTTGGATACACCTACTTCCGGCGATTATTTTCTTGAAAATAATAATGTGCGTTATTTAAAAGATTCCCAGCTTTCCACTATTCGTAATCGAAAAATCGGATTTATATTTCAATCATTTAATTTAATACAAAATCTTAATGCACTGGAGAATATAGAATTGCCGCTAATATACAGAGGAGTGCCTAAAAACGAACGCAAAAAACTCGCAAAAGAAGCATTGTCACGTGTTGGATTAACAGAACGCTCTCGCCACCGTCCAAGTCAAATGTCGGGAGGTCAACAACAAAGAACAGCAGTAGCACGAGCTATAGCCGCAAAACCGTCGATAATTCTCGCGGACGAGCCCACAGGAAATCTTGATACAAAAGCAAGTTCTGATGTAATAAATATTTTGTCCCAATTGCATAAAGAAGGCAGAACAATTATATTAATAACCCACGATATTAATGTAGCAAAAGCTGCCCAAAGGAAAATAATTATTAATAATGGGAAAATAGATTAAATAATTTCTACTTCCGTAAAATAATATTTTATAATTTCCTCATAGTTTTTCCCCTCTTTTGCCATTTCGTTTGCTCCGTTTTGGCTCATGCCTACTCCGTGTCCGTTTCCTTTTGTGGTGAATAAAAATTGGTCGTCTTCGGCCTCTATTTCAAAATCTGTTGATTTTAGGTTGTATATTGTGCGAATTTGTGATCCGCTTAATGTTTTATCGCCTACTGCTATTTTTGTGACATATCCCGAATCTGAACGTTCGGCAATTTTAAACCAGTCTGCGTTGTAAATCGGCATCGAAATTTCCGGTTCAAGTTCTTGCAATCTCGCTAAAACTTCTTCCGACGGTATTGATACTGTAATTTCAAAATTTGCAACTTCCTTGTCTTTTTCGCTGTCTACCGCGACAAGATAGGGAACTTTTTGCCCCCATACATTTACGGCACTTTCTGTTTTGCCGTTAGAAAAAGCGAAAAATGCCGCCGCAATCGGCTGTCCGTCATGTGAAATGTATTTTCCCCAAACAGAATCTACCGCATCAGATATTTTTTTGGTATATTCATCATATTTATCTCCATATTTGCTTTTAAGTTCATTTTCATCGGCATACGCTTGAAATTTTGATGGGTCTGTTGTTAATATTACTGTAGATGTTTGGTTACCGGCGGATTCATCGCTCGAATCAGCCACGTTAGTATTAGAATTTTCTGAAGTTGTATCAACCGCGTTAGTGTTTGAATTTTCCGAAGTCACATCAATTGTTTCATCGGTATCTTCTTGTGTTTGGATATTTTCTGAATTATCTGTTTCTGTTTTTTCCGATTCAAGTTTTTCATCATCTAAAACGGCATCGTCTTGTTCGGAAATGCTTTCCATGGAAGAAATTTGCCGCAGCATATATGTATAAGAAGCGAGTGCTTGTGCTTTTATTGCTTCGGTTTCATATTCGGCAGGAATATTTGCCGCAACGACTCCTTTTATATAATCTTTCACGGTGATTTCGGATATTTCGTTTGTTTCATGATTTTGTAATATTATTTTTTCTTCTTCTACTTTTTTGGGGAAGTTGTCCCTTTCCGGAGCATTAATTAACGCAAACAAAGGTGCTGTCATCATCAAGATAACAAAAATCGCCACTATTCCAAGATATTTTTTTAACATATTTTTTTCCTTCTTTCGTTTTTAATGTAGCCGATTGCAATACCAATTTCCAATAAAAGTGTTGATAAAAAATCGGCGTAAAAATCATATATCAGAATTTTTACTTGATTTTTTATAAACTTTTTAATTGGATATTGGTATACGCAATCGGAGTAGTCAGTGATCAGTGACCAGTGACCACTGACCACTAATTATTTATATTTATACTATTGACAATTGTATATTTATACTATAAAATAACAGATATAGAGATTGTTTGAAAAAAATAATATGTAGGGGCGGCAATCTGCCGCCCGCTCGATAAACATATTATACCACGGGCGGCAGGTTGCCGCCCCTACATACTATATATTTACAATTTATTATTTGTTATTTGTAATCTGTCAATTGGAACATGAAGGTTTTGTGCAACTACAAATTGTATGTTTGCAATCCGTTATCCGTTATCTGTTATCTGTTATTTGTTATTTGTTATCTGTTCGGGAAAGGAATGGTCGTATTTATGTGTAAAGTTAATTATGCTACACAAGAAGCTATTAAAATCTTATGTGAGGAATTTAAAAAAAATAACTATATTCCGGTAGATTTATATAAAAAATATGATGTTAAAAGAGGCTTGCGTAATGTTGACGGTACAGGCGTGCCTGCGGGGTTAACTTTGATATGTAATGTTCATGGATTTGTTATTAGTGAAGGAATCCGCGTTCCTATGGACGGTGAATTAATTTATAGAGGAATAGATGTCGTCGACATCGTCAATGATATTTCCGAAACCAAGCGTTTTGGATTTGAAGAAACAATTTATCTTCTTTTATTCGGACATCTTCCTACCGAAGAAGAATTGGATTATTTTAAACAAGTTCTTGCCGCATTCCGCGACCTTCCGCCGAATTTTGTGGAAGATGTAATATTAAAAGCACCGTCAAAAAACATAATGAACAAACTTGCAAGTTCTGTTTTGGCACTTTATACATATGACGAAAACGCAGACAGCACTGCTATTGAAAGCGAACTGTGTAAGTCTATTCAAATTATTTCCCGTATGCCTAATATTATGGTTAACGCATATCAAGCAAAACGCCGCACTTTTGATAATCAAAGTTTATTTATTCACCCTGTCAACCGCAGTGAAAGTATCGCCGAAAGCATTTTATCCGCACTACGTCCCGACCGTATGTATACCAATGAAGAAGCGCGTTTACTCGACCTTTGTTTGGTCTTGCACGCCGAACACGGCGGTGGTAATAACTCAACATTCACTTGCAGAGCGCTTACATCTTCTGCCACTGACTGTTACAGCGCATATGCAGGAGCTATCGGTTCTCTTAAAGGCCCGCGTCACGGCGGAGCTAATATAAAAGTAATGGAAATGATGGATTTTATTAAAAAAGACGTTTCCGACTGGGAAGACGAAGAACAGATTGCAGAATATCTTAATAAAATCATGAGAAAAGAAGCAGGAGATAAATCCGGGCTTATATACGGAATGGGGCACGCGGTTTATACAAAATCTGACCCCCGTGCAATTATATTGCGAAAACACGCAATGGAACTTGCAAAAAACACTGAATATGAAGCAGAATTTAAGCTTCTGGCATTAGTGGAAAATTTATCTCCAGGTATTATTGCACATTACAAAGGCGATGATAAAACCGTAAGCGCTAACGTAGATATGTATTCCGGATTAGTATATAAAATGCTGGGTATTCCGGAAGATTTATTTACCGCACTTTTTGCAATATCTCGTATTTCAGGTTGGTGTGCCCACCGCATGGAAGAAATACTCACCGCAAAAAGAATAATGCGTCCCGCATACCGTGCAGTAAGCGAAAGACGCCCTTATATATCATTAGAAAATAGATAGCCGATTGCAAGCAATCGGAGTGACCAGTGATCAGTGTAATTGCTTGCAATTACCTAATATGAAAGGATTGTTAGAAAATTTGAAAAGTAAATATAATTTTGTTGTAATAGCGGTTTTGTTTGGTATTGTTACAGCTTTTGCAATTGCGGTTAGGACATATCTTAATGTTAATTTCACGCACCCTGTGAGCGGTATATATACAGAATCAACAATAATAGAAGTGGTTTTATATATTGTGTTAATACTGTCTTTTGTTGCGTTAATTTTTATTCCATTTAAAAATAAAAACGAAACAATCGGAGAACTCCCTGTTGTTTCTAATAAAATAATTGGTATTTCAAATATATTATTAAGCGCCATTATTGCGTTCAATTTTTATTTTATACTGCAAGATTTTTTTATAAACAGTGAAGAAAACACAAGGGCAACTGTTTTTAGCATAGCTGAAATAATAATAATGGCTATCGCTGTTTTAGTATTTATACAAAAAGGTATTGGTTGTATCATTAAAAAGCCGCTTTCGGATAATGTCGTTGTGCAGGCGAAAAAATTTACTTTGACCGCAACATATGTTTTCCCTTGTTTGTGGAGCGCTTGCAGACTTGCTAACACATTTTCGAAATATAACGCCGTCACAAATGTTCCTCAACATTTATTTAACATTCTGTCCATCGCAGGAATAACTATGTTTTTATTGGCGGAAGGTAAGTATTTGGCAGGAATTACAAAAATCACACGCCGCGGAAAATTGTGGGTATGGTCTTTTGCCGGTGCAGGGTTAGTGTTAATTTCCACTGTTCCAAAAATAATCGCAGTATTATTTTTCCCGAACAGCAATGAAGTAATAGATGTTTCTGTTTGTATGGATATTAGCATAGCATTATATGCAATAATATTCTCATTCGCTGCCATGTTTGATACCGTTCAAATAAAAAGCGACTCATCTGATGACGACAACATAGTCAACATAGACGAATCGCAAATTGAAATAGTAAAAGAAGAAGAATAATATTCACACTTCGCCGGTAACGGCAATTTAAAATTCTATACAGCGTTTTTTTGTAGGGGCGGCAATCTGCCGCCCGCGGTATATTATATTGCAATGGGGAAATGAATAAAACCATTTTCACTTAGAAAGTCTTTTCACTCTGTTCAGTGAACGGCGGCGTTTTTTGTTATTATGTCTTACCACGAGGATTATATATATAAAAATTAATACAACAAATAACCCAATAGCCGCCCAAAACCATCTGGAAGAAACAATGTTTCCTGTTTTATCTATAAGAAATAAAATTGCAGAACGTTCTATTGTTTCAGTAGCTATTAAATTTACGGTTTCAATTTCTTGATTTGCTAATTTTAAAGTTACTTTTCCAATAACTTGACCTTTTTTAATGGGAGCTTCCACACTTTCGGGAATATCATATTCTTTTTGCACACTGGAAGCAGGTATATCCCCCGGCAGCAGAGAGAAAACTTTGTTTTCCGGCGACAACATTACATAATCTTTATCTTGCCCCAAGTTTACTTTGACTTCTTTTAAAGTTTCTTCTTTCTTTAATACTGTTTTAATCCTAAAATTATCGAAAACCCAGGTATATAAATTTGTATGGTCAACATAACTGTATCTTGTATCATATTTGACATTGTTTTTATTATATATAGGCGCTTTTAGGGTAATACATAAGTAATTATATTTATCATTGGACGCTATTGTTACCAAACTATATCCCGAACCGTCCGTTGTTCCTGTTTTGATTCCCTCAACTCTTTCGTCATAATATCCTGTGAATCTCATCATTTCGTTTGTATGGAAAATTGTGCGTTTTGGGTGGATATTTGTTTTCCTTAAATCATATGTTCCGGATGTTGCTATTTTTTTGAATTCTTTGTTTTTCAACGCATATGCCGTTAATTTATACATATCATATGCCGTGGTATACTGCCCTTTGGCATCAATACCGTGGGTATTTTTAAATTGTGTGTTTTCCAATCCCAGCTCTTTGCATTTATCATTCATCATTTTGATGAAATTTTTTATGCTTCCGCCGCCGATATAATCACCAAGAATATTCGAACCTTCACAAGCAGAACTTAGGACTGTCGCGTATAAAACGTCAATCAAGCGAACTTTTTCGCCTACCCTAAAATCAACATTGGAAACGCCAAAACCCAAATCCCATAATTCCTGCCAATGTTTTGTTTTTACGGTAACTCTTTTTTTCAAGTCCATTCCGCTGTCTAAAGCGACGACTGCGGTCATGATTTTAGTTAAAGACGCAGGCGGTATTTTTTTATTTGAATTTTTTTTATAAACGACAGTATGTTCTTCTGTATCAAGATTCACAAGATATACCGCATTGCTCCACACTTTAAAAGAAGGTTTTAGTTCAACAGCGTTTACATTTATTATAAATATATTTATAATAAACAAGAAAACGATTAAAATATTTACCAATTTATATATTTTTTTCATATAACAAATTACCTCAAATTTTTCTCTATTCGATATTATATAATTATTATATATGATATTAAAAAATTTTTCAATACAAAATAAAATTTTTAAAAGTTTGTTCACACACCCGCCGACGACGGGTGTGTGAACACAGAAAAATATTTAAGGAATGTATACATATGATTTGGGTGACAGGAGATACTCACGGAGAAATAAAATCCTTTAAACGCGAAAATATAAATAAAATAAAAAAAGGCGATTCTCTTATTATTTGCGGAGATTTCGGCTTTGTTTGGAGCGGAGATAAAACTGAACAAAATTATATTAAATGGTTAGGGAAACGAAAATATTATGTTTTATTTGTGGAAGGATGCAATGAAAATTATAAATTATTAAACGAGTATCCGATTATTCCTTTTGCAGACGGTAAAGCACGTCAAATTTCCGGGAATCTTTTACAGCTTATCCGCGGTGAAGTTTATAATATCGGCGGCAAAAAAGTTTTCGCATTTGGCGGCGGTAAAAACGAAAACAGTGATTTTCTTGATAAAAATACTGAATCATTAATTGCAGAAACTCCTTCTCCTGTCGAGATAAAAAACGGTTTTGACAACTTGCAAAAACATAATAACACCGTGGATTTAATAATCACCCATGATGCGCCTGCTTCGATAAAAGCATTTATAAACATGGAAGATAATGAACAAGACCTTATCCATTGGACATTAGAAGATTATAAAAACAAGTGCGATTTTAAATTGTGGTGTTTCGGGAAATACCATCAAAATAAAGTAATTCCGCCTTATTACCAACAACTTTTTGAAAAAGTAATAAGGATTAATTAATATATACACACCCGCCTACGAAATGTGCCGCGGTCGGCACGGATACGGGTGTGTATATGCGAAAAAAATTCATTGTGTTATATGTTGCAAGAAAGTATAATATGGAAAATAAAATAGAAAGGAATCAAATTGTCGCAAATACCATGCAGTTTTTACATGGACGATTTGTACAATTTGGTGCATAGCATTTATTATGAATGAAAAAGTCAAACAGATTGCTAACCGATTGAAAGAAATACGTGAAATAAGCGATTTTAGCGTCGATGAAATTGTATCACGACTTAGCATAAATAAAGATGATTATTTAAGTTATGAAAAAAGCGGTGAAAATATTCCGATTAGTGTTTTATATGAATTGGCAAATATTTACGGTGTCGATATGACAGAAATATTGACAGGAAAATCCGCAAGACTGGATAATTATTGTGTTGTAAAAAAAGGACATAGCTTAGGTATTGACCGTTACCCGGGGTATCATTTTGAAAGTCTTGCATATAAATTCAAACATAAAATAATGGAACCTTTAATGGTAACAGTTATGCCGAATGAAAAAGAAATGAAATTAATCACACACCCCGGGCAAGAATTTAACTATGTAGTACAAGGCACAATCATGGTTATTATCGACGATGAAGAAGTAAAATTAGAAGAAGGTGAATGTATATACTTCAACCCCGAACTACCCCACGGACAAAAAGCCCTAAACGGAAAAACCGCAAAATTTCTGACAGTTATAACAGAGAGATGATTCAAATAATAAATAATAAATTGTAGGGGCGGCAATCTGCCGCCCGGTAAATAAAAACAACAAAACGGTATGAAATAATAAATTTTTGTGTAAATCTGCGGGCGGCAGATTGCCGCCCCTACATATTAGACAATAGACAATTTTTGTTGACATGAGGTTTTTATGGATAAAACAAGATTTGCATATCAACAAAAATTAGACGATGCAAATAACAGTTATTGGAACATGAGGAGTACAAACATTATATCGTCGTTGCGTGAAAAACAACGGTGCGAAAAAGCAAGGGAAATACGAGAATTTTACCAATCGAGAGCAAACGACGATTAGTAGACAATCTTGGTATCATCCCCTGGGGTTTTTAGGGGGATTGTTCCCCTAAACGATTTTTGCTTACTTTGCATCGTTGCAAAGTAAGTGCCCGTCGCGGCATGAGCGACAAACAAACTTCTCCGCTGAAGCCAGCGGCATATAACAATTGACAATTGACAATTGAGAATTGACAGTTATTGGAGTTTAGAAGTGCAAACCCTCAGAACACAGACGCTTGATTGGAAACGAAAAAAGTTTTTGTTTACTTTTTTTAAAAAGTAAGTGCCGTTTCGCGGCACAAGCGAAAAAAAAAGGATGTATAATTTTATGCTTTTAGAAAAATTTCTTGAAAAAATTGAATTTGAATCTTATGAGGATTTTATAGAAAATTATAAACTTAATATCCCTGAAAATTTTAACTTTGGATTTGATGTTGTTGATGCGTGGGCGGAAAATTACCCCGATAAAAAAGCCTTGGTGTGGTGCAACGATAACGATGAAGAACGTGTGCTAACTTTCGGTGAGTTGAAAAAACTTAGTAATAAAACAGCAAACTTTTTTATAAATCTTGGGATAAAAAAAGGTGACCGCGTTATATTATTCCTCGGTCAGCGTTTTCAATATTGGATTTGTGCTGTTGCTTTACATAAAATCGGGGCAATTTTAATTCCTGCTTCAACACAACTCACATCGAAAGATGTTAAATATCGCAATAACATTGCACAAATAAAGACAATTATCGCTATGTCCGATGAATATGTTATAAATCAAATAGAGCAAGCATTGCCGGATTCGCCGACTGTTGAACATAAAATTATTGTTGGAAACGGTAAAAACGGATGGTTGAATTTTGATGAGGAAATAAAATCGTATTCCGATGAATTTCCGCGTCCTGTGGGAGATGTAGCTACTCATAATCATGAAATTTTCCTCACTTATTTTACAAGCGGCACAACAGGAATGCCAAAAATGGTCGCTCATAATCATACCCACCCATTGGGACATATTGTTACTGCAAAATATTGGCAAAAAGTTATCGACAACGGATTGCATTTCACGGTTTCTGATTCGGGTTGGGCAAAATTCGGTTGGGGTAAAATATATGGACAGTGGATTTGCGGCGCGGCTGTTTTTGCTTATGATATGGACAAGTTTGTACCCCGTAATTTGTTGGATAAAATTCAAAAATACCAACCTACCACGTTTTGTGCTCCGCCGACTATGTTTAGATTTATGATACAAGAAGATTTAACAAAATATGATTTATCATTCATAAAACATTGCTGTACTGCGGGAGAGCCGCTTAATCCGGAAGTTTATAACCGTTGGAAAGAACTCACGGGGCTATGTTTGTGCGAAGGTTTTGGGCAAAGTGAATCGTCCGTTATGTTGGCGAATTTTGACGGTTTTACGCCTCACCCCGGTTCAATGGGTAAGCCTTCTCCTTTATATGACATAGATATTATTAATGAAAATGACGAATCTTGCGACGTAGGAGAAGAAGGCGAGCTTGTTGTGCAAAACATAGATAAATATATGCCTACAGGTCTTTTTGTCGCAATGTTTGGGAATAAAGAGGCTACAGAAAAGGCTTTAGGCGGCAAATTTTACCGCACAGGCGATATTGTATGGAAAGACAGCAAGGGATATTATTGGTATGTCGGGCGTACTGACGATGTTATAAAATGCTCCGGTTATAGAATAGGGCCTTTTGAAGTTGAAAGTGCATTAATGGAACACCCCGCTGTTGTCGAATGTGCTATTACTGCGACACCCGACCCTATACGCGGACAAGTAGTAAAAGCCACTATCGTTTTAACGAAAAACTATTCACCGTCTGATGATTTAATAAAAGAATTGCAAAATTATGTAAAAATAGCCACCGCTCCTTATAAATACCCTCGCATCATAGAATTTACCGAAAGTCTGCCAAAAACCACAAGCGGAAAAATCAGACGGGTGGAAATCAGAGAAAAAAATTAAAAACAAAAAATTATGATTGACATTTTTTATTTTTTGGGATATAATAATAATGAAATTAATTTCATTATTAAAAATTGATATATCATATTTAATGATATATTAAAATTGGTGGGCTGACACCATATAAGAATCCGAAAGACTTGCCGGACTTCGGGTGCCGGTAGCTGGCAGGCAGCAAAAAACCTGAAATCTTGCCGGACTTCGGGTGCCGGGCAGCTGGCGGACAGCGATAAAATCAGTCATTAACGGGGAGTATCGCAGACCTGCGGGGCTGTTACTCCCCGTTAGAATTTATAAAAGGACTTATAAAAATGCAATCAAAAACAAAACATGAAGCATTAAAAATAATACATGATTGTGCAGTTATATATAATAAAAACCTTTTAAGAAAAAATATATTATTTATAACAGAAGAAGATAATAAGGTAACTTGTTTTGAAACACTATTTCTTCCGCATAATTTCATGCACCTTACGGGTGTTAAATCTGATATTCGTGGTGAATTTTTTTACAGAGCTGCATTAAATAATAAGTTAAGTGTCAACGATATAACCCTTTCAAAAGACGGTACAACCGATTTAAAGTTAGATGTTCTCCCAAATTTAATGAGTATACATAAAACAGCACGAATGATAGGTGATTATGACCATTCAAGACCTTTGCTCGTTGCGGATAAATTCGCAGGAACAGTTACAATGGTAATGGGATTTATATATGTAAATAATGTTTATATGCCTAATTCTGCATTAAAACAGGATGTGCGTGACATCACTATGCAAGCAACCCGCCGAAAAATAATCGCAACTTTTATTAAACACAATAAAGATGAAAAATATCGTGAATTAACATACATAGCCAAAGGATTAACGATTGATGATAAAATTTTAAAGACGATTTTCCTTGAAAAAATAGTTAAACAAAACTTAACCGCTTAATTTCAATTCCCCAGGAAAAGTTAATCTGATAAAATTATTTGAAATAATAAATAAAAAATAAAATCATGTTATT
>Ga0099364_10012992_pt1 | contig 11202 bp, 12 predicted proteins | sample TergutTh196P3_FD_73070 | JGI IMG/M metagenome (GOLD analysis project Ga0099364, IMG submission 73070) | Microcerotermes parvus P3 segment gut microbial communities from Pointe-Noire, Republic of the Congo - Th196 P3 | ecosystem: Host-associated > Arthropoda: Insects > Digestive system > Gut ... | reverse complement strand
AATAAAAAAAAAAAAAAAAAATGCTTTGTTGTTGTCGAAAAAAAAAAGGGGTGGGAGAAAAAGCAAAATACTATTGTGGCGGGGGGGGGGGGGGGGGGGGGGGGGGTAATATGTCTGTACCTTTGTATAAAGTTTACCAGTATTTTACCACTGCCAGAGCGTATATAACACTTAACGAAGGCGGAAAAGCCCTGCCTGTTATCGAAGCGTTGATACAGTTTGCCCGCAGCTACCGGCGGCCGCTGGATCTGTGCGAAGCTCTTACGCTCAAAGCCTGTCTTGAATGGGCGTCCGGCAAACGCGCGGAAGCCGTCGGCACTCTTGAAGAAGCGCTAAGGGAATTACAGGGTAAAGGATTTATCCGTGTAATTGCCGATGAAGGAGCCGCAGTAATCCCCATACTCAAACGCATTATTTCCGAAACAAAACTTGATGAGAATGAAGGCGGCTTGTCCAGAGCTTATGTCAACGAGGTTCTCCTTGCGGCGCACAAGACCGCTGAACAACACCGGGGCATTACCGCGAATTTCAAAAAAAGCGGAAGACCTGTAAAACTTTCCAAACAGCAAAAGAAAATGCTGGAACTTTTGGCTCAAGGTTATACAAACCAAGAGATCGCCGTCCGCACCGGTATTGCTCTGCCCACGGTAAAAGGGCACTTAATGCTCGCTTACGAAAAACTGGAAGTTCACACCGCACTGGACGCAGTGATTAAAGCGAAGGCGCTGGGGTTGTTGGAGTAGGTTTATAATGGGCTTATTCTTCCGACCATATCCTTTCGAATTTTTCGTTAAACAATCCTGTCAGCCTGATTTAATCCGCTCTATTGCCTGATCAATCGAAAATTCACTGTTTTGGCGGGCGGCGATGTCACGCAGGGTAACAGAACCATCTGCGCCGTCCGTTATTAGCACATAGCGCATTCCCTTTTTTTCGGCTAGTTGGAATTGTTTTACAAGATGTTTTTCGCCCTTACTGTGTAAAGAACCCTCGGTAAATACTTCGCAGGGAATTCCCGCCAGCCGCAGTTTTTCCGCCAATGCCTGATACCGCCCCGAATGTTCAATATTCGCGCAGGCAATAGCAACAGTGCAGCCGCCTGTAGCCGGCAGTTTTCCAAGACTTTCCAGAGCGGCAATTAGCCGGTCAAGCCCAATGGATGTGCCGACCCCGCTGATTGAATCACGGCTTTTGGAATACAATCCCGCGAGATTGTCGTAACGCCCGCCGGAGCATATAGAGCCAATATCCGGGAGATCTGTTAAAAAAGTTTCAAAAACTACGCCGGTATAGTAATCAAGCCCACGGGTAATTGAGGGGTCAAGAATGAAGGGGTCGGCGCTGTCACAACAAGCGCCGCCGCCAATGGCGTCAACCATATACTGCCGCAGGGCAGACAGCCGTTCAGTTTCGGGGCAATGCCCTCCCGACAGTTCTGTTATACACTCAAGAATTTCTGTAAAACTACCCTTTGCCCCGATAAAATCAAGTATTTTTTTAGCGTTTTCCTCTCCCGTAAGCCCTATCAGGCCTTCCCGGGTTTCCGCTTCTCCCACCTTGCTAAACTTGTCTACAGTACGAAGCACTTCGACAGAATTTTCGCTCTGACCAATACGCGACAGGAAACGGTTAAAAAGCCCCCTGTGGTTTACATGAATGGAAACATTTATTCCCAAATTCCGCATGACAGCATGGATCAGCAGAATAATCTCAAAATCTGCCGCCGGACTATCACTGCCGATTATGTCGAAATCGCACTGAGTAAATTCCCTGTAGCGTCCACGCTGTGTATTTTCGCCCCGCCACACCTTGCCAATGTGGTAACGCTTAAATGGAAATGAAAGTTCCGTACGGTGAAGCGCGACAAAACGGGCAAAGGGGACAGTTAAGTCAAAACGAAGAGCAACATCCCGCTCTCCCTTATCCTTGAAACGGTAAATCTGTTTTTCCGTTTCACCGCCTCCCTTACCCAACAGGATATCCGCGTATTCAAGCGCCGGAGTGTCGATTGGCGCGAAGCCGAAAGAGCGAAAAGTCGCTTCAATTTTCCCGATTAACCCCCGGCGAATCGTTTCCGCCTGCGGAAGAAAATCCCTAAAACCCTTAAGAACCCTTGGTTCGATGTATGTTTCCATAATTTTTCTCCTGAAATATCTAGATTGTAACCCAAAAACAAAGGTTTAACTACATATATCCGCTGTGGTGCGGATACCCTAAAATTGGGGAAAATAGCCATTGCATAAGAAAAAGGTTTTCGATACAATAGGAGACACTGAGCCATTTTTTTTGGGAGTAAGCTTTATGGGAATTTTAAGTGTTGTTTTATTGGTTTTCTTTGTTGTTACTGCGGTATTACTGATATTACTGGTATTAATTCAAAACGAAGAAGGAGACGGATTGGGGGGAATCTTTGCCGGAGGGTCAAGTTCGGCTTTTGGTTCCCGTTCGGGTAATGTTTTAACCCGAGCCACCAGTGTACTGGGAGCCTTGTTTCTCATTATCAGTCTGGGATTGGCCCTTTTAAGCCGTACACCCGGCGGAACCGGCGTTGAGGAAGAAGGCAGAAGGCTTTCTACCCAGGAAACGGGATCAAGCTGGCTGGAAGAAGAATTAAACCCTGCCCAGAGTGAATTTATTTTCAATGAAGATTTCTTTAATAACGAAAATATCTTTATTGAGGAAACGGAAGAAGCTCAATAACCAGAGGTTTTCATGATTTTGCACAATATATTGTTACCCGAATTCATCAAAGTCGATATGGAAGCCGAGGACAAAGATGAAGCTTTCGAGGAAATGGTAGATTATTATTGCCAGGCGGACAACGCCAATGTCCGTGATGAAGTTCTGGAAGCAATACAGGTCCGTGAGGCGAAAATGTCAACCGGAATCCAAAAAGGTATTGCTGTTCCCCATGGAAAAACTGCCGCAGTAAAAGGATTGCGCGGTGTATTGGGTATTTCACGAAAGGGCATACAATACGATTCTCTGGACGGAGAGCCGGTGTATCTTCTTTTTATGATTATTTCCCCAATGGAAGATTCGGAAACTCATCTCAAACTGTTAAAGCATTTGGCAGAGCTTATGGAAAATCCGCAGTTCAAAGTTGAGCTACAGGCGCAAAAGGATTCACAAAGCGCGTTCAGGACAATATGTAAATACGAAAAAATTCTTTCCGAGCAAATTTAAAGGCGATGGAAAATAACAATACGCTTGACCATTTATTAAAAATTGAAGCTGAGGCTGCCGCTTTGGTAAGTGACGCTCAGGCGGAAGCGGACAGGCGGATTCGGAACAACGAAGAAAAATGCCGCTCTGCTTACGAGGATAAGTTCAGGGAACGGACCAAGACGCTGGACGCATTTCTTAAAAACGATGAAGACAAAATAAAAAAACAATATCAACAAGCGCTGGAAGATTACCGTCAGGAAATTTCGGGTATAAAAGTCGATACAGAAAGTTTTTCTATTCTTTTAAATAAATATCTTGCCGGTGAAAAGTATGGTGAATGAAATTCCTTACGCTTATGCCAAAGCTTGCGGAATAATCGGTAAATCCTTTGTCGGCAAAAGGTTTTCCTTACTTGCGGGACTGCATTCTTTAAGCGAGCTTGACCGGCTTGTATTTCCCGAAAATTACCGTGAACTGCCGGGTATGGAATTGCTGGCAGATCTGGAAAACCGGATTATTCAGCGCGCAGTACGGCAGATATATACAGTAGTAAATGTTTTCAGTAACCCGCCAGAGCTTTTAGTCCGTATGCTCAGAGCCCATGAGTACAGCGATTTAAAAACCTGCCTTCATGATATCGCCGTTGGAAAAAAAGATATTCCCCAGTTATGCAATATTGGCCGCTTTCAAACTATTCGATTCGAAGCCTTCCCTGATATTACAGCTATGCTGAAAAATACCGAATTTGAATTTCTTCTTTCGGATATAAAAGCATCAAAGCTGGATATCATGGATATTACAAAAATTGAAACAAAACTTGATAATCTTTATTATTTGGGGCTGGCGGACAGCTTGGCTCGGCTTCCCTTCGAAGATCGCGGAATTGTACAGCGCCTCCTTGTCTTTGAAATTTCACTGCGTAACTGTGCCTGGGCATTACGGCTGCGCTCTTATTACAATAAAACCGCCGCCGAGGCAGGCAAATATCTGATAAATATGAAAGTTCAGGGACGTTCCCTTGTTACCGAAGCCCTTGAATCTCTGAATTTGCCTCTCGATTCACGGTATTCCTGGAATGGCTGGAAGTGGGAAAAATTTCTTAATCCCGAGGAAGCAACCGCGCATTGGTCGGCGAATCCACGTTATTTTCAGAATGCCGCTTCGCAATACCTGTACCAGATCGCGATGCGTAACTTTCATACATCGCCAATGGAAATCAGCGCGATTTTTTGTTATATAAAACTGAAACAATTTGAGGAAGACCTTCTTACCAGCCTCGCCGAAGGGTTGGCGCTGGGTATGGACAGTTCGGGTGTATTCAGGCTGCTGGAGGGATCATTGTAATGCTGCGTCCACGTAAAATGAAGTTTATCGAACTTACTGTTCTAAAAAATGATATGGACGCAGTACTTAAATACCTCGGTAAAAAAGAAGCAATACAATTCCCCGATACAGGTAAGACAGGTGACAATATGGCCGTTACCCGTATCCGGCAAATAATTGACAGACTTATGAACGCTGTTGAATTTCTTGGTATTGATATTCTGGCTGAACATGATGAGGTTTTTTCCAGTCCAGACACAGCGGATGAAACTCTCACAGAAAATATCTGCTCGTTAATCGAAAATATAAAAAGCCGTAAAATAAAAACAGAGCAGGAAATAAAGCGCGTTCGTGAAACAATTAACGAAGCTCAGGTTTTTTCAAAAATGAATATGCCTTTTTCCGAATTGGAGCAGCTTTCCTTTCTTACCCTGCGCCTTGGGCGGCTTGATCCTAAAAACATGGATGAGTTACGTGAAAATCTTGGAGACAGGGCGGTGATTATTCCGCTGGATACTTCTTCCGGAAACCGTATACTCGCGGCAAGTTCCAAAAAAGGGCGGTTTGCCCTGAATTCCGAGCTTAAAAAATTATCCTTTGAGCCTATCGTTATACCGGAAAACTACCTTGGGGTTCCTGCTGAAATGCTGACAAGTCTCAAAAGCCAGTTGGAACGTGTCCAAAAAGAACTTGAGATTATTAACATTGAAATAAAACAAATCCGCCAAGACGAAAATTCCGAACTCAGGCGGCTTGTTGTTTCCTGGAACACTGCCTTAATAATAGAAGAAATCAAATCCCGGTTTACTGTCACCGAAAACCTGTATCATTTTTCGGGCTGGATAAAGGCGGACATGGCGGAAGAACTTGCTCGCGATCTTTCCAGCCTGACCGAAGGCAAGATGGCGCTCAAAGCGTATTCCCCGGAAGAAGTTCCTTCTGTCCAGGATGGCCGTGAAAAAGTGCCTGTGTCCATGAAGCATGGCGCTTTTGTTAAAGGCTTTGAAGGAGTTGTGTTTTCGTACGGCGCGCCCCTTTATGGGACAATTGACCCGACTCCGCTTGTCGCTTTATTTTTTACCATCCTGTTTGGGTTAATGTTCGGCGATGTCGGGCAGGGATTTGTACTGTTGCTGCTTGGGGTGTTGACAGGCAAGAACCTGCGGCTGCGCGCTAAATTCTCAAAGTTTTCGGTTCCGCTTAAAGCCGTGGGAGTTTCCTCGATGATCATGGGATTCCTTACCGGGACTGTTTTTACCAACGAAGAATTGTTAGTCGCTCCCACAAGGGCGATAACCGAAGCCATTACCGGAAATCCTGTCAACAGGATTTTGCATATTCTGCCAATGGCAAGTGAAGGCGGCAGTATAACAAAATTATTTTACTTTTTTGGTTTTACGGTAGCAATTGGGGTACTGCTTAACTCTGCGGGTCTGCTTATCAATATAATAAACCGCTGTATACTAAAAAAATACGAAGCGGCGTTTTTCTCAAAAACCGGACTCGCGGGGCTTCTGATGTTTTGGTACGCTCTTTTCATCGCTCTGCGTTTTCTTTTTGGCGGCCGTTTTGAATTGTACGATTTCGCGGGGCTTTTAATCCCTGTCTTTTGTATCTTTTTCGGGCCTGTTATCTGGCGTATTATTTCTGGTGAAAGGCCTGTATTGAAACATGGTCTTATGACCTTTATAATGGAAGGGTTTGTCGAGGTGCTGGAAACCGTTTCCACCTATGTTTCCAACACTATCAGTTTCCTGAGAGTCGGCGCATTCGCTCTTTCACATGCAGTGCTTTCGTTTATCGTATTTCGTTTTTCTGAGGAACTGGTTAATTCCGGTGTCACAGGCTCAATTTGGGCAATTTTTATAATGATATTCGGAAATGTTATTATCATTGTATTGGAGGGATTAATCGTAGCTATTCAGGTGGTACGCCTGCAGTACTATGAATTTTTCAATAAATTTTTTGTTGAAACGGGGGTAGAGTTTATGCCGTTTCGTTTTAAAGCAAAAAAATCATGAATAAGGAGTTTTTATGAAAAGGAAAGTGTTGTTTGTATGTATTTTGCTTATCAGCGTAGCAGTCTTCGCGCAGGAGGCTGTGGGAGAAAGCGCTTCTGAGACATACGCGGGCGCGTTGAAGTATTTCGCGGCGGCATTGGCTGTCGGGATTTCCTGCGTTGCCGGCGGTATTGCCGTAGCTCGGATTGGATCTGCGGCAATGGGCGCGATGAGTGAAAATCCGGAGCTTTCGGGAAAGGCTCTGCCGTATGCAGGTCTTGCCGAAGGTATCTGTCTTTGGGGATTCCTTGTAGCGTTGTTGATTCTGTTTATCTAAAAAAGCAGGCAGGGGTTTTTTTGAGTTTTTATTTTATTGGCGACGAAGAACTTGTAACTGCCTTCCGTTTTATCGGCATAGAAGGAATCGCGGTAAAAGACTCGGAAGAAACAATCGCCGTATTCAGACAAATCACTGAAGGCGAGCTAATTGCTTCTTCCGGCAAAGAGAATACCGGAGTCATCTTGCCGGAATCCCTGCCCGCCGCCGCCCACTGTCAGATACTGATTCTCACCGAGGAAACTGCCGACTGGCTCGGCGATTACATGATCAACTGGCAGATTACCGGACGCTACCCGTTGCTTGTAGAAATACCCGGCATTGCCGGAAGGCTTACCGGCAGGAAAACTCTTGTTGATTTAATCCGGGAAGCGATTGGGCTTCATGTTTAAGAGGGATCGGGAACACTTACTTAATCAGCTTCCCTATCCTCTCCAATAGTTCTGTTTTCTTGGTAGGCTTCTTGATAAAATCAACAGCGCCCATTTGCTGCGCCTTGACCCTGTCCTGAGGATCATCCGATGATGTGAAAAAGGCTATCGGTACATGATGTATATTGCTTATAGCTTTTATCCGCTGATAGGTATTCCAGCCATCCATATCGGGCATTACAAGATCCAATAAGACCACATGGGGGACAAGACCCTGGTAAAAATGAACCAGCGCTTCCTGTCCCGATTTCACGGTAACTACCTCATAGTCCTGTGCCAGCATACCCTTGGTCGCTGTAAGATGTGTTGTATCATCGTCAACAACAAGAACAATTTTCTTTTCATCACCCGTAGATACCTTAAACTTTTCTGTTTCCTGTTTAAGATCAGTGAAGTTCCTGTCGTTCTCCGCGCTCATTTCGTCTACCAGCTTTACTGTGGTCTGTATCTCGCTCATGGCGCCGCTGATTATCTGGTTCATACCGGCCATCACATTATCGCTGATACTGATAAATTCATGTGTTTCCCTGATCAAGCCCTGCCCGGATACCGCCATATCTTTGGCCCCATTTTTGACCGATACGGTGATCTCCTTCATGCGGCTTACAGATTCCAGTATTTGCCTTCCCCCCGCTTCCTGTTCTTCCATAGCATTGCGTATATTCAGTTCATGTTCAGAAACCGTTTTTACTCCCGTGTCTATGGCCTCAAAACGGGAAAGCACCTCGTTGGATGACTTGGTAATGCTGTCAATGGACGTTTTTATCTTTTTGAGCATTGACGCGGTGGTTTTCGATTGTCTTCCCGATGATTCGGCGAGCTTGCGAATCTCATCGGCGACTACCGCGAAACCCTTACCTGCTTCGCCGGCATGAGCCGCTTCGATTGCGGCGTTCATGGATAATAGATTTGTCTGGCTTGCAATAGTATTCATCACCGAATTGATTTCCAGCAAGCCTTCGGAGTCATGGGAAATTTCCTGTATTGCCTGCGCTACAGATTGAAGCCCTGTTCTGCCGTTTTCGGACGCTTCCATTAAAGAATTAACATTCTTGCTGTTCTCTATAAGGGTTTTGGTTACCGACTGTATATTCGCCGTCATTTCCTCGATGGCGGAAGACGACGTGTTTATACTGTCTGCCTGTTCTTCAACCCATTTGCCCATATTATCAATACTGACCTTGATAGACTCCACCGCTTTTTCCGCTTCGATTGCTTTTTGTTCCTGCGAGTCTACCATGCCTTTAATGTTCTTAAAATTAACTGAAATCTGATCGACCGCCTCTGATGTTTTTGCCATACTGGAGGAAAGCTCAAAACTGGTATTGTTCAACGCATTGACCTTGTGTTTTATTGATCCCACAAGATTTCTGATTTTTTCAGTGGTCAAGTTGAAATCCAGAGCCAGTATACCGATTTCGTCCTTGGATTTGATAGTTATTTTCCGGGTAAAATCCCCTTCGGAAAGATAATGGAATTCATCGGAAATTGTTTTAATGGGTCTGATTAATTTCCGTATCATAAAAGCAAGCGTCATCATCAAAACAACAAGGGAAGCTACTGCTATAAATATTGCCCTTAATATTGCAGCGTTCACATCGGCAAAAACAGCTTCAGCCGGTACAATTGAAACCAGAGTCCACTCTGCCAGGGAAAGAGGTTCAGAACAAACAATTAACCCTTTCCTGCTTTCAATCGAAGAACGGCCAAGCATCATTCCTCTAAAGTCTTCCAGATCAAAATCGGTAAAAAAGTCCTGTTCCATAATTAAACTGACATTGGGATTTGTTATGTATCTGCCGGATTTATGCAGAAAAAAGCTCTGCATACCGGGTATGACCGAGGTTTCATTTGCGATAGTATTCAGCCTGCCCATTGAAATATCCTCTCCCATAACGGCAACAGGATTACGGTTCTCGTCAAATACCAACTGTGCAATAGAGACTACAAGATCGCCTGTAATAATATCAATATAAGGATCGGAAAATATTATCCCGCCGTTGGCCGCCATAGCATCTATCCACCAGCCCCGTGCGGTGTTGTCGTAACTAAGATTAGGTCTAAACCCATCGCCAAACACAATAAAACCGCCAGGCGCGCTCCAGAGACCAGGACCGGCGGCAAACAACAACTGCACATCTTCCATGGTTCCAGCCATCATATGGAAGTAATCTGTCAGCCATACCTCATCAACAATTTCTTCAGCCATAACCGAAAGCGCGCCCATACCGGTATAAACCAGGAGATTTGCCCGTTCCCTAAGCTGGGCATCCGCATTGTCCCGTCCGCGCTTTGTAGTTTCGACAATGAATTTTCGGGTCTCCTGATACGATGTCGCACGGAAAGCGGTAATAAATACGACAGATGTAAGAGAAAGAATAATTATTACGCTGATGAGAGCAAACCCCGTTAATTTAACTACAAGGGATTTTTTATTAGCTGCTTCTGAAATCATTGATAACCTCCGATTTTCTAATTTGGTTTATTCTGCCGCTTCCAACAGGCAATTCCGGCATAATGCTATAAAGCTTTCTTCGCTTCCGCCTATATCAACCTGACTATCGCTAAAATCGTTTTCCTTATATGAAAACGCAGCCTCATAAGAACCGCATTTTGAACAAACAGCCTTAAGAAAAATTATGTCATCTACCAAAGGAAAGATTTCCCTTGAAACCTGCCACTCTTTTTGATGCCTGTCGCCGTTTAAAACTGCAATAAAAACCCTTTTTCCAGTATTGGCCCAATTAATGCTTTGGAGCAAACTTTTGAAAAACTGCCCTTCGTCAATACATATTAAGGAATATTTCTCTACAGGTATATCATTTAAATCTTCTACATTGAATATATCACAAGAACCTTGTCTCTGCGTGTGTGTAAAAAACCTTCTGGTATCTGTTTTAGGCCTTACTATACAGCAGGGTATTTTTGCAATTGCCGCTTTTTCTATTTCGTTCAATAAAATGGAACTTTTACCGGAAAACATAGGCCCGGTAACCAAGGTAATTTTTCCTGTTTGCATAACTTGTAATATTTTACAATATAATTTACTGGTTTAACAAGCCATATTCGGTGATGTCTCACGTAAAAACCTAACCTATAGACCCTATACACGGAACGGGGGGAACTGCTACCATAAAAATGTCCGATTTTGAGATTTATTAAAGATTTGATATCCGAACCTTGAAAAAAATCCTGGTTCACGGTATATTACTAACAAGGACGTATGTCCTTGAAAAACATTTACAGGAGCTTAAAAATGAAAAAAGCTTGTACGATTATTTTGGGTCTGTCTCTTGTTCTGATGATGGCTGCATGTGCATCAGCCCCTACTACATCAACGACTACAGGTCCTACCACCACACCGGAATGGTTAAACGATTTTCCCCCCGAAGATGTAATTTGGGGTATCGGAATTGCCAGACAGTCATCTCCGTCCATGTCCATGACAACAGCGGAAGCCAGAGCAAGAGTAGCCATTGCCCGCCAGCTTAATACCAAGGTGCAGGCTATGTTTACGGATTATAATCTTGATGCCGGCAATGTAAACAATCAGGCTAATACTTCCCTGCAGGAAGATGTAAGCCGGTCGATTACCAATATGGACGTTTCCGGAGCCAGACCCATCCAGCGCTGGCAGGCGCCAGACGGAACATGGTGGTACTTATTAGAAATGAATAAATCAGACGCGAGAGGTCAAATAGCCAGTATTCTGGGAAATCAGGAAGCGGCTTTTGCCCAATTCAAGGCGCAGCAAGCGCTGGAGATGCTGGATCACCAGCTTTCCTTGAATGAAGCGCCTGTGCGGGTTGATAACTAACAATATGGCGGCGCTGAATTAAAATTTTCAGCGCTGCTTAAAGTGATAACATATTGAAGAAATTAAATCTCGTCTTATTATCGTTTTTGTTTTTTGCAGCTTGTGCTGGAACGCCCGGGCAGCAAA
>Ga0099364_10012991_pt1 | contig 11202 bp, 11 predicted proteins | sample TergutTh196P3_FD_73070 | JGI IMG/M metagenome (GOLD analysis project Ga0099364, IMG submission 73070) | Microcerotermes parvus P3 segment gut microbial communities from Pointe-Noire, Republic of the Congo - Th196 P3 | ecosystem: Host-associated > Arthropoda: Insects > Digestive system > Gut ... | reverse complement strand
TTTCGTAATCTCATGGATAATCAAAAATAAAACGCAAATTGTTTTCTTTCTATAATCTTGTAAATCTACACAAAAACTGAGAGGGCAGTTTTTTATTGTCTGAACTCAGAGGAATGGCTCGTCTTGAATACACCTCTTATCAAGAGTAGACATACGCCGTTCTTATGGCGATAATTAAAGAAACTGCTTTTACAAGGGGGGTTCTTATGTTTGAACTCAATAACGAGATCAAGGCATATATGCCGCTGATTATTGAGACAGGCTTTTTTGGTAGTGTAAAATAAAATGTGCTTTTGCCTTTCCGGCATAGAGGTGTTAAAGTAAGGAAAGGTGATGGTAAAAATGAGTATCTTAACAAAAGAGCAAATGCGAGCAATCCTGAGGGAGTACAAGGTCACGACGGCGGACGACATCAACCGCGTATTGAAAGACCTATTCGGCGGGCTGCTGCAAGAAGCATTGGAGGCCGAACTGGACACGGAACTTGAATACCCGAAGAACGGCAGTATCCCGGAGGGGAAAACAAACCGCCGCAACGGTCATACGAACAAGACCGTACGCTCGGAACGCGGGGAAATTGCGCTGTCTGTCCCGCGTGATCGTGAAGGCGAGTTTGAGCCTGTTATCGTGAAGAAGCATCAAAAAGAAGTAACGGGTATCGAAGAACAAATCCTCGCCTTGTACGCAAGGGATATCGGTGCGGGACATTCAAGCGCATCTGCATCAACTGTATGGGATAGAGGTTTCGCCCACACTGATTTCCAACGTAACCAACCGGATTATGCCCTTGATAAAGGAATGGCAGTCGAGGCCGCTGTAGCAGACATACGCCGTGGTGTTTCTGGACGCTATCCATTACAAGGTCAAACAGGAGGGTCACATTGTCAACAAGGCTGTCTATATGGTCATCGGCATTGATTTGGACGGTTGCAAGGACGTTCTGGGAATGTACATCGGCGAACATGAAACCTCAAAGCTTTGGCTGACGGTAGTGGTGTCAAGCCTTTTGTGTAAACTCTAAAATAATATTTTTCCGAAGCAAGTTCTGCGGGTATTGCGTTTTTTGCTTGCATATCGCCCTTCCATCATGTATACTGTTAATTAAGGAAAGTAAGATTTCCAAGATTGGAGGCATTGCGATATGGAGATTGCAAAAATTACAACCAGAGGGCAAATAACCCTTCCTATTGATATTCGCAAGAAACTGGGTGTACGTGACGGCGACAAGGTTGTGTTCATGGAAGAGCAAGGGCGGATTGTCGTCGCCAATGCGGCGAAGATTGCTTTTGCCAACCTGCGGGCGGGATTTGCGGGAGAAGCAGAACGGCTTGGCCTGCAAGACGAACAGGATGTAGCAGCGCTGGTGGATGGTGTGCGGACGCAGATGTGGGAGGAACGCCATGCGGGTGATGCTTGACACCAACATCCTCGTCTCCGCCGCCGTTCTGTCCTCCCGTTATATCCTCCCCTTGCTGGATGAACTTGCCGAACGTCATACCATCGTGCTGTCAACCTATGTGGTGGACGAACTGAAAAGGGTGACGCGAGAGAAATTTCCGGGCAAGGGCGCGATAGTGGAGAGATTTTTGCGTGAATTGCCTTTTGAACTGACCTACACGCCGGGAAAAATCGACCCGTCGGAATATCCCGACATACGGGACACAAAAGATTTGCCGATCCTCGTGACGGCAATCAATGAGGATGTTGATGTACTATTGTCCGGGGATGACGATTTCGCACCGCTAGATATGGAGCGTCCCGAAACACTGACGCCACGAAAATTTATGGAAAAGTACGGTCGAGAGAATGACAGATGACACCAACATAGTCAAGATGGACATGGTCAACGGGGTCACGGGGATGCGGTATGTCCACCCTCCTTGCGAAAACGAGCTGTGTCCCTCGCGCGCTTGTCACCCGGCCCGTTTTCCTGCCGCTCTAACAAGTGCCACCCCTGCGGGCGACCCTTGTTTCCGCGTCAGTCGGAGAGCAGGCATAACTACACTTTGCCTCCGGCAAAGTGTGTGGCAGAGGTAAGACCTACGCAGAAAAAACGCCACGACCATCTGTGTGGCGTGACGTTTATTCGTTGTTGGCAGCTCCGTTCCGGGTTGTGTGTGCCTTGTTCCACTACGCTTTTCCAAAGGAAACAGTATAAACTTAAGAAAAAAGATTTGAGCCACTCTGCTCTCCGGCTATTGTTATGGTGTTTAAGGCTTGAAATTAATGAAAAATACAAATTATTTTGATTGCATCAAAGGAATAATAGATAGGTTAGACTAAATATGCACCAGCAAGGCATATATCATGCGACAATGCACCAACTACGAGCTTAACAAATGGGATATTCAAATGTAAAACGAAAGGTGAGTTTCTATCAAATGCGACATCTGTCGACAGATAAACGCTTAGAGTCACAAGGCTTTGAGCGTTTTTTCGTCACTTATTCAAGACCCTTTATCCCGTCTCTTACCGTCTAAACCCACCTGATTTCAACCCATAAGCTGTATAAAAGCTGTACAGCTATAACACGATATCAGCTATGTTACCAAAGGTTTTCATAGCTTTGGCAGAACCCACGGTCGGTGCAAATGTTCCGCTGACCGTATCGCTGCAAACCGCATCTAAAGTATCCGCAACCCCCTGGTAAACCTCGTCTAAAACATGGCTGTAGGTATTCAGGGTGGTCGTGATGTCCTTGTGTCCTAACAGCTTTTGAACGATTCTGGGTGTTAGTCTTCAGACTTTTTGCAGAAGCAAAAAGCGAGAAGAATGAGAGTAAGCAGAGGAATTGAGAAGATGAAAGCAACGGAAGAGGGAGTAAAAAGCGCGCAAAATATCACCATATCCGGATTATCGTACAGATCGGTCAGCAGCTCTTGTGTGTTCCGCAGCGACGCCAGTATGTCAAGATTCCCGCCCAAATCGCTGATGCCTGTGATATAACTGCCGTCGTTACTTTCGGCCAACAGCCTCGTCATATCCTCGACCATCCTGTACATAGGTGAGGTTTCTAGGAGCCTCAGTTCATCAATGTTGCTCCAATCCTTGAAAAAGGTTTTGCCCTCGCCGAACCAGACAGTGTTCCAGTCGATGATATAGTCGCTGCCCAGCATTGCCGCCAAACAGCCGGGGCCGAAGTTGACCCAGTCTTGCGGGAAAGCCTCGCCGTAATATTTCGTGTTCGCCATGCAAAAGCGCGACCACGCGTATCTGGCCTCGAGGTTTTCCCATTTATCATGCGGGGTTTTCGGGTTGTGTTCTTCCCATGACGCGGTCTTGTCAGGTACGGTGATGTGCAGGATGGGTCTGTCGGTTTCTTCGTGCGCCCAGAAAGCGTTGTAGCGGCTAATGGTTTCAGCGTTCATTTCTTCACCTCGTATTCTTTAGCGTATTCATACATAGTCAATACATTTTCAACCGGTGTAATCGCCTGTACATTGTGACACGGTGCAAGTATATACCCGGTGTTGTCGGAGTACAGCGCGTCAATGCACGCCCTAACCTCGGACTTGACTTCCTCAGAGCCCTGAAAAGGCAGCACTAGCTGGTTGTCGATACCTCCGTGGAAGCATAGCTGCTTGCCATATTCCGCTTTCAGCCGCTTCAAGTCCCAACCCGGCAGATGCCATTGCAGGGGGTTGAGGATCTCGCAGCCTTTTCCGACGATCCACGGTATAAGCTCCATAATAGCTCCGTCGTCATGGTGAAAGACTTTAGCGCCGAACTCCCTTGCCAGAGCCACATTGGATTTGTAGTATTTTCCCGCAAAACGCTCTATCATTGACTCGCTCATCAAAAGTCCGCTCTGGCTGCCGAAATCATCTGTCACCTGCGTGATGTCGATCAGCCCATCTCCAGACTCAAGAATCTTACGGGTATGGGCGGACGCGAACTCGTTGAGCTTGAAGAGAATATATTCCGCCAGTTCCGGGTCTCCTGCAAGATCAATAAACATTTGCTCGACGCCACGTATGATTGAGTAGAAGTAAAACAGGGATATATATCCGCCTTCGGTCGCAAACCCTTCGCGCCGGTACAGTTCACATTGTTCTTTTACTTTGGTATAGTCGAACATATCGGTGGTCGGCCATTCGTAATTGGCTTCGATCTCATCTATTGTTTCGTATCTGCCGATAGGAAAGCCAACGGGTTCCTCGTAATAACCTGAGCCGTCAGGCAGCGGGATTTGCTGTGTGGCTATATCCCAGGTGCCGTTTCTTTCAAGGGTGATCATTGGGGTATCTACAGTCATAATACAGTCGATATCAAGTGCTTTAGATAACCCCAATCTGTCATGTACGCCTAATCGTTTCATCAGTTTTTCGGTTATTTCAGGAACACCCCAATAGTCTAATGGGACTCTGTCGGTGGGCTGGTGGTTGATGGCGGCCATGATCCGCTCCCTATGGGTCATTTCTGGTGTTCTCATCTTGGCATCCCCCTACTTTTCATGCTGTTCACAGCAATTTCGTATCAGCTCCACATATCGTCTCACCTTATCAAGCGTGTTGTTGATCCGGTAAACATCCCGCTGGATGATTTCCAAGTGGCATCCTCTCGCGGCTTTGACCGTCTTACCGATACTCTCCGTCACGGCCTGCTCGTCCAACTCAGAACCCACGCCGAGAAAATTAGGAGAGGGTTTACGCATATACACAATGTTTTTCCCCTACAGCTGCTCTCCCATGAACGCTTCATCCACCCACGGCGATACCGAGACCTTCCGAAGATTATCAAGGTCGGAGAGAAAACAGTCCCAAACAGTGGCAACCGCGTCACAGCAGCCGTATGACAGCAAACCGTACGCTCTGCGATACGCTTGTAATGAGGCGCGATGTGTTCGGCAAACATAGTGGGAGAGACCCCCGATGTTTCCTGTGAATCCATGTAACCCCATATATCGGCTGTTTTGAGACCTGCGCCCTGCTGCGGAATCTCATCGGTATAGGAATAGGAGCCTTGGCATAGGTGACACTCATCAACCATAGGCAAAAAGACATTTTCAGTCTCCAGCAGATTGAAAAACGCCAAGTAGTCGGTTGCCAGCATCGACATCATCCGGTGAAACAGCTCGGGATAGTCAAGCATCGCGGTAAACATATCCTCCATCTTCATAATGTGGACAATATCCTGCGTCGGACAGCAGTACAGACTGAATCCAATCTGCCGCACAGGGAGGATGTCTCCGAGGATTTCCGCCTTGAAATCCATTTCGTGGCGCATACTTGTCCGGTCGACACCAAAAAGGGATTTGCCGAGCTTATGAAAATCCTGTTCCAAGTCACATATCGCGGGTATAAACTGATGCCCGAGGCTTGCGCCGGCGTGTTCCTGCTTAACCTCAATGTCGAAAGGGACAAAGTATCTGTGCGGCGTAACGGGGATATACTCCTTGACTATCGTGTCGTCCCCGAAAAGGGTGTGGTTGACGGTTCCCAACAGCAATTCCCGCTCGAGCTTTTGCGCTGTCTCTCCATCGCAGCGCATCAAAAGGGGGGGAGGATATCGTCTTCAAACGAAGCGGTTTCAATCAAAATCATAGGTCGTGAAGAGCCGCTGAACGCGCCGTGCAGCGTCCAATCCTCTCGAAGTTTGGTCATTTGCGGTCTGTGAGCCAGCTCCAGTTGACGCTTTGCCAGTTCTCTTAGAATATAGCGGTTTTTCTCATTCATGACTCAACCTCTCCGCTTTTTTTACAATCGCTTTTGCCTCATCTTCTGTTTTCGCATACATGATTAACAACAAACCTTTGGATGACAAGGCCTCCAGCAACCCCTCCATGATAACTTCGTTATATGTGTGAATAACAAGGCTTTTGCCCGCGCTCTGCATCCTTTTTAAGATTGGGATATATTCCAAAGGAGAGGGTTGACCGTCACAGTGGGTCCATTGGATGCATCGAAGCTTCTCCACTGAGAGGAGAGAATCTATGAATCTGATCTGCTCAATGCCGTCAAAATGATACAACGGATAATCAAGAAAATCAGATTGATCTATTAACTCCGGCAATATAAATTCATCAAACATCGGAGGCGACATCATAACAGATATGTCGCTTTCTAACTGCCCGTGCTTATCCGGAGCCCAGGTGTTCAACCAGCCGATTGATGTTCCTCCATGGTTATTATCCAATAGTAGAGGAAATAACTCGCCGTGATATTTCTTCCATGCGTCGTTGACCTTCGCCAGCGCCTTATGCACCCATTCTCTTTCCTCCAGCATGTCCATCAGCAGATTTTCGCTTCCCCGCAAATGGGCGAGAGCGTCGGTGTTGCCGCAGGCGTCGGGCGTTGGGATGAAATACCGCCCGTTGCATTCGTTGGCAAGATACTTTGCCAACGCAACTGTCTTCCGATATAAGAACGAATCAGCGTCGAAAACCAACTTGTCTTGTTCGATGTTATGGATGCAGGTTTCAAACCAAACGGTCGTCTGTGTATGATGAAAGCGGCACCCTTTGAAAAAACCGGCATGTCCGCAGGCCGGCATTCCAATTCCGATTTGCGGCATGGCGTCTCCGGCGAGATAAGTATTCTCAAGCCAGTCCAGCGCCCGCTCTAAAACCTGTTCACCGTCATAATAGTATTTTTCCTTTTCAGCTCCCGTTTTAGGATACTCAAAATGACGGTACTTCCCTCCGTTCTTCGGAGCGGACACCGCAACCATACAGCGGTCAACCATTTCCCCTTGCCAGAATGCTTCAAACCGTTGCCTTGTCTTATCCCAGTTTTGCATGAGTTCCACACTCTCGTCCCCCTATTTGATTAATACATCATGTTATCCCTGTATATCTCAAGTGCGTATTTATAGTCTTCGTATTTGACATTCGGTGAGAGCGAATGGTCGGAACCGAAAAAGAAGCGAACACCAATGGCTTTCATCTCCCGCGTCAGACGGATGACTTCTCTTTTGATAAGCTCTCTATCGCCGGATTCAAAAATCCTCACGTCCATGCCTCCCACAAAAGCCAACTTGTCGCCGTACTGCTCCGCAAAACGCAGCACATCGCACCCGGCCTTCACTTCCATCGGGTTGAGAGCGTCAAAACCCGCTTCGATAATCATCGGCAACGCCTTTTCAATGCCGCCACAGGAGTGCAAAATTACACATACACCACGTTCATGAAAGAAATCAACTAATTCTTTATAATAGGGAAGATACAGCTCCCAAAGCGTATTTGGTGAGCAGAATAAACCGTTGCGGTAGCCTAAGTCCTCATAGATATAGGCCACATCAGGAGCGCCGCACACCTCCATAAGCCGATTATAGTGAGCCTTATAATAGTCGGTATATACCCTGTTGAAGTCCTTGATCCACTCGGGATCTAAAGCAAACGACTCGAACATGGACACATCACCCGCGCTTGCGCGAAACGCCTCCCAAATAAACGGGTTATGGATCGTTGTAGCCCTGTCACCGTCTTTCCATTGTTCAAATAAGGGCTTTGCATTATCCAGACCTAACCGCAAGTCATCTGTTTTCAAAAGCAGGGAGCGATATTTTTCCTCCCACACCTCGCGGCTGGTCATAGTAAAATCGATATGCTCCGGTGTGCCGGATTTCTTTTTCCACCACTTGAAAATCGCACCCGCGCCGTTCTTTGTGATTTTCCAATCCTCGGTTTCTTCCAACACCTCTTCATATCCACGAACAGGCATATTATCCGTCCAGCCTCCCACAGATATTAAGTCATAACCAAACCATTCTTCGGGGGTTACATCCACAGACTTACCTGTTTCTGTGTCTTCTTTGACTAAGTATCCTTGTATGCGCCAATCCTGCTGTAGTTCCCACCATAGGCTGTCGTACAGCCCTATACGTTCCGGAGTCCCTTTATTAAGCAGGGCAAGCGCGTTTTCTCGTGCGTTCATCATAGTTTCTGTGCCTCCTCTTTTGCAATTTGTGTCCAGCGGATGACGTTTTGCGGATTTTTACCGATGGTAGTGCAGTCTTTCATAATGACTTCGACCCTGCAATTCCGCGTCGCTTTAAGTGATTCCCGCAGACTTTGCCGGATGTAATCTTCATCAAGATTGGACTGCGCCAGATACGAAGGCTTCGGTTTTAACGAAAAGATATAGCGACTCCCCATTTTTTCAGCCATATCCGGTACATCAGACCATGGGGATATGGATACCCTGCGCAAACGGGGTATCCTCTCAATGGCGTGCCATCGTTGGTTCAGCGGTTCACAGCAGCCATAAGCGTTAATTCCGAAACGCTCAAGGATAGGTATTTGATAAGGCAAGATAAACTCCTCAAACATTTCGGCCGATATCTGGCTGGTTTCTTGACTCTCGCCAAAGCCCCACATATCCTTCAATCGTATATGCTCCCCATCGAAATCTTTCATCGGCAGTTCATTCGTCCAACCAAAACCTCCGGAGCCTATGTATGCACCGTCATGGTTTGCGGTCAATAAATTGTTTTTCTCCAAATAGTCCAATTTTGCCATAGTGCCGTCCCGCAAGAAAGCCATTAAGCCATGCAATTCATCGGGGTAGTCATACATATCGTACATGATTTGCTCCAATCCCCGCAACCCAGCTAGGTTTACGGTAAGACCCAGCGACCACCACCACCACCCGGCTCTACGCACATCTAAAAGGTCCCCGAATATATCGTTTGCGGCATCATAACGTCTGGTTGTTTCTTCATAGTCTATTTTCAGTTCCGGAAAGTGCAATTTCGTTATGTCCGTATAGTCTTTAATCGGAGGGTCAAGCCGGAAAGCACCTCCATTTGCGCCGCCTATCCTCTGAGCTCGAAGCCCCCATTCCTCATCAAAAACATACGGCACAACAAACCGGGCTTCTGTGACTCGGTCATCCCGCATTGACTCTGCCCAGAATAATTCTTTTCGGAGCGTCGCCTCGAACCCTCTCGCCAAACACCCTTCACATTCGAGAGAATTGTCAGTTATGATCTCTCCCCAACCAACCTCGGGGTCACAAAAGATAACCGGACGCGTCGGTTTAAGTGCGTTAAGGCTATACCACAACGCTTTTTTTTCATCCTCAGCGGGTAGGACGGATAGTTCGGCTAAACGTGCCGCCAAGGAGCGGAGAACATTTTTATCTTTCAAAAGCAGTCCATTGTTTTGCATTATTACCACCTTGTTTATAGAAGAAACGCGCCAAAAATAGGATTGTTGTATCCATTTCCAGCGCGTTCCCAAACTATACTATCATTGTTTAATCTATTCGCCTACCTAAAGGCAGGGTGCATTTCCGAATAGTGGAAGTCTGCTGGGATAGCCGCCATGTCCGCGTTTTCCGCCATCCATTCGACATGTTGCGCATATAGATAGTCATTCAGTTCTTTAGCACCCATCGCAATAGCTTCATTGATCATGGCCTCCCACTCTCGCTCAAAAGCATCAGGCGTTAAAATTACCGAGCGAAGAATCATTGCCGGAAGTTCGCCCCAGATCCTGTTGTTGATGTCGGCCATCGCGTCATCATGCGGACCTACGGGTCCCGTATCGCCCAAATAGCCGCTGTTTTTGTTGGCCGTAATCCATTGAGCATTATCAAGCGCCCATTGCGACACATTGCTTTCAGCGGTAGGAAGATTAAGAGAGGCTCGTGAGTATGCTGTCCCGCGTGCCTGATACAACGGCAGACTGCCATACCGAATTCTGGCGGCAGACACATCATCGTTCAGATTGTCATCCAAGTCACTGAACTCGTCTCTGTACCAATAATAACCAGAAAATGGTCCATCCGCCTTTAGTTCAATCATGTCCGGTGAAGCGTGCAAAGCGATAATTCTTGCGCCTTCATCTGTAAACGTCCATTCGGCAAACTCAGCCAACCGCTCAATTAACTCCGGCGATGCTTTGTCGGTTACATACATTACACAGATGGGATCCGGGCCGGGTAAATTATTTTGAGGCACAGGTCTGCTAACGCCGGGTATCCTCGGAATCGGAAGCGCTGTATAGTCAGCGTTGCCGGCCGCTAGAATATTGTTGATGAGCCCACCGTCCCCGTAGAAAGCGGGAATCACGACCGCGCCGGCGCCATTAATGACTTTTTCATTGAACATTTCCGGCTGTTGGGTAGCCCAATCGGGATCGACCAAGCCTTCATTCCACATCTGATTAATGAATTTCATGGCTTCGTATCCGGATTGAGTAAAGGCCCAATGTGCATACCAAGAATCCTTGGCAAGGCCCGCCCAAGTCACGCCGTGAGCATAGAACATGGCGGCTTGGAACATATAATCGGCGGGGTGCATCATCAGCGGGTATACCGGCTGACCATTGCCCTGCCTAAGGTCTAAGTCCTTGGCTGCCCTGAGAAATGCCGCAAACTCATCCAGCGTCTCCGGACGCGTGCCGCCGAGCATATCAAGAATGTCATTACGAACCAGCCAAGTACCGAGATCGCGCTCATCGCCGCTCGGTTCCCCCGGATTGAAATTAGCCCCTATCGGAAAACCGAAAATATATCCGTCAAGGCTGGTCATGTTGGCTAGCTGTCTGCTATAGGTTTGCTTGATGTTGTACAGGGTCGGAAATCTGCTTGGGTCATCAAAATACTGATCCAAGTTGGCCCACCCAAGGCGACCCGCTTGACTGTTAATTCCCGCGTGCGCATTGTAAATCATTACTTCGGGGTAGGTTCCGGCGCTCATCCAAAGGGTAAGCTGCTCCCATTCGTCAATGGCAAGAGGTTCATAGTTGATTTCCAAGTCGAATCTGTCGTTGACGTATTGCGTAACAAGACCGTTATTGTCTCTGGTGTCAACTCCCGTTGCAATACTAAGATTAACCCAAGTGAGTGCTATAGGTTCCCTTGGGTCTTCCAAGTTGGAGTTAGGGGTTGCTGTACTAGAGTCAGGAGAAGCGTCTGCTGATGGCGTGGGTGAGGGTTCGCCAGACTGGGAAGCGCAACCAGCGGCCAGTGCCAGCACGAGTACGATGCTCAGGGACAGGCAAAGTAGCTTTTTCATTTTGGGGCCCTCCTATATTAATTTTGGTTTCGCTCACAACTTTGGGTTAGGTATTCTTTATTCTTTTATCGATCCTATCATCACCCCGTGTATAAAATATTTTTGCACAAAGGGATATACGAAAATGATGGGGAGCATAGACACCACCAATGTGGTTGCGCGTATAGACGATTCGCTGATTGTTCTGCCGATATCTTGACCGCTGGCGCTCATAGCCGCTGCATCGGCGGCACTGCTTAC
>Ga0099364_10012990_pt1 | contig 11203 bp, 10 predicted proteins | sample TergutTh196P3_FD_73070 | JGI IMG/M metagenome (GOLD analysis project Ga0099364, IMG submission 73070) | Microcerotermes parvus P3 segment gut microbial communities from Pointe-Noire, Republic of the Congo - Th196 P3 | ecosystem: Host-associated > Arthropoda: Insects > Digestive system > Gut ... | reverse complement strand
GTCGCGGAGCGTGAGATTCGGACATTGGTCTTGGATCGGATGGTGACACAGGGAGTGCGGAGTGATGTTGGTAATGAATGGCATGAACGTTTTTGGACGGTATTGGCGACGTGTAAGCGCCGGGGCTTGAATGTGCTGTCGTTTTTACGGGAGTCGATATTGAGTCTTCTTCATGGTCTGCCTCCGCCGAGTCTATTCAAACCTATCAACGAAAATTGACCGTGAACGCTTACAGTTTTTCGGGGGCACATCGGTTACTGAGGTTGTTTTGTTATTGTGAATGAGGTGAAAATGAGGTTTTTGACTCTCGATACTTTACAATGTTACGGTTTTGCAAAACGTGTCGACGGATCGGGCAGGATTGCATTGACTGAAAGAATGTTGACTGAAAAAGCATTGTCCCGAATAGGGCGAAGTCGCCGGAAGCCCCAATCTGCTGACTTTTTTCTCCATCTTGTTTTTCTCCGGTTTCTGGTTTACAATGTTCCCGTGCGGTTTTTCCGCAGTTGATTAACAACCCTTACATTAACACAGAGAGGACACTATTATGGACAGAAGAAATTGGATCACGAAGACACTCGGCGGCATCGCAGGCGTAACAGCCCTGCTGGGTGGTGCCGCCGCTTTCACCCAAGTGCGGCAACCCGCCTTACAAGGGCGGCAGCCCATTCTGGGACAGGGAACGCTCGGGCAACGGAGAGGAACCCCGCAACCCTCGCTCACGAAGTACGACAACTCCCGATTCTACAATGCCGACGGCAGTTTCAACGAAGACACCGCAAAGGCAGCCTACGCTGAAATGTTCCGCTTTCACAACTATTCGCTTGCCGATGTCGTGAATGATGAACGCTTCTGGGTCGCAGAGTTCGGACTTGGAGATTTTGCCAACGTCGGGATGGGCGGGATTTTCTGGTACAACGACAAAGAGCACGGCTATTTCGGACATGAAATTTACCTGTTGCCCTTCCAGATGATTCCCGAACATGCCCACGTGCCGGCGGAAGACAAACCGGCGAAGCATGAATACTGGCAAGTCCGAAACGGCAGCATTTTCAACTTCGGCGAAGGCGGTTCCAAAGATGATCCGTTGCCGGTGCAACTGCCGAAATCGCAACTGGATGCCAACGCGATCACGGCATTCAAGTGCGTTGAACTGACCGCTACTACTGGACTCGGCAAAGGCGAAGCCGTCCTGAATCGGCTTGGTGCTTTCCACTTCATGATGGGCGGTGCCGACGGGGCTATTGTTACCGAGTATGCCTCCTATCACAGCGGAGAGGGACTCCGGTTCCAAAACCCGAAGGCATCGGCGTGAAAGAAACCGGCAAAGGGAAATATACTGCAAAATGTCAATGATTGCTTTTTTTCTTTGTGCACCTTTGTGTTCTTTGTGGTTCAAAAAGAATTAACCACGAAGTGCACAAGGGACAATTTGGCACCGTTTTTGGTATAATAAACTGTCTTGATGCTGTTGTGTCCGGTTTCGGCAGTCCCTGTTGCGATAATTCATGAAGTGCCAAAAGTGTGATAAGGAGGCGACGTTTAACGTTGCAATTTTGACGGGTTCCGAACCAATCGAACTCCATTTTTGCGACGAACATGCCCAGGAGTATCTCAATCAACCCGCTGTACAGGGCATTACGGTCGAATCGTTGGCTTCGGTGCTGGCACACGGGACTGCCCGAAAAATGTCTGTCAGCAAAGCCGCCGAGGAACTGCAAGAACTTGACCAGCAAACCTGTCCGATTTGCGGGATTAGTTTTCACGATTTGCGGCATCAAAGACATCTTGGTTGTCCTCACGACTACGATTTTTTCAACAAGCAGATTGATGCTCTCGTTCTAAACTTTCACGGCGAACACAAACACACGGGAAAAGTGCCTCCGCACCATGCCGAAGATGCCAAAGAACGCATGCTCTTAATAAAATTCCGCCGGGACTTAGATGATGCCGTCCAATACGAAGACTATGAACGTGCCTCTAAACTCCGCGATAAAATTAGGGAAATCGAACAGAAACCAAGGGGATACCGACAGAGCCAATAACCAATCCTGATATACTGCGGCACGGCAATAATTTACCTTTTTCTCCTACGTGTCCCCTTTGTGTCCCTTGTGCACTCTGCGAGTAATTTTAACACGGAGGGGAAATCGGCAATTTGCAGCGTGGTACGGTATATCTGCGAAAATCACAAATTATCAGAAAAGTAAGTTGACATTCCCTTTTTTGTGTGGTACGCTGGGGTTAACTTGGGGGCAAGATAGAGAAGTTAGCCGCTCCGCTTGCGGAGCGCGTGGGCGTATGAACAACCCGCCGCAAGCGGGCGACGCTAACAGCCGTCGATGAATTACCAAGTTTACATGCCTTTTAGGATTTCGTCGGGAGCACAATTTCCTGACGGGATTCACAACCCTTAACTTATGGGAGGTTTTTCATGAAATCCCAAGCCAAATCGTCGTTTTCCCGACGCAATTTTCTCAAAACCTCGGCACTCGCCCTTGCCCCGCTTGTCTTACCTGCAACGGTACTCGGACGAACCGGCACCGCTCCCAACAGCAAAATTACTCTCGGCGGTATCGGCATCAACGGTCGAGGCTGGTATGTATTAGAACGAATGCTCGTCCAGCCCGACGTACACTTTCTCGCCGTCTGCGATGTCAGAGCAGATAGACGCAGAGCCGTCAAAGAACAAATCGACCGCCGATACAACAGTTCCGACTGTGCGACCTATCGTGATTTTCGCGAACTGTTGGAACGCAAAGACATCGATACTGTATTGATTGCCACCGGCGATAACTGGCACGCCCACGCCTCCATCTACGCCGCACGAGCAGGAAAAGATGTCTTCAGCGAAAAACCCTGTGCGATCACTATCGACCTCTGCGGCAAACTCGCGGCAACGATGCGCCGCTACGGCACCGTCTTTCAAGGCGGAACGCAACGGCGGAGTCTCAAAAATTTTCAACTTGCCGTCGATTTGGCACGAAGCGGAAAACTGGGAAAGATTCATGCTGTCCACGCTTCCATTTATACGTTGCGCTGCCGATACGATTGGTATCCCGCCCAGCCGCTGCCAGACCGCGAGGAGATCGATTGGGATATTTGGCTCGGTCCTGCTCCGTGGCGACCGTACAACAGAGCATACGTCATGGGAGACTGGCGCGGACATTATGATTTCGATTCTGGTGCGACGCATCACGATTGGGGAGCGCATACCGTTGACCTTTGTCAATGGGCATTGGATGCCGACGGCGATGCTCCCGTCAAGTATTGGGCAGAGGGGAATGTCATGCATGCGACGTACAAGAACGGTGTCAAACTTGTGATGCGTCCCGAAGGTTGGCTGGGGCTGGGAACATGCCCTGTGCGATTTGAGGGGGACGAAGGCTGGGTTGAAACCGGCGACAGCGGGCGCATTGTTGTGTCGCCTGATTCGCTTCGCAGTGAAATCGGCACGTTGGAAAACATTCCGGCGGGGACTGATCCGATTACGCATGCTCGCAACTTTTTCGATTGCGTGAAAACGCGTCGGCAGCCGGTCTGCAATGCGGATGTGATTGCCGGTTCGCACATCGTTTGCCATGCCTCGGCGTTGTCGTGGTTGTTGAAACGTGAGTTGACGTTTGATCCGATCAAGGTTGAATTCACCGATGCCGAAGCGAACCGAATGCGCACTCGTGAATGGCGCGAACCGTGGAACGTGTGACGGTTGCCAACTAACCCACTTACAGCCTTGGCGGCAAAAAAGTTCACAGAGCCCGGTGCGGTAGCACCGGAGCTACCGCTCCGGGCTCTGTTTGTTTTTTGCTAATTTTTTCCACTAACCCACTTAACTATTATGAAAAGACACACAATCATTTACCTGTTATCGTTCCTGCTCGTCATTTCCGTTGCGAAAGCGGATGACATTGCGACCCTTCGTTCCTTCTTGGACAACAAGCCGGACGACCAAGCCACATTGCACGGCGTGTACATGGCGTGCCTGAATCTGACACGGACAGGCACCGAAGAGGCAGTGCCGCTGCTCACGCAACTGCTTGATGATGAGCGATTCTCTACCGTAGCGAGAACCGCTCTCGTCAATATACAAGGCAAAGGAGCAACGCCGTTACAGCAAGTCCAGACGCAAGATGCCGCGATGCTTGCCTTGCTTTTAGATGAAGAAAAAGGAACTGCCGCTTTGGTCGAAGCACTCAAAAACGACAGCGAAATTCCTTTCAGAATTATCCTGCGTGCCGTGCTTGAAATGGAGTCGCCCGACACCGGCAAAATCGTTCTCGGCAACATGGGCGATCTTTCCGTCGAACAGCAGGCGGCACTGATTCGCAATCTCGGTGCGAGAAAGGAGCCTGCCATCGTGCCTTGGCTAACGAGCCAAGTTATGACAGGCATACATTCGGACTTAAGGTTGGCTGCCATTGAATCTCTCGGCGAAATCGGCGACCTCAGCGCCGTGGAGGCATTACTCGGTGCCATTGGCAGACCGAATACATTAGACGGCAGAGACGACGAACTCGCCCAAGCCGCTACGGAAAGCCTCAAACTTTTCAAAGGAGAAGAATTCGACAAAAAAATTGTTGAGCAACTGACCAGCGAGGCAATGGATGTGCAAGTGGCAACACTCGAAGTGATCGGCGAACGCAGGATTACTGTTGGCGCTAATATCGTGAAAGCGTTGTGTCGATATTCTGGATACGAGGACTACAAAATTCGTTCGGCAGCATATAAGGCATTCGCACAATCTTCACAAGCAACCGCAAACGATATTAGTTATTTGCTTACACATGTACTTTTTTGGGACTTTGTGCGAGTCAGCGAAAGCACAGCTGCTCGTGAAGCCGTCTTGACAATGTGTCGTAGGACAGCAGAGAAAGATCAAGCAGTCGAACTGTTTGTCGAAGCATTGAAAAACGCCAACGCAGAAAAAGGTAGTTTCCTCCTCGACTGCCTCTTCGCCCTCGGCGGTAAAGAAGCGGCAGAAGCCCTCGCAACGGTCGCAATGGGAACCAACGACGCACTCACCGACAAGGCGACGCAACTTCTCGGTCGCTGGACAACGCCGGAGGTCGCACCCTATCTGATCCACATTGCAGAAAACCATCCCGTTGACCGGTATCGCAGCCGCACTCTTCGAGGCTATCTCCGTGTCATTCGGCAGATGGGACTGCCTGTGGAGCAAAAGGTAGAAATGGCGGAAAAGGCGTTTGCCGCCGCACAAACCGATGCCGATAAAGAACAGGCAAAGGAAGTGCTGGAACGTTTCCAAGCGATGATGAAAGGAACGCCGATTTTCGATGGCAAAACCTTTGACGGCTGGGAGTTCCGCGACAACGAAGAGTGGTTCCGCATTGAAGACGGGGCGATTGTCGGCGGTACGTTTGACAGACCGATTCCCCGAAATGAGTTTATCGTGTCGGCAAAGGAGTACGGCGATTTCACGTTGCGGATCGAATGTAAGGCACTCGGTCGAGGTTGCAATGGCGGGGTACAGTTTCGGTCATTCCGCACTCCTGCCGATAGCCGCAATCCGAATGAGATGATTGGTTATCAGGCGGACATGACGGAGACGACGAACTATTGGGGAGCGATTTACGACGAGTCGCGGCGTAACCGATTCATTGCGGAACCGCCGAAGGAGTTGATCGAGCGGATATTCCGTCCGAACGATTGGAACGAGTATGTGATCGTTTGCAAGGGGAACAATGTGAAGGTTTTTCTCAATGGCGAACTGACGGTGAACTACACGGAAGCGGATGCGAACATTCCGCAACGGGGTTTCATTGGTTTGCAGATTCACAGCGGTCCGCCGAGCGAGACGTGGTATCGGAATATACGGATTGAGGAATAGTTACACATTGAGTAGTTACACTGAAAACGGCATGAAATTGGACTTTGCGGGCTTTGCGCATCCTCTGCGTTCTCTGCGGTTAAGTCCTTTTTTTAACCGCAAAGAAGACGCAAAGTTCGCGAAGAAAAACGTCCCATTTGTCCCCGTGTACGGTATAACCGCAAAGAACACAAGGAACACAAAGAAAAACGAGCAATTATCGGCGTTTTGCAGTTGCAGTATAGTATCTTGACTACTTCGCCGCGGACTCAATTTGCCAGTATTCCAATTCGACGGGCGTGCTGCGTCCGAAAATGCTGATGATGACCGTTACACGGCCGCTGGTTAGATCAATGTTGTCCACTATGCCTTCGAGTGTTTCAAAGGGACCTTCTTTGACTTTGACTTCCTGTCCGACTTGATAACCGACTTTGAGAGTGGGTTCCTTTGCAGGGCCCTCTTCCGCTAATTTGAGGATACGCTCTACCTCGTGTGCGAGCATCGGAGTCGGTTTGCCCATCGCTCCTGTAAAGTCGCCGACTCCCGCCGTTTCCCGAACGAGAAACCATGTGTCGTCGAAGACCTCCATATAGATCATGATGTAGCCCGGATAGAGTTTTTTCTTCACAATCTTCTTTTTTTCTCCGCGAATTTCCGTAACCTTTTCCATAGGTACAAGTATTTCGCCGAAGAATTCGCCCAGCCCAGAAACAGCAATGCGGCGTTCGAGGTCTTTTTTGATAACATCCTCCCGGTTGACCTGTACTTTCAGAATGTACCAATCCTTCTTTCCGACAGTCGTCCGTTCCACTTTCTCTTCAAAATGGAGTCTCGGCGGCGGCGCATCAAAGTCAGCATCATCGTCTTCCCAAATCGCCTCGGCGGATTCACTCGACACTTCGTACTGTGGTTCCTCCATCGGCACCTCGGCAACGTGCCGATCTTCGGTCTGGGGTTCGTTCATTGTTACTGTTTCGGACATGTTATAATTTATTTCATCTATTGTGCCGTACAAGGGGACAAATTGTGCGTTCTTCTTTGCATACCTTGCGTACTTTACGGTTCAATCCTTTGTGTTAACCGCAAAATACGCAAAACTAAATTTTATGCCGTTATGGTATAAAAACTAACTACTGTATCCCTACGACTTTGAAAATGGAAATCAATGCAAAGTCGTAGACGAGGAACAATCCCGCCAGAAACAAAAAGACCACCAGCACAACGATAGTGGACGATTTCAGTTCCGCCCTGCCGGGCCAGGAAACCTTTGCCATCTCCGCTTCGACGGAAATGAGGAAGTCGGCGAACGTTATCCAGTTGACAAGCCGCCATCCGAACCAAAGCCCGAAGAGCAGAATCGCTCCCGCGATTGAGTAGGTGAACACGGGAATGAATGCGGCATCAAAGAGGGCAATGCCCTCGTTCAGTGCCGCGGCTAATTCTGCATCGGCCGTGTCTCTTGCCGTTTGTAACTGGGCGTTCCATCCGGCAAACCATGTTCCCCATCGGGCGACCCACGTTAAGTCCATTAGGGTACATTTCCACGCGGCGGTGGCAAATAGAACCCAGACACCCCACATCGTCAGTTTGCGAATCAAACGCCCCTGACTGGCTTTGTAACGGCGAATCCGAAATAGTTCTTTGAGTAGTTCCATGTTTTCATTGACGTTTTCATTGACATTGACTATGACAATCGCGGCGGTTGTCTGTTAGCACCTGTGCGGCGCAGTGCGTCTTGCAGGCAAGACGACTAACAACGCAATCACGGAGGGAGGGAATCGAACCCCCACCAGCGGTTTTGGAGACCGCAGTTCTACCACTAAACTACCCCCGTCCAGGAAGACGGCAAATTACAGACGGCAGACAGCAGAAAATATCTGCTACCGTCCGCCGTCTGCCGTCTGCTGTCTTATTCAATCACTTTCGTTACCACGCCGGAGCCGACGGTACGGCCGCCTTCGCGGATGGCAAATCGGGCATTCTCCTGCATCGCAATGGGCGAAATCAATTCGACTTCCAGTTTCACGTTGTCGCCGGGCATACACATTTCCGCATCGCCCAGAAGTTTCAACGCTCCCGTCACGTCGGTCGTTCTGAAATAGAACTGCGGACGATAGCCGGAGAAGAAGGGAGTCGCACGGCCGCCTTCGTCTTTCGACAAGACGTACACTTCGGCTTCAAACTTGGTGTGCGGCTGAATCGAGCCGGGCTTGGCAAGCACCTGACCACGCTCGATTTCCTCACGCTTGACACCGCGAAGGAGCAGACCGACGTTGTCGCCTGCCTGTCCCTGGTCGAGTTCCTTTTTGAACATTTCGACACCGGTACAGACGACTTTACGCTTTTCATCGGTGAATCCGACGATTTCGACTTCCTCGCCGACTTTGATGACACCACGCTCGATACGGCCGGTGGCGACGGTCCCGCGTCCTTCGATGGAGAACACGTCCTCGATGGCCATCAGGAACGGTTTATCCTGTTCACGCGGCGGTTCGGGAATGAATGTGTCCAGAGCATTCATCAGTTCGTCGATGCACTTCGAGGCGGCGGGATCGTCCGGCTTCTGCTGCGCATCCCGGGCAACACCGCGGATAATCGGGGTATCTTCGGGGAAGTCATATTTTTCGAGGAGTTCTCGGACTTCGAGTTCGATGAGTTCGAGGAGTTCCGGGTCGTCCAACAGGTCAACTTTGTTGAGGAAGACGACGAGTTTCGGCACATTCACCTGGCGTGCCAGGAGGACGTGTTCCTTTGTTTGGGGCATCGGGCCGGCATCGGCGGCAACGACGAGGATCGCACCATCCATTTGGGCGGCACCGGTGATCATATTCTTGATGAAGTCGGCGTGACCGGGGCAGTCGATGTGAGCGTAGTGCCGATTGTCGGTTTCGTATTCAACGTGAGCGACGGCAATCGTTACCGTCTTGGTTGCATCCCGAACCGTCCCGCCCTTGGCGATGTCGGCGTAACTTTTCACTTTTGCCAGTTTCTTTTGGGCTTGAACTGCGAGAATGGCGCTCGTCAGGGTGGTCTTGCCGTGGTCGATATGCCCGATGGTTCCCACGTTGACGTGCGGTTTAGTGCGTTCGAATTTTTCTTTTGCCATTATGTTTTCTCCTATAAGGTCTGGTCGCCAGGTGGTTACTGGCTAGCGGTTAGGACTACACAATCGGTTATTGACCCCCTAACCACTGGTCATTAACCACGAAGCTGTTGATGAGAATTGAACTCATGACCTCGTCCTTACCAAGGACGTGCTCTACCGACTGAGCTACAACAGCGGCATACACGGAGCCCGTATCGTAAGATAGGGTCGTCCCTGGCTTACGCCACGGGCTCTGTAAAAATTTTTCAAGCGGGTGAAGGGAATCGAACCCTCGTCTTCAGCTTGGAAGGCTGTGGCTCTACCATTGAGCTACACCCGCTGGTTTGTTAGCCGCCACACCTGTGCGGCGCATACACGGTGCGCCGCACAGGTGCGACAGCTAACACTGGGGGATGGAGGATTCGAACCTCCGAAGCGTATCGCAGCGGATTTACAGTCCGCCCCCTTTGACCACTCGGGAAATCCCCCCTTTTTTTAATGGTTAATTGTTAATGAAAAAACATTAACCATTCTCCATTAACACAAAGCTGGCTCCATTAACACAAAGCTGGCGATGGGACTCGAACCCGCAACCTGTTGATTACAAATCAACTGCTCTACCGATTGAGCTACGCCAGCATTGACTCTTAATTCTGGGCACGTAACGGGGCTAAATCGTTCTTTCTCGCCGCTTGAGACGATTCGGACAACGAAACCGGCTCCTTTCAAGTAGCGATAGTATAGCATGAACCGGTTTTACGGCAAGGGGGAGAGAGAAATGGGCAAAAAATGCCCGATGTGTCCAAGATTTGAGGATATTTGCTGATTCCTTTACGGTTATACAGGAAACGGGTAGAAAACAGACGTTATGTTTTCTTTGAGGTCTTTGCGCATTCCTTGCGTCCTTTGCGGTTAAAAAAGAGGATTTGAGAGAGTTGACTCATTTATACTTTTCCACATTTTGCTCCGCAACAACCCTTTTCAAGGTTCTCTATTTTACCAAAAAGATGACTTTTTGGTAAAATAGGTGACTTGAGGATAAGTATTCATGCCCACGAATACCACAAGGTATACATAGGTCACCGCTACCCAAAATTTAGTGGGTGTTTTTCCTTTTCTTTGCGTCCCTAATGAGTAGCAGGGTTTTGCGTGCTTTGCGGCGAAAAAATATCTAACCGAAGAGTACGTAAAGGGTTGCGCAAAGGGCGCAGAGAAGATAACGTAATGACAAAAAAAACGTTTACCCGCTAAACTTGGACACACCCGCAGTATATCCGGGGACTGTACTGCGCTTCGTCCCCGGCTCTTTGGCTTTGCTTATGCTCTGTTTGAACATCACCTCTGAAGGCCCGTTTGTAAGCAATGGTCGTGTTTTTCCTATCGGCGGAAGGAAAATTTTAACTATTTTCCCTACTTTGGCCATTCGGTTAAACTGTTTTTTTTTTCATGCCGAAAAAGTGAGTATCAACGGATAGCCGACAAATAGACGTGGGGTACCGTGCCGTTGAGTGGTGCGTTCCGCATAGAGAACAAATTAATTTAAGGAATGAAAATATGTTAGTCCTGTCCAGGTACCGTGATGAAAGTATTTATGTTGGTGATGACATTGTTATTACGGTGGTTGACATTCGAGGAGACCGTGTACGGATCGGAGTACAGGCACCGTCTGATGTAACTGTGCATCGGCAGGAAGTTTACGAAGCAATAAAAAATGGTGTCCACCGTGAACCGAGTGCGGCAACCCGAAAGATGGAGCCTGCGTCGGGCGCTTCGGCCGCTTCGAAGCCGGGCGGAGCCCCGCTGGGGCAGGAATTGAGCAAACGGAAAGCAAAGATGGCTGACGAAGCGAAGGGATTGCCCATCAGCATTGACCCAACTGTCGAATTTGGCGGATTGACTTCGGAAGGCATCACGGTAATGCCGTAGAGAACATTACGGGGCGCGCCCGCCCGACGATGAGCGGCAGAGAAAACCTCGAATGGATGACGCAGCGCGCCCGGTTTTCATGGAGCACGTTCGCTGGGCACATCCACAGTGCCCGGAGCGTCAGTTAGGGAATCAACCGGTGATTCCCTAACTTACACCACGGGCCCTGTGAACGTTTTTTCTTTGCGCCCTTTGCGTACTTTGCGGTTAAAAAAGATTTAACCGTCAAGTACGCAAGGAACGCAAAGTTTTTTATACCTGGACTTTTGCAAATTTGCATTTGGCACTGTAAATACCGGCATCAAACGCATATAAAATTGACCAAAAAAGTTTATCGGTACCGAAAAATTCACGCCCGACACGTT
>Ga0099364_10012989_pt1 | contig 11203 bp, 12 predicted proteins | sample TergutTh196P3_FD_73070 | JGI IMG/M metagenome (GOLD analysis project Ga0099364, IMG submission 73070) | Microcerotermes parvus P3 segment gut microbial communities from Pointe-Noire, Republic of the Congo - Th196 P3 | ecosystem: Host-associated > Arthropoda: Insects > Digestive system > Gut ... | reverse complement strand
AGAGTGGCTTTTTGCAGCTTTCCCGGACAATAATGCGTTATATGGTCAGTGGCTTCCGCCTACTGCCATAGAGAATCGCTTCAAAAAGCCACTCTCACGGGTACCTCCTGAGCAGTTACAAAGACTCCTGCATAGTTGCCGTCGCCTCTACCTCTTCCCGTATGTCTTCACCGTATCGAACATTGCTTCCACGTTTTCCGGTTTCGCGTGGTCATATCCTGCGCCGGTCGAGAATATGTACCCGCCGCCGGGGGCTAGGATATCGATCAGGCGCTTTGCCTCGTCGATGACCTGCTGTTTCGTTCCGTAATGCAGCAGGTACACGGGGAACACGCCTTGGATGCAGGCGATGTCGCCGAGCTCCTTTTTCGCGTATACGGGGTCTACCTCCTCGAAGCTGTAGACAACCTTGCCCTTCGGCACCTCGGTGAGGTACTTGACTCTTGAGTTGTACGGCCCCTCGGTGTAAACGAATGGAACCATGCCCACGTCGATAATGTGATTTATCATCCTTTGGAGGTATTTCCAATATAAATCCTTATACTGCTCGTCGGTCAGGAAGCTGTCCATTCCTTTGTGCAATGGCATGAACAACCATTTCCCGGGGGCTGCTTTGGCTTGCATTGTTATGCTTTGAAGGACGTATTCGATATTTCTGTCTATGAACCGCAAAATGACCTCGGGATGCTCATACAGATCCATCATCGTGTCCAGTGTTCCCCTGTAGAAATCGCTGTATGCGTCAAAGGGCACGAGCCCCATCCCGCCGCTTGTTACCGGGAATCCGAGCTCGATGAACTTTTCCCTAAGTTCGATGTTCTTCTTCCCAAGCTCAGCCATCATGTCCGATACTTTCCAGATAGTCTGCATCATTTCTCTGGCGGCAGGGGTCGAGAGCATGCCGATCAGTCCTTGAGTGTAGGCATTGACTATGTGCTGAGAGAAGTTCCACTCCGCAAGCGGTTCAAGGGCGCCCGCAACCGCCGGGAAGCCTTTGGCTAGCAGCCATCCTGTGTAATCCTCCATGAAAAAGTCCATGTCTTCTTCAAGGAGTACGGCATACTCGACGAACTGCTGCGTGGAGTTCAGGCTGATGCGTTTGTCAGGCGCGCCGGGCCAGACGAGGTTCTTCGGCTTGACGAGTTCCAAGATCGGTCCTTGCCCCGGAATTGTGATGCCGCCTCCTGCTGCATCGGGTTCGTACTGCGTCGCGTACTTGATCACCGCTTGGGCGTATTTGTCGAAATCATACACGACGTCGGCGACTGTGTAGCCTGCGTTGTAGACGGGGTAGCACTGGCCTGTGGCCGTGATCGGTATCCGATCCGGCTCTTTGAGGGCTATCGCGTCGTCTATACGTTTTTGCCTTTCTTCCAATAATGTCATACCGCACCTCCAAGTTTGTTTACGAATAACTGCTCAGGAGGTACCCGTGAGAGTGGTTTTTTGAAGCTTTCCTAGACAATAATGGTTTATATGGGCAGTGACTGCCGCCTCCTGCCATAGAGAAGCACTTCAAAAAGCCACTCTCACGGGTACCTCCTGAGCAGTTACGTTTACGATCTCTATGAGCAACTACTGAAGAACTACACCCCTAGCTGACGTTGCATCGTTTCGGCATTTATTGCGTTGTGCAGGGCGGTTTCAGCGGTTATTTCGCCGTTCCTGTAGAGCGTTGTAATGTAGGCGTCCATACCTACCATGCCCTCTTGAGCCGATGTTTGTATAACATTGTCTATCTGGTGTATCTTTGACTCGCGAATCAAATTGCTGATCGCATTGTTTACGCGCATTATCTCAAACGCAGGGATCGACTTCCCCTCGGTATTTGGCAACAGCTTCTGAGTGACAACCATCCGCAGCACCATAGAAAGCTGAACGCGTATCTGTTGCTGCTGTTCCGGCGGGAAAGTATCTATGATCCGATCGATCGTATTGGCTGCTCCGATGGTGTGCAGCGTGGAGATAACAAGATGCCCGGTCTCTGCGGCTGTCATCGCTGTTCTTATCGTTTCATGGTCGCGCATCTCACCGAGCAGGATTATGTCGGGCGCTTGCCGCAAACAAGCGCGCAGCGCGACTGAGTATGAGTCGGTATCTGTTGATATCTCCCGCTGGCTTACAAGGCTTTTATTGTCCCTGTGCAAATACTCTATAGGATCCTCCAAGGTTATTATATGGCAATTGCGGGCTTTATTTATCGCGTCGATAATACAGGCAAGCGTCGTCGTCTTCCCGCTTCCGGCTGGCCCTGTTACAAGCACCAGCCCGCGGTTTTCCTCCGCAATCCTCATTACGCCATCAGGTATTAGCAGCTTTTTGTAATCCGGCATATCGAAAGACACCACTCTTATGATTGCGGCCATTGTGCTGCGTTGTCTGTACGTGTTGATCCTGAAACGGGCAAGCCCGGGTACGGTGACAGGAAAATCATCATCTCCGGTTTCCAGATATTTTGTCATTGACCTATGCGCCATCGAATACATGTCTGATATCAGCCGCTCCGAGTCTCCCGGCTTGAGATTCTCGGTATCCTGCGGTATGATAACGCCGTTTTTCTTAAACGTGATATGGCGCCCGGCACCAATGAAAATATCCGATACGCCGTCTTTCACAGCTAGTTCCAACCAATCCAGAATCACTTGCTCATCTTTCCTTTCAGGTACACTTGCGCGGCCCGCAGACCGCAAGGGATCGGGAGACGGGGGGAAGGTGTCAGGTTTCAGAGGACAGGGGTCAGGAGACGAAGGATAGGGTGCAGGATTCAGGGGACGGGGGTCAGGAGACGGAGGACACAGGCCAGAAGACGGCGGTAGTACGCTTTCCGGTGTGCTCTCGCTCTCCGGTATGGTTTCCGGTTTGCTCTCGCTGTCTTGTATACTTTCCGGTGCGCTCTCGCTCTCCGGTATGGTTTCCGGTTTGCTCTCGTTTTCTTGTATTGTTTCCGATTCGCTCTCGCTATATTGTATGATTTCCGGAATTGCTTCCGCTTTTGTTTCTTGTGCGCTAGTTGCCGGATGTCTGCTCTTCGTTAAAGAAATCGTCCCCATCGAGATCCAACATGTCAAATATGTCTTCTCCGAGCCATACCCCAAGAGAACTGTCGTACTCCCATTCGCCGATGTCCAGCATTTGCCAATTAAGTATCTCAACAGAGTCTTCGTGAATAGCCAGCCTAACATAAAGCTCCTTTATATCTGATATCGGGCATATGTATGATGCCACCTCCGCATCTCGCGCCATATCCCAACTGATATCGATTTCTACTCCATTAACCGTATCCGGCATGGCGCCCGCCTCTAAGATTCCCGCAAGTATCCGCTCGGCAAGCGTGTCCGCTTTATAGTAGCCCGTAACGAGGCTTGCTTCCGCATCGGCAAGGGCTTTGTTATTTCTGGCGACTACTAATGTGATAAGAGAAAAAACCGTGAGGCATAAAACCGCGAACACCAGCACGATCGACGCGCTGCCAACACCCATCCCGCCTTTATTCATCCCTTAACCTCCCCTCGCCGCTACCGGAAAAGCTATGATTTCTTCGCCTGAGAGCTTCCCGACCGATAGTTCGCCGGACAAGAGCGATTGCGGCCCTGACGTATCACTCAGACTCACCAGACGCAAAACGTAATATGCGTCAGCCTCTCCGCAGACGCGCCAGTCGTTATCATAATACACTATAACGCCGGCTTCTCCGTCTATGATTACGGAATTTCCTTCCAATATTTCCGCAGTTTTCGCCATGTCTCCTGATACAGCTTTGTAGCTTTCGGCTCCGCTTTCGGCGACACGAACCGCATTGCTCATATCGTTAGCTTCCGTCGCCATGAAATACGAAGCGGTCAGTATTCTGACACATGCGGCAGCGCATATCGCGAATACCGCGACTACAATAAGCTGTTCTATCAAAAAAAGCGTGGATTTCGAACGCCGGCTCATCTATAAGAATCCTCCTTAGTACGGCTTTCATCCGAAAATAGAAAACGCGGTAATTACTCAGAACCTTGCGCTCGGACGGCTATATCTGTTCCCGCAATCGCTCACTGGCGCATCCATGCGCCAATTCGCGAGCACTCCACCGTCCTTGGCCCAGTTTTGCGTAAACAGATACAGCCATCCTCACCGTTTCTGAGCAGTTACAAAACGCGGAGCTATTATATCGTAAAATATTACTTGTTCCCTGTTACGGGGTTTCGCTGCGCAGTGACAAAAGCAAGGTTCTTGTGCCTGCTGTCACTCTGATCATCCCGTGTTCATAGTTCTCGAATGACAAATCATCATCTATCCTCATGACGCGCACGCCATCCTCGGGGGCAAAGTCAAGCCCTGTTTCGCTAAACAGCTCGTAGACCCACCCGTCATACTGGTAGATGGCTGTCCTGTACTGAACCACTTCATATTCATCTTCATACTCACTGTCGAAATAAAGCGCGTCAAGCCCGTTGAACTTTCCTACATAGGCACTCCCTGCTCTGTCGCCGTTTTTTACCTTAGTCCAAATATAGGACAAAACCGTGCGCTCGCCCTCGCCTTCGCTTGCCATATCGGTCATGTTTGAATATATCCTCGCACCAAGCATCAGCACCATAAGCACCGATAGTGCGAATACGCTGAAAATAATCAGCACAAACAGCGTGTCTATTTTTCTTTTCCGAATCGTCTTCATTTCAATATCACCGTGCCCCGCCCAGTTCTATTACCGCTATGTCCGGCATGATGTTTGACGCGAATATGCTATAATGTACCAAATATCTTTCATCTATGTGTATCCCATATTTTTCGGTTAAGTAGTCAATGCTTGCGGGATAAGTACCTTCGATAGCGTAGTTGATCACTACGGCGCGGCGTATGCTATCCTCCAGTACCCGCCGCCCTTCGGCCCTGCTCGATTCTTCGGTCTGGTGCAGCCCAAAGACGATCATGCCCGCCACAACGAGAGTGAACAAAATAGGTACTAAAGCGGATCGGAAAACATCCCACGCGCTTTTCCTAAAAATGTTTTTCTTCATAATTCAATCAACCAATCGAAGTCATGATTCCCATAAGAGGCAACATGACTGAAAGCAATATGACTCCAACAACGACCGAAGATAGTATCACGAGCGTCGGCTCTATCCTACCGACGAGCCTGTCGATGCTATCTTGAACATTTACATCGCTTCTTCTTGCAATCTCGGCCATCGCTTCGTCCGATTTGCCGCTCCTGCTGCCTATGGAAAGCATTTTCCCGTCCTGCGACGACAGAATCCCCGCGCCGCACATTGCTTCGGAGAGCGTGCTGCCGGAATCCAACATTTCAGCGCATTTTTTATGTTTTTTATCAACAGCTTTCGACCCGCCGCTGACATTCGCGGCTATCACTATCGCTTCTTCAGTATCCAGCCCGCTTGCCATCGCGAGCGTCATAGCAAAGACAAAGCGGGAATTCGCCACTTTTCTGAAGATTCCGCTGTTTCCCCATCTGTTCGAAAATGCCTTTGCGAAGCCTTTGCGTATACCCGGCACCGCCAGCGCCAGTATGACCAGTATGAATACTGCGCAAAGTATTGCGGCTATGACCACAGATGCGTCGCCGAGCCATCTCCCAAAGTTCATAAGGCTGACAGCCATTGACGACATCTGAGTGCCTAACTGGCTGAATACATCGTCAAATATAGGCAGTACCTGAACGATTAGTATGAGCACAACAACGATCATAAGCACCAGTAGTATAGCCGGGTACAAAACGGAGTTTTTTATGGTCACCGACAACCTGACCTGTCTGTCATAGTATTCGGAGAGCGCTTTAAGCGTCTGTACCATCCGTCCGGTTTTTTCACCGATTTCCACCATGTGTACCATGTATCGCGGAAAATTGCCTGTTTTTTGCAGCGCTTTGGAAAATTGGTCGCCCATTCCCATCGCTGCGACTACGTCGCTCATAATTGCTTTGCCGTCTTTGCTCGGTTCGTCCTCCTGCAATATTTGCAAGCCGTCGCTGACTGTGAGCCCTGCATCAAGCAGCATTGCCAGTTCTGAGCATAGCATCGAGAGATATGTATTATTCAATGTTTTTTTACTCACGGCGCATTCCCCTCTTGGTAATAATTTCGGGATTCCTTGACATTATAAACGTTTGCCATGTGATATACAAGGCTTTTGTTCATTTTTTTCATCTTAAATAAACAAGCCGGTACAAGTCAGACCTTGCCGGAATGGGGCTGTTTTTTCATTCCGTAGCGCGGAGCAAGGATGCGGAGCGCCGCGAATAGGCGCGGGATGCGCCTTTGAGCGATAGGAATGCAACAAAATAGCCCTATTTCGGCAAGGTCTTTGCTAGGCTCTGACCTGTAACAACAAGCCCGAACCGACGCCTGTGAGCATTGGTTCGGACTTATATCATCTTTTACAGTTCTTATATCTCGGCTCATGGCAATCCGCAAGCATCCACCATGGCCACTTTCCCTAGCTGTTCTCTGACCCCTTGCGGTGCTTTAGTACAGGAATCTTGCTGAATAGTTCTTTCCATCTCCAATGAACCGCATTACAGTGTCGCTCTGGTTGCTGCTGGACGCAAAGGTTGGATCCATCAACTTCCATTGCTCTCCGTCAAAGAATATCACGTTGTTTATCCAGCCTGTCTCCTCTGAATACACGTCTATCCACGCATGGTAAGCGGTTCCGGCATATCCGACTACAAGCCTCGTCGGAATCCCCAGACTGCGCAGCATCGCCGTCATGACAGCGGCATAGTCGAAACATATTCCCTTTTTATTCTCAAGCACCTTGTCCACATCGGGTACATAGTTTTTATGCATTCCGTTTGACACTTCCTGTGCAAACGTTCTGTCATATTTTATAGTCTTTATGACAAAGTTGTAAATACTTGAAATATCTTCCATAAGATTTTTAGAATTCTTCGTTTGTTCTGCGGCTTCCGCAACCACCTTGCTGTCTTTATTGAAATTCACAAATTGATTCGGTCTGAGAAAGGGTGCAAACTCATCTTTGAGTTCTACATTTATGGTGCCGGACAGAGCAGTTGAGTAACTGTTCCCTTGGACTTGCTGAAACACGCCGATCGTATATCTGCCGCTGCCATCCGAAAGAGGGAACACCTCAGTGCCGCCTTTTTTATCGAGAGTGTATTGGTACCGCACATCGCTCGGACCTGTTATGAGCACCCTGAGCTCTTTGGTGTTGTTTCTCTCGGCAAACCTTATCATGACATACCCATCTGCGGAGTTGGAATAGTCAATGGTCGCTTTGCTATTGGATTTGGTGAGTATTCCTGGTGCGGAGGGCTCCAGTATGGTGGACACCGCAGGGCTGGCTGTCAGCGGAATCATTTCAAGTGATAAGTCAATATAGACATTTTCGTCAAAGGGGGATTCATAAAACCCGGGATTGTGTATCATTGTCGCCCCAGCTTGAGCGCATCCCGCAATCACCCCAATAAATACCAGTACCGTAATTGACAGCGTAACTAATCTCTTTCTTCTTTTCATTGCACATCCTCCTCTTAACATAAGGCGATGGAGTCCTCCAGTAATGCAGAATATAGATATCACTGCTTTCTACACGTTCATAATACTTCTTTTGTGTCACATATTAGTCACACGAAAGAACAATTTTTGTAAAATCGTGACAGAAAGTGGCCTGCAATCATAATTCACCTGCCAATTAACATAGATGCTCATCAACTCGACTAGCTTCCGACTCCCTGATTTCTGACTCCTGTAACTATTATACTATAGTTCCGCCACCAATTACAACATCTTCTTTATAAATTACTGCAGCTTGTCCTTTGGTTATAGCCCGCTGCGGCTCTTCGAACTCCACAAGCAGAGAATCGTCGTCAATTTGATGCACTCTTGCCGGTTGTTCGCGATGATTGTATCTGATTTTCACGTGCGCATGTATCGGGCTGTCAATCTTTTCAAATGGGATAAGGTTTATATCCCGTATGAAAAATGTTTTTGAATAAAGCTCGTCGTTCCTGCCTATGACGACAGTATTATCCTCAGGTCGTATCTCAACTACGTAAGGCGGATACTTCATTGCCAAACCCAGTCCTCTTCGCTGCCCTATCGTATAGCGGACAACTCCTCTGTTTTCACCTAAATCATTGCCATCCATGTCGATAAACCGGCCTTTGCGCGGAGGCTCGCCTATGTAATCTTCAATGAATTTTGCATAATCGCCGCCCTCGATAAAGCATATATCCTGGCTTTCGTTTTTTTGCGCATTTTCCAAACCCGCTCCAAGCGCAATCTCGCGCACCTGTTTTTTTGTCAGCTCACCAAGCGGGAACTGCGCAGCAGCAAGCTGCTTCTGCGTCAAAGAATATAGCACATAGCTTTGATCTTTTGAATTGTCCATGCCCTTTTTCAGAATATAACGACCGCCCGGTTCACGCTTAACACGTGCATAATGACCTGTTACGATGTAGTCTTTTCCAAGTTCCACTGCTTTTTCAAGCAGCCGCCCGAATTTCATCCGCTTGTTGCATTCAACGCATGGATTTGGTGTCCGGCCTTCGCAGTATACATCAACGAACCGCGTTATGACCTCCTCGGCAAAGCATTCTGACATGTCAAACACATGGAATGGTATGCCCAACCGCTCTGCGGCCCTTCTCGCGTCCGCCTCGCTGTCCGTTTCGCCGTGATAAAGCTTCATCATCGCACCTGTACAGTCAAGTCCTTCTTTTATCGAAATAAGCGCTGCTACAGTGCTGTCGACACCGCCGCTCATCGCAACAAGCGCACTGTTTTGTACCATCATGATAAAACACCCCTTTAACAAACTCACATTGTTCATTACAACGCTTTTAGCAAGCTTTCCGATGCTTTTTTTAGCGTTCTTACAAAGTATTCCGCTTCGCTCAACGTGCTATAACGGGAAAAGCTCACGCGCAGCGCGCCGTCTATGACATCGTGTTTCAGACGCATTGCTTCAAGGACGCGGCTGCGCGCTCCTTTTTTGCAAGCGGCGCTCTTTGACACACATATTCCCTCACCCCCAAGAAAATTCATTAAAACTTCACTTTTATAGCCGGGGAGCGATAGACTGAGTATAAACGGGGAATCGTCCTGTCCGATAATCACTGCTTCCGGAATATCTTTGGATAGCCTCTTAATAATGTGCTCGCGCAGTTTTAGGATTGCCTCCGCTGTTTCTTCGCGTTCCAGAAAGCTGAGTCGGGCGGCCTCTCCAAATCCCGCAATAGCGGGCACAGCTTCTGTTCCGGAACGTCTTCCGCTTTCATGTCCGCCGCCTAATATCAAAGACGGTAACTTAACGCCGTTTTTGATATACAGCGCTCCTACACCTTTCGGACCATGTATTTTGTGCGCACTCACCGTTACAAGCTCCGCGCCGAGTGTTTTTACTGTAAACGGTATCTTGCATAAACCCTGCACAGCGTCTGTATGCAGCACCGTGTTCAGCCTGCGGCGTTTTATTTCCTTTGAATACTCACCGATGTTGTTTATTGCACCCGTTTCGTTGTTTACAAGCATAATCGAAGCAAACACTGTATCCTCACGGAGCGCTGCGCTGAAATCCTCAACCGATACGCATCCTTGCTCGTTTGGCGTGAGGTATGTAACCTCCCAACCCATACTCACAAGTTTTTTTATAGGCTCAATAACCGCATCATGCTCGATGGCGGATGTAATAATATGATTTCCGAAACGCGAGCGATTCTCCGCACATCCGAATACTGCCCAGTTGTTTGCTTCCGTACCGCCTGATGTGAAATATATCTCGCCCGGCTGCGCTCCCAGTGCGTCAGCTATTTTTTTGCGCGCTGTTTCAAGCTCGGCTGCCGCACGCCGCCCCATATTGTGAACAGACGATGGGTTTCCATAATCCTCGCGCATAACGCGGAGCACGGCATCGATCGCTTCATCGCGCACCCGCGTCGTCGCGGCATTGTCAAAGTATATATTCATTGAGCCCACACAAAACACACCCTATTTTTGATAAACTGAGAAACTGCTCAGAACCTTGCGCTCGAGAGACGTTTCTGAGCAGTTATTTAATGATAATCGAAATGCCGCCGTAATTTCCGGTGTGCTCACGGCGGCGCTAAGAACTTGGGAAAATGCAGTTCCCCACAGCAGAGACTACAGGGTATCTCCGCCAAGTTACGGGAACAACGCAGCACAGCTGCGGGGAATTTAACCCAAAAGATTAAAATGTTCGGATTTCCTATATTTTGAATCTACATAGCGTCGCCCATAGTGTCGCCCATAGTGTCGCTTTCGCTTTCAACCGACCGTGTGCGCGTGACACCGCCGGAGGGGTACATAATATTGCATTCTGAGCAAACGGAATACTTGATCGTGACGGTTTGACTGACGATCTCGCGCCCTTCGCGTTCTGCTTTTGCGCGCTCGTTATATACATGTTCCCTTTCGTGCGCGCCTATTGCAAGCGCCGCTGTGCTCGGGTTTAGCTTAGTCGGCGTTTGATAGCTGACCGACATGTCGTTGGATTTGTCGACATATTTCCGACTGTTGCATGTGGTGCATTCGCCTTTTGGCTCTATAGTCTTTGCCTTGTCGGTGTTGCCATATCCAAATGCGCTTTTCTTGTTTTTTGTGGTTCTGTCGAAATCAAATTCGGCCTTGTCTCCGTCCCAACTGAAAATTGGCACTTTTTTTCCTTGGAAGTCGTTTAGGGTTTTTAGTGTCTCAGGAGGAGCTTTATCCCATCCGAAGCGTTGCACAAAGCGGCGTATCCGGTCCGGGTCAAAATCAATTATGCCTCCATCGATGACGGGAGGTGGTTTTTCATTTTTGGGGTATGCGTTTGTGGTATTCACATCTGGCTGGCTACGCCGGTCAATATTTGTTATTATAGGTTCTTTTACTGTTTCTGAGTTGCGATATCCGATATATTGCACAGGTTCCGGATTGTTGACTGATCCATCAGGTATTCTCATATCTCCCGACTCCTTTCAGGCTTTGCTTCACACCATTTGCGAAAATCGCGATGGTCGATATCCATATGTTACTATTATACCGCAAGTTTTGTAAAATTTCAACTTATTTTGGGACAAAAAAATGTATTTCCTGTTATAATTGGTTAACAGGTAGGGGGTATAAGCTTTTGGTGCATCGCTGGGAAAAGGTGGTACTTATGCGCTCCTTTTCGCTCAAAGGCGCTTCCATGCGCCTATTCGCGCGCTCCGCATCCTTGCTCCGCTTGCCGGATC